>JAEIGA010005558.1_pt1 | contig 19255 bp, 16 predicted proteins | sample 9270691 | NCBI WGS metagenome assembly JAEIGA01 (sample SAMN17057246, study PRJNA624740) | gut metagenome | biome: biome; isolation source: fecal sample | host: Bos grunniens | place: China: Xizang | collected 2019 | reverse complement strand
GGCTGTGCTTTGGCTGCTTTCCCGTTATGCTTTCCACAGCTATGCGGGAGACTATCTTCTTGCTCCGGTGATATCCTTTGAGTGTGCGGTATTCACCAATTATTGTACCGCCTCTCTTTTCGTCTGGAGGGACAGAATGAAGCAGATAGGCGTGAAGCGGTTTTTCAGGAAATATGTCTTCTACAATCTCTCCTCGAGTGCAGTATTCCTGGCAAGGATGTGTGTCCTGCTTCTGTTGGAGCGTTTCTTTGGATGGGATGTCGTAATCTGCAATCTTGTAGCTCTTTGCATTTCAGGTATTGCTAATTTCAGTATGGCCGAATGGGTGATTTTCAGGCGAAGACAGTCTTAAATATGACATTACGCCTCTGCGACCTTGATGGACCTGGGGATTGAATGTGGTTCCCTCCGCAAGGACGTGTATGGAATCTATTAATTATTTTGGCTATCTTTGCAACTTTATTGAATATCAGATGAAAAGACTTTTGACTGCCATATTGTTGCTGCTGCCATTGGCTGCTGCGGCTCAGAGCGAACCTCTTGTTTCCCCGGATGACTCTCTCCCCACACTCGTGGAACGTATAATCGACAGACGTGAGGGGGGATATAAGATCAGAAAGATAAAATCCCATATCAACCTTGAATTCTACACATCGGCAAATGCCTATTTCACTGAGGGAACATTTGACGACATTTCCTTTAAGCTGAACCGTGTGAGACTTGAGATCAAAGGAAGGCTGAATGAAAATCTTTCATATCATTTCCGTCAGTCATACAACAAGTACAGCAACCCATACTCGACAGACAATCTTTCTTCGTCCATCGAATATGCCAATATCACCTGGCATGCGGGCGAGAAGTTCAATCTCGTTGCCGGAAAGCAGTTTGTTGCTCTCGGAGGATATGAGGCTTATGTGAATGCGTTGAGAGTCAGAGAGTTCTCGGAGTTCAATAATACTGTACCCGTATATCAGGCCGGTCTGTCTGGAGTCATTCAGTTCAATCCTTCTCAGCAGCTTGTCATCCAGCTGGTGAACAACCGCAGCGGAAGCGACAGCGACCTCTATCTGTATGGCCGTCCTGCTGGTCTGGGAGCGGCAAAACTTCCATTGCTTGCTACACTGAATTGGAACGGACTCTTTCTTGATGATGCCCTCCATTTCCGTTATGCGGCATCTGTGGGGCAGCTTGCGAAAGGAAAGAACATTTATTACTTGACCTGCGGAAACGTATATGAGAAATATCCTTTCGTGGCATATTTCGATGTGATGTATTCACGCGAGGGCATCGACAATCAGCAGCGTATAACCACATTGCAGGGCCAGGGAAGGGGAATGATTCCTTCTACAGCCCTGAATACTCAGTATCTTACCTTGATAGCCAATCTCGACTATCAGTTCCATCCGAAATGGAATGCATACGTAAAGGGTGCTTACGAGACAGCAGACGTGTATGAAAGCAACGGCATATTTGAAAAAGGCCGTTACATCACTTCCTGGAATGCCCAGGCTTGCATTGAGTGGTTCCCGTTCACTGAAGACAAGGGATTCAAGGTGTTCGCGCACTACCTGTACAAGGGACATCATCTCACAGAAAACGCTGAGTTGATGATGGCATCAATGCCTCACACTCAGCGCATTTCTCTAGGTATTGTATATGTGATCCCGGTTCTTTAACCGGGATATTTTATTTCTTTTTCCCCATCAGCTTGTCGATGATCAGGGCGATAGCACCGTCGCCTGTCACGTTGCAGGCTGTTCCGAAGCTGTCCATCGCAATGTATAAGGCAATCATTAGGGCCTGTGCTTCCTCATTGAAGCCGAGCATAGACTGCAGAAGGCCGAGTGATGCCATGATCGCACCTCCAGGAACTCCCGGAGCGGCTACCATAGTGATGCCGAGCATACAGATGAAGCCGAAGAACATGCCGAAGTCGTATGGCATTCCCTGCATTATCATAAGTGCAAGGGCGCAGGCAACGATCTTGAGTGTACTTCCTGACATGTGTATTGTGGCACAGAGAGGCACGGTAAATCCTGCAACATCCTCTGAAACTCCATTCTTTCTTGACTGCTCGAGGGTAACAGGAATCGTAGCGGCCGAAGACTGTGTGCCGAGAGCAGTGAAATATGCCGGAAGCATTGTCCAGAGAAGCTTGAACGGGTTCTTGCGTACGAATCCTCCCGCAATGGTGAACTGAAGTATGAGGATGCCGATATGTATCAGGAATATGATTCCGATGATCTTGATGAAGACTGTCAGGATTGAGAATACCTGTCCTGCGTATGTCATATTCATAAAGATACCGAAGATGTAAAGCGGAAGGATAGGGATGATTGCGGATTTGATGGTCTTGATGATCACCTGCTCGAAGTCGTGCATCGCATCTTTCAATGTGTGTTTATCGAGGGCTGCAAGTCCAAGGCCGAGGGTGAATGCCAGTATCAAGGCCGTCATTACATTCATCAGAGGAGGAATGGTCACTGTGAAGTACGGACTGAGTTCATTTGCGGATGCCACCTCCTGAAGGGCGCTGCCGCTCTGTATCATTCCAGGGAACAGTGAGGCTCCGGTTATGTATGAGACGAGTCCTGCGAATATTGTAGATCCGTATGCTATTGCGACTGTCACCAGAAGCATCTTTCCGGCAGTCTTGCCGATGTCTGAAATGGCAGGAGCCACAAGGCCGACAATGATAAGAGGAATTGCAAATCCGAGGAACTGGCTGAAGAGTCCGTTGAATGTTATGAATATTCTTACCAGCCACGATGGACAGACAAGGCCGAGGCCGATACCGAGTGCAATGGCAATAAGAATCTTGCCAAGAAGCCCTATTTTCAGCTTTTTCATAATGGTAACAAAAGTGTTAATAGTGGAAATTATTTTGTTTTATATGTTGATTATCAGTGGTTTTGTGCTGTATCTCTACCAGACTTTGTGTAATTGCTCGTTATACTCGTATCCGGCCTGTTTCAGGATGTTTTCCACTTCCTGACGGTCTATTTCGAGGTCTTCGCAGAGCTCCTCGAGCCCTCCATAGAAGTCTCTGAGCTTGAGATTGATCCAGCTCATAAGCATTGCGGGATCCTTGGGGTAGTAGTTCATATACGGAAAGTTTCTTATAGATTTGACAGCAAATATAATCAAATTAGGAAAGAGTTTGATATATTTGTCTTATATTAATCAACTGATGCTATGTATCAATTTCAATGTGACTATAATGAGGGCGCCCATCCGAGGATAATGCAGCGCCTTATGGAGACCAATATGGAACAGACTGTGGGATATGGTATGGATCATTATTGTGCTCAGGCGAGGGAAGTCGTGAAGAAGGCTGTGGGCCGCGAGGATGTAGATGTACATTTCCTGGTAGGAGGAACTCAGGCCAATGCTACCGTCATATCTTCGATACTCCGTCCTTATCAGGGCGTTATTGCTGCAGTGACTGGTCATATCAATGTCCACGAGACCGGAGCTATCGAGCATAGCGGCCATAAGGTACTTGCTCTGCAGGCTGAGGATGGACTTCTTTCCGCAGAGGCTATCCGCAAGGCTATGGAGGAACATCTTGCAGAAGACGGCCCGGAGCATACAGTCCAGCCAGGGATGGTATATATATCCTTTTCTTCCGAGGTGGGTACGGTATATTCTCTCGAACAGCTTCGGGCAGTGAGCGCCGTATGCCGTGAGTATGATCTTCCGCTTTTCGTTGACGGTGCGCGAATGGGTTATGGCCTTGCTGCGGAAGGTGGAGATGTCACATTGGCCGATATCGCATCTCTTGCCGATGTATTCTATCTTGGAGGTACAAAGCAGGGGGCTCTTTTCGGAGAGGCTGTGGTGATAGTCAACGATGCTCTCAAGAAGGACTTCAGATATAATATCAAGCAGAACGGAGGAATGCTTGCAAAGGGAAGACTCCTCGGCATCCAGTTCATGACCCTGTTCGAAGATGGATTGTATTTCGAACTTTCGCGACATGCGGTGAGCCAGGCGATGAGAATAAGGGAGGCCTTTGCATCAAAGGGATTCGGCTTCCTTGTGGACAGCCCTACTAACCAGCAGTTCCCGGTGCTTGACAACGAGACAATGGAGCGTCTCTCGGGAGATTTCCTGTTCTCTGTATGGCAGAAGATAGACGATGAGCATACAGCCGTGCGTTTCTGCACCAGCTGGGCTACGCGTGAAGAGGCTGTAGATGCCCTTATCGCCGCAATCTGATCCCTTTCAATAAGCCGATCAAGGCCAGATTATGGCCGTATTATGCCGGGTATATTTCAGGTACTCATCGTAGCTGATATATCCGGCTCCCATTGATTTGAGATGAGGAGTTTCAAGCTGGCAGTCGATCAGTCCGCCTCCCTGTGCCTCTATATGTCGGGCAAGGTGGATGAGAGCAAGCTTGGATGCGCTCGGCACGAGCGAGAACATACTGTCGCCGATGAATGCGCGTCCGCACACAAATCCATACAGGCCTCCTACAAGCTCGTCACCGTCCCATACCTCGACACTTTTTGCATATCCCTCATCGTTCAGACGCATCCAGCAGTCCAGTAGGTCAGGGCCGAGCCAGGCATTGTCTTCTTCAATCCTGTCGTCTGTGCAGGCGCATCCTGCAAGTACATCTGCGAAAGCCTCGTTTATAGTGCAGCGGAATCTTCTCTTGTTGATCATATTCCTCATAGAATGCGAAATATGGATCTTTTCGGAAAAGATGACGAACCGCTCCTGAGGTGCCCACCATATTATCGGTTCGTGACGGAATGAAAAGTAGGGGAATATCCCCACCGGATAGGCCTTTGCAAGCCTCTCCGGCGTGATCTCCCCTCCAACTGCATAGAACCCGTCCGCGTTGCCGTAACGCGGATCGGGAAATGTTTCCGTATGGTCAAGCTGGAATATCATAAGCCGTTACTGACATTCGATGGCGATTCCGTCCGTTGTCCTGATGACCTTGGCGGTGAATCCTTCCTTGTGATCTCCGAAGAGGATTTCCTTCATAAGAAGTGGAGTGAGTCTTGCGTTGAGGACTCTTTCGATCTCACGTGCGCCGTACTCAGGCGAGAATCCTTCCTTCAGAAGTTGTGCGTATGCCTCCGGCTCTATCTCCAGTCTTACCTTTTTCGAATCAAGCCTCTGCTGAAGCTTGCGGATCTTGTCGTCGAGGATCATACCTGCCATCTTTTCATCCATATCATTGAAGACAACGACCGAGCTGAGCCTGTTTATGAATTCCGGTGCGAATACATTCTTTACCTCCTTGGCCATAGTCTCACCTGCATTTACCTTGCGTTCAAAGCCCACTGATGCCTTATGGGCATATCTTGCTCCTGCATTTGATGTCATAATGAGAACTACATTCCTGAAATCCACCTTGCGTCCCTTGTTGTCAGATATCACCGCATAGTCCATAACCTGGAGCAGGAGATTGTATATGTCCTCGTGAGCCTTCTCGATCTCGTCCAGAAGAAGCACGGAATATGGATTCTTACGGATGGTGTCCGTCAATATGCCACCGTCATCATAGCCGACATATCCGGCAGGGGAGCCGATCAGCTTTGCTACAGAGTGCTTTTCCGAATATTCACTCATATCGAATCTATGCAGAGGTACATTCAGCTGCTGCGCCAGCACCTTGCTCAGCTCGGTCTTTCCGACTCCTGTAGGACCCACGAAGAGGAAGCTTCCAATGGTCTTGTCCCTGTCCAGGAGCCCTGCCTTTGACATAAGGATGCATTCGGTGATCTTCCTGATGGCCTGATCCTGTCCGTATATCCTTGAGCTGAGCCCTTCTTCAAGTCCGGCCAGATTGTCGTTAGTGACATTTGTGAGAATGTCTTCGCGGCAGATGTCCTTCAGAGCAGCCATCACGCATTCTTCTGTGACTTTCTTGATCTTCCTGGTCTCGCAGTATGCTCCTGCCTGATCAAGAAGGTCGATGGCCTTTTCCGGCAGGCATCTGTCATTGATATGGCGGATGCTCTTGCCGATGGCAAATCTGAGTATGGCTTCTGAATATCTTGTTTTGTGGTTGTGTTCAAGTTCTGCAGTCGCATTGCGCTTGATTATCTCGAAGGTCTCATCCTCATCCGGCTCCTTCAGCTCCACGCGCTGGAATATGCCCAGGGCTCCAGGATTGATGTTTTCGACCTTCTTGATGTCTTCGTATGTGGCTGAAACGATGCACTTTACCTTTCCTGACTTCAGGTGTTGCATCAACAGGCTGAGTATATCCTTAGAGCCGTCATCGTTTCTGCTGTTGCCTCCCAATGAGCGCAGGTCGTCAATATATACGATTGTTCCTCCTTCCTCAGCCACCGAGTCCATAATCTCCTTTACGCGCATTTCCAGATCGCCCCTGTATTGGGTACCACCAAGAAGGAGAGATACGTCCAGCTCCTGGATCTTCATATGCTGGAGCTTTTCCGGAATTTCACCCTTCCAGGCTCTGCGGTCCTCCAGGATTCTTGTTACCTCTGATGCGAGAGTTGTCTTGCCGACGCCCCTGTCTCCGACTATCAGCACATTGGCCTTTCTGTAGCGGCACAAGGTCCTGATGATCTTTCTGATCTCCTCCTTCTTGCCTACGAAATCGCCAGGTATTTCCAGATCCTTGAAATACTTCCTCCAGGACTGTACTCCTTCTGCGCCGTCCGTCTCGGAAAATTCCAGAAGGGAGTTGAGGAAGTCCGGGATACTGCACTCGAGGCAGGACTCCAGGTGGAATCTTGCGTATGATTCCTCCAGATGGAAGATTGAAAATATCAGATGATGTGTCTGTACGGTCTGAGCCATAGCTGAAGCGGCTGTTTCTCCAGCCTTCTCAAAGAGCTCCTGAAGCTGTGCCGAGAACTCTATGGTCAGTTCCTGGCCTTCAGGAATCCTGTCCAAGGTGTTGATGTACTCATAGAGATTCTTTTCCAGTTCTTCAGCCCGGCCGCAACCGCTCATCGCTTCCCAGAAGTCGGTATCCTTGAGGAAGCCGGCCAGCAGATGCTCCGGAGTAATGAACTCGTTGCGTTTCTCATTTGCTATTCCGTATGCCTCCACAAGGGCATTTGATATGTTTGCTGTCTGATTTATAGGCATATTACCAAATATTGATTCTTTCCTCCGGAGCAAGGTACATAGGATCACCTTCCTTGATTCCGAAAGCTGTGTAGAAGTCCTCGATATTTCTCAAAGCTGCATTTACACGCCATTTTCCAAGTGAGTGCACATCGGTCTTGGTTCTGCGCATTATCTCCTGTGGCCTGAGATTCTGTGCCCAAAGGTTGGCATATCCTAAATAGAATCTCTGACTGTGTGTAAATCCGTCAATATCAGCAGGTGCTTCCTTGTCTTTTAAAGTATTCATGTAAGCCTGGTATGCCACGAGGAGACCTCCCTGATCGGCGATGTTCTCTCCAAGTGTATAGCTTCCGTCAGCGTGAAGAGTATCGAGAACCACAATCTTGTCATACTGCTCGACGAGTATCTTTGCGCGCTCGTTGAACTTCTCCTCATCCTCTTTTGTCCACCAAGAACTGATGTTTCCGTCCTTGTCATAGTTCCTTCCCTGATCGTCGAATCCGTGGGTCATCTCGTGACCTATCACTACACCGATACCTCCGTAATTGACTGCATCGTCAGCATCAGGATTGAAGAAAGGCGGCTGGAGAATGGCAGCAGGGAAGCAGATCTCGTTGGTGGTAGGATTATAATAGGCATTGACAGTCTGAGGGCTCATTCCCCATTGTGTCCTGTCGACAGGCTGTCCCTCGTCCTTCATCATTTCGTTATGTGCGAAGATGTTAGCGCGGCAGATGTTCGCCCAGTATGAATCAGCCTTTATGTCCAGAGCTGTATAGTCCTTCCATTTGTCAGGATATCCTACCTTCACGATGAATGTGCCAAGTTTCTCCTGAGCCTTGTCCTTGGTCTGCTCGCTCATCCATTCCAATGCCTCGATCCTCTCTCCGAGAGCTGCCTGGAGATTATCCACCATTTCAAGCATCTTCTCCTTTGATGAAGCAGGGAAGTACTTCTCGACATACATCTGTCCGAATGCCTCGGCAAGCGAGCGGTTCACGACTGCAAGTGCGCTTTTCCAGCGTGGCTGAAGCTCTTCCTTGCCCTGGAGAGCTCTTCCGTAGAAGTCGAAGTTGGCGTTTACAAACTCATCGCTGAGATAGCCTGAAGCAGAATTGAGGAGCTTGAATGACAGATAGTCCTTCAGATCCTCAAGAGATGTCCTCTTCATCAGCTTGGTCAGGCCCTCGAAGAATGCGATCTGTCCTGCATTGAGTTCTTCAGACTTGCTGATACCTGTCTCCTTGAAGAACAGTTCCCAGTCGATGAAGCCGTACTTTGAAGTGAAGTCCTGGACGCTCATCTTGTTGTAATTCTTGTGGACGTCTCTGAGAGTCGCTCTGTCAACCGAAACCTTTGCGATCTCTGTTTCAAAAGCCAGCACAGCATCAGCTGCGTCGCCGGCCTCTTCCGCACTGTATCCGGCAAGGACGAAAAGTCGTTCGATATACTGCCTGTATGCATTGCGTATCTTAAGCGTATTCTCGTCATCAAGCAGATAGTAATCCCTGTCACCCATTGAAAGTCCTCCCTGATAGAACTGGAGAAGGTTCATCGTGCTGTTCTTCTCGTCGGCTCCGATATAAAAACTGAAGAGAGGGCTTGAACTCTCGACATGCATCTTTCCTACCATCGAGCTGAAGTCCTTGATGTCGGCTATGGCCTTGATGGCTGCAAGCTGATCCATCACCGGAGCTGCACCGTCTGCATTGCGCTTGAGGCTGTCAAGCCCCATAGAGTACATCATCTGTATCTTGGCTCCTACGCTTCCTGCCTCCTGAGGCTTCGAATTCAGTTCCTCGATGAGCACCTTTAGCTTCTCCTGATTTTCCTTGTCGAGCTGGTCGAAGATGCCGTATCTTGCATATTCCGGCGTCAATGGATTTGCCTCCATCCATCCTCCGCAGGCATATTGGTAAAAATCCTCCGACGGAGCCGTGGTGTTGTCAAAGTTTGCAAGATCGATGGCCGGTTTACCCTCATTTCCTGTCTGAGCACAGCCTGCAAGTACTACTGCCGCTGCTCCGATTGTAATCATTAAATTCTTCATATCTTTTCTTATTGTATTTCGAATCTCAGCGGGAATCCTTCCGCCCTTGCCATTGCAGTGGCCTTGGCCACCTTGCTTTTTGCGATGTCGAGCGTGTAGGTGCCGACTGTCGCCTTCTGATGGACGTGTGTGGTCTCGGCTATGTTGACCGCCTCGTCCTGAGTCTTGCCGAATACAGTCATCATTACCATTATGACGAATTCGAATGTGGTGAAATCGTCATTCAGGATAAGCACCTTGTATCTGCGCGGTTCCTTGGGCGCTGTCTTATAGACGGTCTGTCCTTGCTTTTGTAGATGTTCCTGTGGCATGTCTATCCGATGTTATGCTTTTCGTGGATCTTCCTGCACCAATATACGAACGGAGTGTCCAGCAGACTTGTGATGATGTAGATTATGTAGCTGCTGCAGAAGATGGACACCAATGTGCCTAAGTCGTATGTACCGTAGAATGCAAGTGCGGTATATAGGAATGTGTTGAGCAGCTGGGAGATCATCGTCGAACCGTTGTTCCTGATCCAGAGACCCTTTCTGTCATCGTTGAAATGTTTCCTGCACCAGTCCCACCACTTGTGATAGAGCCATACGTCTGTCAGCTGCGAGATCAGATAGACAGCCAGTGATGCACAGACGATGCGCGGGGTGTTGCTGAATATGGTATTGAATGCTCCGCTTGCCCAGTCGTTTTCGCTTGGGGTATAAAGAAGCCACATTTGTGACAGAACTACAAACAGAACTGAACATAATGTGCTGATTATCACAGCTTTGTTGGCGTCCTTGCGGCTGTGGTTCTCGCTGAGCACATCAGTGATGAGGAAGGTGCTGGCAAACAGAACGTTGCCAAGAGTCATCTCTACTCCGAAGGCACGTACAAGCAGAAGCACCTCGATGTTTGCCAATATGGTCGCCAAAATGTTGAAGGCCATCAGACCGGTCTTGCCGAAGAATCTGTAGAATGCGACTACTCCTCCGTAGATGATCACAAACGACAGTATGATAAGTATCTCGTTGGTCATAACTGATTCATTTAACCAACAAAGATACTATTTTTTCCTATCCGTTTTCTATGTAGTACTATGTTTTATCGCGATCATTTTATACTATTTCCGAACTGGACCACTGCGCTGATGTGTCTCAATGTCCCATAACGATACGGATCGATTCCGCAATTTCCTTCATATCGCATTTTTCCGCTGTATAACCCTGAGAGAAGGATATGCCGGGGTGCAGGAGGTTGAATCCGTGAAGGGAAGCATAATCGTTCAATAGACGTACGGCCGCAGGTGCCCAGGTATATGAGCCGAAGGCTACGAAATTGCGTCCTCTGACCATACGCGCGCTTATGGCACGGAGAAAGGCATCGACAGGAGGAAAAATGCCTCCGTTATATGTAGGCGAACCTAATGCGAGGGTGTTGTAACGGAATATGTCCCGGATTGAAGTCGAGATGTTTTCTGTGCTGAGGTCGTGAATGGCGACAGGGATGCCGAGTGTGCTAAGTTCCTGTGCCAGGCTGCGCGCTGCATCTGCCGTATTGCCATACATCGATCCGTATACTATGCAGACTCCGTCTTCAGACTCATAACGGCTCAATCTGTCGTATAGTCCGGTCACTTGCGGGACCTGCTTCTCCCATACAGGACCGTGCGTCCCGCATATCCTGCCGATCTTCAGATGAGCTATCTTCTTTAGGGCAGCCTGAACAGCCGATCCATATTTCCCTATGATATTGGAGTAATACCTTATCATCTCGTCGCTGTATATCGAGAATGCATCGGCCCTGCCGTTATGGAATCCGTTGGAAGAATAATGGCTGCATTCTCCAGGGGAGCATCCGCATTTGAATGTCTTGTCGGTTATTCCGTGGTTCAGGGCTCCGAAAGTTCCGAATGCGTCGCCAGAAAACAGGGTGCTCTCAGCTGCGAACCAGGTCATCATTGTTTCCGGCCAGTGTACCATCGGAGTGTGGTGGAATGTCAGCTCGACCCCTCCGAGGCTCAGCCTGTCTCCGTCCCTCACTGCCAGTATATCGTCTTCGGTCAATCCGTAATATCCTTTCAGCATGGGGATGGCCTTCGGGGATGCCACTATGAGTATGCCGGGGTATATGTTCAGAAGCAGGGATATCAATGAAGAGTGGTCAGGCTCGGCGTGATTCACGATAAGATAGTCGATGCTTCTGTTGCCTATCTCCCTGCTGATGTTTCTGAGGTATTCCTCCTCAAATCCTTTGTCTATGGTGTCGATCAGAGCAATTTTCCGATCGACCACAAGATAAGAGTTGTAACTTATACCGAAGGGTAAAGGCCATATCCCTTCAAACAATTGCTTATCGTTGTCGTTCACTCCGACATAGCGGATTCTTTCACTTATCTTCATAATCTTTCTTCAGACGTTTCTGCCACATCTGAAGCAATGCCTGTGCCATAGATCGATTTGCAAATTTCTCCATTAAGGACTACCTTTGATGAAAATTTGTGATTATGAAGATAGCTGTACCTACAAGAGAAGGAATGGTAGATGATCATTTCGGTCATTGCGCTTATTATACTATATTCGACATCATTGAGGGTAAGGTTGCCGGTGTCACCAAGATGGCCTCTCCGGAAGGATGCGGATGCAAGAGCGGAATAGCTCCTGTACTCAGGCAGATGGGAGTGGCGGTGATGCTGGCCGGAAATATCGGACAAGGTGCGAAGAATGTCCTCGAAGCTCAGAGGATCGAGGTCATAAGAGGATGCAGCGGGGATGTGGAGGAACTTGTCAATGATTACCTTGCAGGAAACATAAAGGATAACGGTGAGATCTGCAGCCATCACGACTGCCACTGATCTGCCATAAGATAAATGATATGCCTCCGACAGATAATGCATATAAGCTGAGGAATCAGGAGTTTCTTCAGGAATACGCCCAGAGGCCGGGTGTAAAGATAATGTTCAACGGTGTGATGTACCGTGAAATCACCAAAGGAAAAGGACAGAAGCCTTCTCCGAAGAGTTTCGTTACCGTCTATTATACAGGAAAGCTCATAAACGGCAAGATCTTCGACCAGACCCAGAAGGGAAGGCCTGCGACATTCCGTCTTAATGAACTGATCACAGGATGGATCACTGCAATGAGGGAAATGCCTGCCGGATCGCGATGGGAGGTTGTAATTCCGTACAATCTGGGATATGGCTCCCGTCCGGCCGGTGCCATCAAGGCCTTCTCCACACTCATCTTCGACATCACTTTGCTTGATGTCAGATAGTCTGCTGACGGAAGTCTTCGATTGTCCTTACTATATCATCTACAGAGTCCGTGATCGACAGCAGGAGATTGTTGTATTTTCCTTTTTCGATCAGATACTGCATCAGGCGGTAGACAGGCATATCTTCTGTCCAGTATTCCTTTCCGAGGAATACCATCGGGCTCGCATATCCGAAGCTCAGATAATGGTTCTGTACGGCATCCTGGAATATCTCCTGCATTGTTCCTGCGCTTCCCGGAGAGTAGATGACTCCTCCTTTCGAGATTGTAAGAATGGAGTCTTCTCTGGTGCTGTTGTCGAAATATTTCGCGATGTGTGTGGCGAACGGTGTGGCAGGCTCGTGTCCGTAAAGCCAGGTCGGAACCCCGAGGCTCACATATTTCGAGGCGGGGAAGCGTTCAATCACTCTGAATGCTGTGTCAAGCCACAGCCTGTCCTTGTATGACGGGGCAACGGAAAGCATCTCCAAAGCCTCATCCACATCCTTGTCGCTCCTGCCCGCCATCCATGCACCCAGATGTGTCGCCTCCATAGCTCCCGGGCCTCCACCGCTGACCATCAGACTTCCTCCTTCTGTCAGCCTCTTGCTTGTCAGCACTACCTTGCGGTAGATTTCGTCACAGCGGGACAATCCGTGTCCGCCCATGATTCCTACTATGCTCCTTTCTTCGAACGACCTGAGGAAATCATCCACTCCATCATTCATCGAATGATCGTGAAGTATCCTTGCAAGAGTCTCCTTAATGTCACCTGTCTGCTTGCCTGCAGCGAGGTAATGTTCATAGACCTTGCTGTCAAAGCAGTCCTTATATGAGTCCGGATCACCGAGCTTATAGCCCTCATACAGCGACTTTGCATTGTACAACCCGCTTTTGAATGCTCTGAAAGGCAGGCCCTGGAATCTTGGGAATATCGAACAGCTCTCATCCATTCTGTCTCTGAGGGCATCCGTTCCGAATCCGCCAAGAAAAAGGCAGTCCGAATATCTGCATTTGCGTGCTGCGTCCATAAATGGTACGAAGTCTATTCCCTGGAAGGCATAGTGCCTCAATGTGCCGCCTGCTTCAAGAACCTTCCTGAGGCTCTCGCAATTTTCTATTTCAGTATATTTCATACGATGGCTTTGTTACTATGGTAGAGCTGATGATGATTACTATGCAAACTTACACAAAAAGTTCCGCATTTGCAGTCGTGACTGAAAAAATAGTTGTATCTTCACAATCTGAACCGTGACTGGTTCTTAAAACTTATAACTGATGGTAAAGATTTTTTGTGTCAATACGCAGACAAGCGTAACATTTCCGGAAGGTACGACATTGATGGATATGCTTCCTTCATTCGAGTTCGAGAGGCCATATCCTGTCTTGTGTGCCAAGGTAAACAATGTAAGCCAGGGCTTGAAATACCGTGCATTCAATAGCCGTCAGGTCGAATTTCTGGACTATACATCATATTTGGGAAGAAGCGTTTATTGCAATTCCTTGTGCTTCCTTCTTTGCAAGGCCGCGAGAGATATCTTCCCGGATTGCCGCGTAGTTCTGAGAAGACCTATCTCGAAAGGCTATTTCTGTTCTATAGATAAGGGAGACGGCACGCAGATCTCAGATTCTGACCTGATGAAGATCAGAGAGCGCATGACATCTATTGTTGAGGCAGATATCCCGTTCAGAAGGCACGAGGTTCTTATGGAAGAGGCTATCTCTCTTTTCCGTAAGCTTGGTTATGATGACAAGGTGAAGCTACTGGAAACTTCTGGCGATGTCTATGTCAATTACTATACATTAGGGGATACGCCTGATTATTATTACGAGGCGCTCTTGTCGAGTACCGGTAATCTCAAGGTATGGAGCCTTGAAAGATATCGTGACGGTCTGCTGCTGAGGGTTCCGGACAGACATAATCCTAAGGAACTGGCTCCGTTTGTGGAGCAGCCGAAGACCTTCGACGTCTTTGCGGAGAATCTGAAATGGAACAGGATAATGGGTCTGGAGAATGTGGGTGATGTGAATCTTGCCTGCCAGAGGGGAGAGACATCTGATCTTATAAAGATAGCAGAGGCACTTCAGGAAAAGAAGATCGTTCAGATCGCCGAGGAGATCGAGAGAAGAGTGAATGATTCGGAGAATCCGGTAAGACTGGTGCTTATCACAGGTCCGAGCTCGAGTGGAAAATCGACTTTCTGCAAGCGTCTGAGCATCCAGCTCAAGGCCTGCGGTATCCGTCCGGTTTCATTCTCTACCGACGATTATTTCGTGAACCGTCTTGATACTCCAAGACTCCCGAACGGGGAGTTTGACTTCGATAACTTCGAGACGGTGGATCATAGATATCTTCAGAGTGATGTGCTCAAGCTTCTTGCAGGAGAGACCGTGGATGTTCCTGAATACAATTTCGTTACGGGACTTCGAGAATTCAATGGAAAGAAACTTAAACTCGAACCGGGATCCATCCTCATAATCGAAGGTATCCACGCTCTGAATCCTCGTCTGACAGATCAGGTGGATGAGTCATCGAAATACAGGATATTCATCAATACGATCACGAGCATTTCCCTTGATGACCACAACTGCATCCCGACAAGCGACAACCGTCTTCTCAGACGTATTGTCAGGGACTTCAATAAAGGAGCCTTCACCGCGCGTGAATCCATAATGCATTGGCCTAATGTCCGCCGTTCCGAGGTGAAATGGATATATCCATATCAGGAGAATGCCGATGTCCTCTTCAATTCTGCATATCTCGTGGAATTTGCAGTGCTTCGTGCTCACGCCGAGCGAATCCTGATGACTGTCCCTAAGAATTGTCCGGAATACAGCGAGGTGCACAGGCTGAAGAAATTCCTCGGCTACTTCACCCCTGTTTCTGACAAGGATGTCCCTGCGACATCTCTCCTACGAAGCTTCATCGGCGGAAGCAGCTTGTAATACAGAAAGACTCTGGCGACCGGGAGGAAGCCAGAGTCTTGTTTTTAGTCAATATCGAGTGTGTCTGCCAGCTTTTCTATGTTCAGGCTGCGAGCTGATGCATCTACGATATCCTTGTATATTCCTCCTTTCCTGTACAGGCCGTCAGGATCTCCGGATTCTTCCACTCGACCGTCGCGCAGAGCGTAGATTATGTCGCTGTCTATGATCTGTGATATGCTGTGCGATATGACCACTACCGTCCTGTCACGTTTGATGGCATCGATGCTGGCCTTGATCTGCTCAGTGGCTATGGCATCAAGGCTGGCTGTAGGCTCATCGAGGAAGATGATAGGAGGATTCTTCAGGAAAAGACGGGCGATGGCGATTCTCTGCTGCTGTCCTCCCGAGAGGAGCTGTGCCTTGGACTGGAATCCCATCGGCAGCTTCATGACCTGATCGTATATGTATGCCTTCCGTGCGGCATCGTACACTTCTTCGATGCTTGCTTCAGGCCGTCCGTATCGGATGTTTTCTTCAATGGTTCCGTCGAATATGTGATTCTTCTGCAATACCATTCCTATGTTGTCGCGAAGGAAGTGGATGTCATAGTCCCTTATGTCGACTCCGTCAAGCTTTATGCTTCCGCAGTCAGGGTCATAGAAGCGTACCAGAAGATTGAGTATAGTCGATTTGCCGGCTCCTGACAATCCCACGAATGCGGTGATCCTTCCGCTGTCGATGTTCATATTGATGTTGTGCAAGGCCTTGGTTCCGTTCGGATACGTGAAGTCCACTCCGGATATCTCGAATCTTCCTTCAACCTTCTCCGGACGGTATTTTCCGGATGGCTCCTTCTGGTCATCAGCATCCAGAATGTCGAAGAATCCCTCTGCATATATCAGGGCATCGTTCATCTGGTCGAAGATGCGGTGAAGCTGGGTGATAGGAGCTGTGACATTTGAGAAGAGCATTATATGGTACATTATCTTACCGATGGTCATGCCGGGATATTCGATCAGTACCAGATAGGCTGTAAGGATTATGATAAGAACTGTTCCTATCTGCCTTACGAAACTCTTCATTCCGTCATAATAGAATGAAGTCTTGCGTACAAGCATTTGATTGTCAGAGAATTCGCACTGGATGTTCCATTGCTTCTCACTCTCTATGCCCTCCCTGTTGAATGATTTGATGACATTGATGCTGTCGATGATATTCTTTACTCCGTGGCTTTTCTGTTCCCTGTATGTACGCATATTCCTGCGCCACCCCTGAAGCCTGCGGGCCTGCCTTATGGTTATGAATATGTATATAGGTACGATCATAAGGGCAGTCAGACCGACATATATATTTGCCGCAAACATAAGAATGAGTGCCAGTACCGCGCTCATGAACAGAGGAAGAAGATCTATGAAGAAGTTCTGGACAGTCGATGAAAGACTGCTTACTCCCTGGTCTATGCGTGTCTGCAGCTTGCCGGTCTCATTGTCCTTGCCGGAGAAGAACGACATCCTGTATGTCAGCATCCTGTCGATAACAGCCTGCGAAAGGTCTTTGGATACGTTGATCCTCATCTTCTCTCCGAAGAAGTTCTGTGCGAAGGTGATTCCTGCGGCAATGATTTCCTTGCCGAGAAGAACAATGGTGATGATGGTAAGGATGCGCGCTGCCTTTGACCAGGCGAAGCCTTCCGGATTGACGAGTGCATTGATTGCATCTACGGTCCTGTCAAGCACGATGGCATTGACCTGCGCCATCAGAGATCCTATCAATGTAAGGATTAGGGTGATGATAACGAGCCATCTGTAAGGATATACGTATGGCTTAAGCTTCTTGAACAATTCAATCAGATTCATAGCTTTTCAAAATTTCAGGTTGTGTGATATGGCAGGATGGATACGATCTTTTCCAGCCACTTTCTATCAGTTTCGTCGAAGGTGTCGGTCTCGGTGCTGTCTATGTCGAGAACAGCCATGATTTCTTTTCCCAGGAAGACCGGTACGACGATCTCGCTCCGTGATGCGCTGCTGCAGGCGATATGTCCGGGGAATTCCTCTACATCAGGCACAATGACAGTCCTGGCTTCCTTCCAGGCAGTGCCGCAGACTCCTTTGCCGAATTTTATCCTGGTGCAGGCCAGAGGACCCTGGAAAGGCCCCAGTACAAGCTCCTGGCCGCATACCCTGTAGAAGCCGGTCCACCAGAATCCGAATGTCTGCTGTATCATAGAGGATATGTTCGCCATATCGGCAATGATGTCATCTTCGCATTCCACAAGTGCCTTTATCTGGTCGTACAGGACGGAATATTTCTTGTCTTTATCTCCATCTGATATGATAAGGTGTTCTGCCATAGGGTAGCAATTGGATGTATTTATAAATTTCTTATTTTTGCACTTCTTTTTCAGATATGAAGGTACTTTTGACCATATTGGGACTTCTGTCGCTTGGGCTTGGAATACTGGGAATATTTCTCCCTGTACTCCCGACCACGCCTCTGCTGCTTCTTGCAGCAGCCCTTTTTCTGCGCAGCGACCGCAGGCTCTACCATTGGCTTATGAACCATCCAAAGCTCGGTACATATATCCGCAATTTCATCGAGCATAAGTCCATTCCGTTGAGGGTCAAGATCATATCTGTATCCCTTGTATGGATCACTCTTCTGAACTGTGCGGTTTTTGTAACCGAGCTTTGGGCATTAAGGATATTCTTTGTAGTCCTTGCTGCTGCAATTACAATTCATATCCTTTCATACAAGACTTTGAAATAAGCTTCCAGCTTTATTCCACTGATTCAAGTACAGGTGGTGCAAGAGGGAGCAGACCCTGGATCTCGAAGCCTCTTCTCTGAGCTGAGACATCCGTCCTGGTATCTATTGTTTTGTCAAATTCGATGAAGTCACTGAGTGATGACTTGAACTCTGTGGCCGAAGTGCTTCCGGTAAGCCTCATGAGCCTGTACCATATCGCCCATCGTGAGATAGCATTGAAGAACTGTCCATTGTTGGCTAACTGGTCTCTCATTACACTGTTGATGGTAGGACGGCAGTAGAGGTTGTCGTATGTGTAGGCACCCCTGTATATACCAAGTCCTTCGGATGTCTTGTATCCGTATGGGTCATTGACGAGGAGGTCAGACCAGTAGACATTGGTCTCGTCAGTGAATGTGTCTCTGAGATCATTTGTCCAACCGTCAGCCTTTTCCACCTGATTCCAGTGCTCGTTTATATTTCTGTACAAGCCGTTATCGTGAATCTGGATGAGATTTCTCCATGAGCTTGTTGAGAACTGATTGATGAACTGGCCGCCATACTCGTCTCCAAGCTTGCCGAATCCGTGTCCTCCCGCTTCGTGGATCAGGGTCATCCTGCGGCCTTTTGCATCTGTAGAAAGAGCACTGTATGCAACGGAAGACTCTTTGCAGTAGTCATTGCTGCTGCTATAGCTGATCGTGCAGGTGCCGGCGTGGCAGGCTACATTGACCATAACTATCATAAGTGAAGAGTTGGCGCGGCTGATGGCTTCCTCTTCATCGACAGGCTTTCCGCCCTTTCCTCCCTTATGGCGTATAGCCTGGGCTGCATACGAATGTGCTGCATTGTTGTCTCCTTTGATGGAAGTGCTGTTTTCAGTGAACTGTGTTCCGAATACTGTATTGGCTGTTCCCTGTATGGCTCCGTTCATCAAAGGCTTGGCATCGTGATCGTCTTCTGAGACTGCATTGATGTAATAGACATTGAAATATTCCTTCAATGATGCGTATGGCTCGATGCTGAAGAAGTCCTTATATGCCTGCCTCATTATCTTGTCATAATTGCCGCCATTGCCGAAATGTGTCTTTGAGAAACCGTCACCCATGATCACGATGTCGGTTCCATTACCCTTCGATGCTTCCTGAAGCACTATGATACCACCGTCCGGGTCGTCAAATCCGTCAATGTTTTCACTGACAGTTTCTGTCCATGTAGATCCGCTGATGCT
>JAEIGA010005557.1_pt1 | contig 19257 bp, 18 predicted proteins | sample 9270691 | NCBI WGS metagenome assembly JAEIGA01 (sample SAMN17057246, study PRJNA624740) | gut metagenome | biome: biome; isolation source: fecal sample | host: Bos grunniens | place: China: Xizang | collected 2019 | reverse complement strand
TTTGACGAAGACGAGGACGAAAAATAAAAAAATTTATATAAATTGAAAGTTGTGTTTTACACGCTTCAAGGAGGTGTAACTATGGCAGTACCGAAGAGAAAAGTATCCAAGGCTCGCAGAGACAAGAGACGTTCTAATAACTGGAAGCTCGACCTTCCCGGAATGACAAAGTGCCCCAAGTGCGGTGAATTCGTAACGAGCCACCGTGTATGCAAGGCTTGCGGTTACTATGCAGACGCGAAGGTTCTCGAAGTTGAGAGCAAGTGATCGACCATAAAGAAGACAGTAGCTTGACCAAAAGAAAGCTACTGTTTCTTTTTAAAAACTCTAAAACGGAGGAATTATGTCGGACTTAAAGCGATTTGGCGAAGGGATGTGGAAATATACGGCTGTTTTGCTGTGTTTTGCCATTTGCTTGCTTGCTTTTTGCTCTTGTGGCTACGGGAACAGCTCGGGCGAGCAGGGCGAAAAGATAGATTTTCTACAAACAGAGCTTGATATTATTCAAAAGTATATAGAGATAGGTCAGTACAAGGGACTGGAGATAAGCGCGGACGGCAATGCAAGGGATGAGGCTCTGTGGAATGCCATAGAAAAGAATTGCAAAGTCAAGGAGTACCCTATTTCTCAGGTATATTATTACCGCGACCAGCTTGAGGCTCAGTATAAGTATTATGCGGAGCAGGCGGGGATGTACTATGAGGATATGTGTGCCGAGCTTGGAGTGGACAGCGGAAGCATCTTTGAGGAGGCTAAGGCTCTGACCAAGAAGGATTTGGTTTACAGTGCCATAGTAAAGCTTGAGGGAATAAGCCTAAGTCCGGAGGAAAAGGAAGGTCTTTTTGACAAGTATGTGGAAAAATACGTTTCGGTTTACGGATATAACGCTGAATACGTTAGAGAAAATATGGCAGAGGAAATTTATTCTTCTATGCTTTACGATAAGACTACCGAATTCCTTTTGAAGAATAACAACGTAAAATAACAAAAAGCGTGCTCGAAAGCACGCTTTTTCTTTGTTACTCGTCCAGAGCCTCAAACTTCTCGCGGGCGCGGAAGAGCAGGGAGATGCACCATATACCCGCAAGAGCGACGATAGTATAAATTATACGGCTCACAAGCCCCGACTGTCCGCCGCCGAGCCACGCAACGATATCAAACTGAAAAAGACCAATGCTTCCCCAGTTGAGCGCGCCGACGATGGTGAGGATGAGCGCAATTCTATCCATAATCATGTCGATTTATTCCTCCTTCGGAACGGTTTTATCCGCTCAAGGTTAGTTTTAGCAGGCATATATCTTTTATGCTTCGCAATTTTTTACAATTAAGTAATTTTTATAAAATTTATTTTACCAATAAAGATATAATGGACTTTAATTGCAGATATATGGGAGAAATAACGGTATTGTCAGGACTCAAATCAATTGCGTGATAAGATGTAGATTTATGTAGAGAGAGGTATTCGCCTTGCGGCGAGGATTCGCTCGCTCTTTCTCGCTGCGGCTCGGTCACGCTCGCGTTCTGACATCACACTGTGATGTCATCCATTATGCTCACGCCCTTCGCCTGACAAGCGAGCTTGTCGATCTTCGGGCGGTGAATGCGAACTCAATCCTGCTGCGCAGGGGTGAGTTTTTCCAGAACCCTCTGACATAAAAAGCACACCCACGCTGTTGCGTGGATAGTGCGGAGAGTGAGGTACTCGCACTTTGTGCGAGGATTCACACGCCCTTCGCCTGACAAGCGAGCTTGTCGATCTTTGGGCGGTGAATGCGAACTCAATCCTGCTGCGCAGGGGTAAGTTTTTTCAGAACCCTCTGCCATAAAAAGCACACCCACGCTGTTGCGTGGGTGTGCTTTTTATGGCGGAGAGAGTGAGATTCGAACTCACGGAACGGTATTAGCGTTCACACGATTTCCAGTCGTGCGCCTTAGACCAGCTCAGCCATCTCTCCATACGACTTGACTATTATATCATAAGAAAAAATAAAAATCAAGTCTTTTTTAAAAAAAATTTAAAGATTTTTGCTTGGGCTGATATACTTTATATATTTCCCGCCGTAAGCTTTATAAGCAGAGAACGGTTATCGTTCTGAGTCTTTGCGTCAAGAGCCGCTCTGTTTCTGCGTATCTCTCCGCATTTCTCGCATTTGTGGATTATGATAAAGCCTCTCTTTGCGTCGGGCTCGGAGCGTATGGGGCGCATCTGCCCTCCGCATTCATTAGCTCGATCGCCTGGATTTATGTCTACGTGGAGCGACCACAGGCAGAAGGGGCAGTGATTGCGGGAGCTGGTGCCCATAGGCTCTACCTCTTTTTTGCAGTGGGCGCAGGTGAAGGCGCTATCGTTCTTTGTAAAGCGTTTTTGTTCCATAAATTATTCACCGCCAAGTGCCTTTTTCTCGTTTTTCGTAAGCTTTACCGCCATATTCTCACGTCGGTAGTCGTAAATTGACAGCGCGCCGTATGCGTTTTGGCTGTAATCAAGGTCGCCCTTGTAATATATCTCAACGTGTACCGAGATAAGCTTCTCGCTCTCCAGCAGCTCGCCAAGGCTTATGGGCTCCTCTCCGTTCTCAAAATTGAAGGTATAGCGGTAGAAGGAATAGAGGGTGCTGTATGCTTTTTGTGGCTCGGCTTCGGGTGTGATACGTATAGCCTTTATATTTCCCGCGTTATCCTTGCTTATTTCCTGACTTTGGTCCTCGGGACGGTCGCCTATATAAAGCACGAGGGATACGTCGAAGAGCTCCTCGGTTTTGCTCGGTACCGCGGGGAGAGAGTAATCCTTTGCCAGGGCGCTTATGGTGCTGTTATTGTATCTGAAAACTATCTGTGCCTGATTTGCGTCGGGGATAAATCTTGCCTCGGGGACACCGAAGTAGCCCTTTGTTTCTCCGCCGCTTAGCTCGTCGTGTATCTGCTTGAAAACGTATAGCTCCTTATCCTCTGCCAGAGAAGCGGAGTATGCGGTTCTCAGCTTGTCGTTAGGGTCAAGACCTTTTATTTCTTTAGGTATACCCGTAGAGAAAACTCTCCACAAAAGGAGAATGATAACCGTAAGTATTACACAAAAGAGCAGGAATTTCAGAAGCCTGCCTATTCGTTTAAAAATCACCCAAGCTCTTGACATAAGCTCTCCTTTCGGATATAATAAATATATCTTTATAATTATAACACCCTTTTGTTAAAATTTCAAGTGTTTTTTAAGGTGAAAGAATGAACATATACGAATACGTTCCGCAAAAGAATTTCAAAAAGCTTTCGGGTATAGTTATGCTGCTTATATGCGCGGCATTGGCGCTCTTTCTTGTATCCTCTTTGTTTCCCGAAATGCCCTACCGCTGGATATTGCAGCTGCTTGGTATGGTATGTCTTGCCGCGGTCATATATATATCGGTGCGTCACGTAGGCAGAGCCTTTGTGTACAGAATAGTTCAGAATGAGGACGGAAGCCGAGACCTTACCGTAACCGAGGTCACCAACGGCGGAAAGAGCCGTATAACCGTATGCAGGATAGACCTGTCGGGTATTGAGGAGGTAGCCGTTCTTGACCGCAAGAGCGATACCGACAGCTTGCGCATAAAGCAGATAAAGAAGAGAGTCGGAAAGCTGTTCGTCTATCATCCCGACATCAACGCCTCCAATGCCTGCTATATTCTGGCTACCGAGTGCGGCGAGCATCTGACTATAAAGCTGGCTGTGGACGGAACGCTTGTGGATTATCTGAAAAGGGATATTGACAGCCGCTCGGCACAGTGATATAATTTGAATACAAAGGAATAAACACAGTTCGGGGAAAGCTCGCTTTCTCAATCGGACATACTGCTTGACGGTATGCTCGGGGATAAGGAAATCGCGGTGAAAATCCGCGGCAACAGCCATTACCGTAATTAAAGTGTGGAGACACAGCTTTTTAAGTCGGAATGCTTATCGTTCTGTGGCGCGTAGAAGACTCTCGGGCATAAGGAGAGCTTGCGGGCGTGGGATACGGGCAGGGTATCCCTTGTCGTTTTGCAAGCACTCGGGAGAGTGCTTTTATTTTATCCTTTTGTAAATATAAAACACGAAAGGAAGTTTGAAAAAATGAAGAATTTGATGAGGATAGTGTTGGCAATGCTGCTGACGCTGTCAATGGTCCTTTGCTTTGCGGGATGCAAGGAGGAGAAGCCCACCGAGCCCGAGACCACTCAGGTAAGCGGTGAGATAGCTGCCGAGGGATTTTGGGCGACTGCTACGTATCGCAAGGATACTACCGTGGGAGAGGGAAGCAAGACGGTGAAGCTTGACGTGGAGATAGACGGCAGGTCTATAACCATAACTCTCAATACAGATGCCGAAAAGCTGGGGGACGCGCTTTATGGGGCGGAGCTTATAAATGACGCAAGCTTTTTTGATACCCTTAACGGTATAAAGCTTGATTGGAACACCCATAAGGCATATTGGGCGTTTTATAAGGGAGATGCCTATATGATGTCAGGCGTTAACGAAGAGCCCATATCGGGCGGAGAGCATTACAGATTTGTTTACACGAAATAACGCACATAGAAAAAGCGGCGGCATTTTTGAAATAGCTTTGTTCGCTATGTTCGCTGCCTTGATGTTTACTTCGAAGCTTTTAATGGAGTTTTTACCTAACGTCCACCTGCTCGGGATGTTTACGGTAATGCTTACCATTGTTTTCAGAGTAAAGGCGCTTATACCCATATATCTGTACGTTATGCTCAACGGACTTTTCGCGGGATTTGACGTGTGGTGGTTTCCGTATCTTTATATATGGACTATCCTTTGGGCGCTTACTATGCTCGTGCCGAGAAATATACCAAAAAAGCTTGCGGCTGTGGTATATCCCTTGCTGTGCGGTGTTCACGGATTTGCTTTTGGAGCGCTCTACGCTCCCGCTCAGGCGTTCTTTTTCGGGCTTGATTTTGAGCAAACTATTGCGTGGATAATTGCGGGTATCCCTTTTGATATCCTGCACGGGGTGAGCAATCTCTTTGCGGGGCTTCTCGTCCTTCCGCTCTCGAAGCTTCTCGATAAGCTCTTGAAACGGAGCGGATATGGAAATTAAAAAGGGCTGCTTCATTTAGATGCAGAAGTCGTGATTTGGTTCTCGTCGTCGTACAAAGGTACGCCAGAGAGCCAAAGCGCGGCTAAAAAACACACATAAAAATCGAAATTCGTAAGAATTTCTACCAAAAACACCGCTTTATTACCAAAATTCCTGATAATAAAGCGGTATTTTTTATTATTTGCTTTCGTGTGTTTTTGTTCTGCGCTGAATGAGCGGCCCCTTTTTTATTTGAACAAGCAATTGTCGGGGCAGGATAGCTGTGCAAGCTGCTCTATCATATGATGGAGCAGGCGTGCCTTCTCGTTGTCCGCCGCCTTGTAATAGACCTCTTTGCCCTCCCGTCGGGACTCTATGAGCCCTGCGCTCTTGAGCAGCTTGAGGTGGTGGGACAGCGCGGGACTGCTCATATTCATTATGGCGGATATATTTATCACACATTCCTCGGAGTGACAGAGTATCCAGAAGAGACGGAGCCTCGTGGCATCTCCCAGCTGTGCGAAAAGCTCGGAGAGTATCTTGAAATCCTCGTCCTTCCACAGGGCTGAGAGCATTTCCTCTATATCGTTATGTCCGTGGTCGTGGGGAAGAGAGAGCGACATGGCGGTCTCCTTTCGTAAATTCTATTCTGCCTATATTATATCATAGACTTTTAGAAAAGAAAAGTTTTTTTGCGAAAATTATTGACATCGACGTATTTGCGTAGTATAATAAGAACAACAATTAAACAATTATTTAATCGTTCTGGAGGTAGATATGAAAAAGACCTATAATATTGAAGTTGATTGCGCCAACTGCGCGGCAAAGATGGAGAACGCCGTAAAGAAGATAGAAGGAATAATTGACGCTTCTGTAAATTTTATGGGGCTTAAAATGACAGTGGAGTTTGCCGAGGGCGTGGATTGCCATAAGGTAATGAAGGAGGCGCTCAAGGCTTGCAGAAGGATAGAGCGCGATTGCGAGATATATTTCTGAGGTAAGGAATATGACGGGAAAGCAAAAAAAGACTCTGCTTCGCATCATAGCCTCGGCGGTTATGATGGCGGCTCTTATAATATGGGGCGCGGAGGGATGGATAGGCTTTGGCTTGTGGATGCTCGTCTATCTGCTTATCGGATACGATATCCTTTGGCGAGCGCTCACGGGAATATTTTCGGGGCAGATATTTGACGAGAATTTTCTTATGGCTATTGCCACGGTGGGCGCAATCGTTCTGGCACTTATGGGCAGGGGCGATTACGTAGAGGCAGTGGCGGTGATGCTCTTTTATCAGGTGGGCGAGTTTTTTCAGAGTTACGCTGTCAGAAGGAGCAGAAGGAATATCGGAGCTCTTATGGATATACGCCCCGATTACGCTAACGTAGAGAGTGACGGAAGGATAGAGCGTCTTTCTCCCGAGGACGTGGCGGTAGGAAGCATTATGGTGGTAAATCCGGGAGAAAGAATAGCCATAGATGGCACGGTGGTGTCGGGTGAGTCCTCTCTTGATACTGCCGCGCTCACGGGCGAGAGTATGCCGCGCAGTGTGTGCGAGGGCGATAAAGTATCGGGTGGCTGTATAAATCTGAGCGGAGTTATCCGCGTGCGCACCGACAGAGAGTTCGGTGAATCTACCGTGTCAAGGATACTTGACCTTGTGGAGAACGCAAGCTCGCGAAAGGCGCGGAGCGAGAATTTTATCTCGAAATTTGCCGCGTACTATACCCCCGCGGTATGCGCGGGAGCGTTGCTTCTTGCCATCCTTCCGCCGCTTGTCCTTTTGGCTGCGGGCGACGAGCCTGCGTGGATGGAATGGCTGTACAGAGCCCTTACCTTTTTGGTGATAAGCTGCCCTTGCGCCCTTGTTGTAAGCATTCCGCTGTCCTTTTTCTCGGGACTTGGGGGAGCGAGCAGAGAGGGAATACTTATAAAGGGCTCAAGCTTTATCGAGTTGTTGTCAAAGGTAGACTGTGTTGCTCTGGATAAAACGGGCACGCTTACCAAGGGAAGCTTTGAGGTCAGCGAGATACACGGGGTGGGGATGTCCGAGAGCGAGCTGCTGTTTTACGCGGCTCACGCCGAGAGCGCTTCATCGCACCCCATAGCAAAAAGTCTGCTTGCCGCCTACGGCAAGGAGATAGACAGAGCCCGCGTTGACGCTGTCAGAGAGCAGGGAGGAAAAGGCGTATCGGCTCTGGTCGACGGAAGGAAGGTTCTTGCGGGAAACGCCAGACTGATGGAGGATAGCAGAATATCCTTTGAGTCGGCAGAGGCTGCTGCCACCGCTGTGTACGTGGCGGTGGACGGACGGTACGTGGGATATATCCTCATATCGGACGTTATAAAGGAGGATGCGGAGGCTGCAATAAGGGCTTTGCGCTCAGCGGGTGTTAAAAGGATAGTTATGCTTACGGGAGACGGTGACGGAGTCGCCACAAGTGTGGCTGCCCGCTTGGGGCTTGACGAGGTACACAGCCGTCTTTTGCCCGACAAAAAGGTAGAGGCTCTGGAGGCTCTGCTCGGCGGACGGGGAAGGACTGCTTTTGCGGGCGACGGCATAAACGACGCTCCCGTTCTGGCGCGTGCCGACATCGGTATCGCTATGGGAGCTATGGGCTCGGACGCGGCTATCGAGGCGGCCGATGCGGTCATAATGGACGACGACGTCAAAAAGCTTGCACTTGCTATACGCATATCGAAAAAATGTATGCGCATAGTTTACCAGAACATAGCTTTCGCTATCGGAGTAAAGCTCCTTTGCCTTGCCTTGGGAGCGCTGGGAATAGCGAATATGTATCTTGCTATCTTTGCCGACGTGGGAGTTATGGTCCTTGCGGTGCTTAACGCCGTAAGGGCAATGCTTGTAAAAAAAGTTTAAGACTTTTTCCTTTTTATGCGTTGATACCGCTATTTTGCTATGTTATAATTTCAGCAGAAGAGCAAGGATAATAGAGCATCCTATCACAGAGAGAGTTACCGATGACACCTATAAGGATTACCTTGTGGGTAAAGTTATCTGATAGTTCACTAAATAGGCAAAAACGGCAGAAAACTGCCGTTTTTGCTTTATTTTTTGATGTTTTTTCATAAAAGAAGTTGACACTCTTTTCTTGCTATGGTATAATTGTGACAACAAAATTATCGTTATTTAAGGAGGACAATTATGAACGATAACAGAGGATACGTTGTAGTCACAGACTATATCGAGGCTAACACGGGCAAGGACGTTTCCGATGCATTGCAGGAGCTTATACTTGCTAACCCCCACAAAACGATTTTCTTCCCCGATGGAGAATACGTTATAGCAAAGCCTATATGTACTCCCGCAAATCCCGATAATGCCGTGTCATTGATGCTTTCTAACTTTGCCACTATTAAGGCGGCAGACGGCTGGGACAGCGAGGAAGCAATGATAAGGCTTGGCGCGGCAGAGCCCTTTAACAGTATTGATATAAACGGAAGCAACTACGGTATCACAGGAGGTATCATCGACGGAAACGGCGTGGCAAACGGTGTGTCCATCGACAGCGGACGAGAGACCCGCATTGAAAAGCTCTCTATTAAGCATACCTTTATAGGCTTGCACGTAAAGTACGGAGCAAACAGCGGTTCGTCTGACGCGGATATTGTAGACGTAAACATTGTAGGTAACAACAAGTTGGGTTCCATAGGAGTACTTGTCGAGGGACACGATAACTCCTTTACCAATATGCGTATAGCCAGCGTACAGATAGGAATGAAGATACTTAAATCGTCACAGTTCCTGCGCAACATTCATCCCCTTTATATTTTTGCGGGAGAGCTTAATTCCGAAAGCGCGTATAGAGACGGCTGCGCATTCTGGGACAATACACCCTTCCATACGTGGTACAACAACTGTTACAGCGACCAGTTCGCTACGGGCTTCCGTATGAGCTCGGGTGCGCGTCATATATACGACGACTGTTACAGTATGTGGTACAGCAACCGCGGAAATCTGGAGCGTGCGTTCTATGCTGAAGGAGTGTTCAACTCGGTAATGAAAAATTGCGTGGTCAAGTTCCATCCCAAGGCGACCGAAACGATTTATCTTGCTGAAACCGCGGAAGGTGGCAAGGGAGTTATACACGACCCTATAATAGATGCTGGAAATAGTATTGACAAGACCTATGAAAAATATCTTAGGGGAGATATACTGTCACCTTTGTTCTAAAGAGGAAAATATGTACGAAGCATAGAAGGGATACGTAATAGTTACGGATTTTTTCGATGCTAATACAGGCAAGGACGTTTCCGACGCATTGCAGGAGCTTATACTTGCCAATCCCCATAAGACCATATTCTTCCCCGACGGAGAGTATGTTTTGGCAAAGCCTATATGTACTCCCGCGAATCCTAACAACAGCGTAGCGTTGCAGCTTTCGAATTTTGCTATTTAAAGCGGCAGACGGCTGGGACAGCGATGAGGCTATGGTCAGAATGGGCGGCGTGGACCAGCACTCTGTGTAAGAAGCAGGAGGCGTACAAGGTGTATGAGGGAAAGGGCTCGCTCAGCGGATGTAAGGCGTTCTTCTGTGAAACAGATGCCGGAGAGTGCATCTATCGCTCGGGAGAGGCATATATACACGGAGCCATAGTGGATACTTCCTTTTCTCCCGCAGGGCTGGGGGCGCGGCAGCTGCGTTTCCTACATCTTAAGTAGTATTTAATAAAAATAAACAAAAAGCCGTCCTTATCAAAGGCGGCTTTTTTGTTTTTTTATTAATGTTGCACAGATGTATCGACAGGCCAAAAAAAAGATTGACAAAGAACACAAAGTATGGTAAAATGATATTTACAAAAGTGAGCAAAAAATAAAGAAAGGAATGGCTCATATGAAAAAAAGAACAACAAAACTGTGGCGCGTAGCGGCCGAAATGATTTGCCTGCTCCTTATTTTCAGCATGATGGTTGGAATAGTTCCAATGACTGCCAGTGAGGCTGCTGCCGAAGGCAGTAAGCCTGAAACCGTAACTGTTGCTAAGCTGACTAAGGATGCCCCCCGAGGAACGGTAATAACCGAGGAATACGTTGAGCTTGTTACTCTCAAGAACGTCAATGTCCCCGCAAACGTTATTTCCGACCCCGAAGAAATATACGCTAAATATGCTAAGCGTGATCTCTATGCGGGAGAATTTATAAGCAACGACCAGCTTTCAAGCTCACCTGTAAGATCGGTCAATCCCGACCTTCTCGTGAAACCTATTACCGAGAACAAAGACGATTACGTAGTGGTTACAGATTACGTAGTTCCCAATACGGGCGAGGACCTTTCGGTATACCTACAGGATCTGATCGACAAGAACCCCAAAAGAACAATATATTTCCCCGACGGTGTATACACCATAGCGCGTCCCTTGACAACGTCGGCTGCCGGAAAGGGAAGTACGTCTATCCAGCTTTCCGACGGAGCTACCATAAAGGCGGCGAAGGGTACAGAGTGGAAGGATGTTGGCGGGGATGCGCTGATCTGTCTTGGTGCCTCTGCTCCGGCAAACGATATCGTGTCCGTAGGAAGCTATTATACCGTTATAGGAGGAACTCTTGACGGAAACGGAGTTACAAGCGGAATCTCCATTGACAGCGGACGTGAGACCGTAGTTCGTAACATCTGTATCAAGAATGCTAAAGTCGGTATCAGTGTAAAGGATGGTGCTAACGGCAAATCCTCCGACTGCGACTTTGAGGATATCACTATTATCGGTCAGGGTAAATCGGGCTCTGTCGGTGTTGAGGTTATCGGATACGATAATACCTTCAGCAATATAAGAATATACAATATGAAGACAGGAATGCACGTCACAAGCGGAGGAAACCTCATCAAGAACATATACATTTTCAATGACGAGGATGCTTTCCTTGGAAAGTCCACCACCGTTGGAATATATTCCAAGGAAAACAGCCGGATAAATCTGTGCCATACTGTTAACTGCTCCGTGGGATTTCAATTCGGAGCCGGAAGCGCGGTTTGGGATTGCACCTCAACCTGGACTACCAGCAAGATAACGACCCAGCATATGTTTACCTTTACCGGCAACAACCTTGTTACCAGCGCCTGCAAGGCTTACTTCTGCCCGGGAGAGGGCGTTGATGCCAAGTTTGTCGAGGGTAGTAAATGCGATATCCAGTTCATAGAGGGCTGTTACTTTGACACGTCTGCGGTAAGTGCCGACAGCTATCAGAAGTTCATTGCAGACGGAAACTCCATAATACCTGTTTCTAAGTAAGAGCATTGAGAAACATATGATGATATGGCTTGGAAACAATATGCGCAAGCTCTGTCCGCTCCTTTGCTTTCTGCTGGTATTCCCAGTGATACGTTGAAAACTATGAGACCGCATACGAGCTGAACCAGGCGTCCAAGATATGGGACTGCACGGCGGAGTGATACCGCTTTCGTAACAAAAGTGAAATGGAGAAAGGAAAACAAATATGAAATTCAGCAAGAACTTTAAGCGTATACTCAGCGCTGTTCTCTGCCTTTGTATGGTAATGGGAAGCCTGCTTATGCTTGCTTCCTGCGACACCGAAGCAGAGGGAGAGCAGCCCGAGGCTACCGACGGCACTAATATGGTGACCGTGGTAAGAGCCATTAAATACATGGAGATGGGAACAAAGATAGAAAGAGCTAACCTTGAAGAGGTCTCCATAGACAAATCTCTGGTTCCCGAGGGTGCTTATGCTACTATCAGGGAGGTAGTTAATAAGTTCCTTAAGACAGATGTTTACGCGGGCGATTATCTCTTCCCCGATAAGGTAGCTCCAGACACTCAGTTCCTTAAGGGTGATACAGAAATATCTGATCACGAGGATTACGTTATCGTGACCAAGTACCTTAAGGGTGTTACGGGAGATATGTCTACGGCTATACAGAAGGCTATTGACGAAAACCCCAATAAGACTATATATTTCCCCGATGGAAATTATCTTGTACACAAGCCGATACAGACCTCGGCTGACCCCGAGAAGTGTGTATCACTCAGGCTCTCCAACTATGCTGTTATTTCCGCAGGCGGAGACAAGTCTAACTGGAAGGAGGGTATGTCCGTGGTTGAGCTTGGCGCGAAGGACGAGACAAAGTCGCTTGACGCTAAGTACTATTTTATTGGCGGTTACGTAGATGCTAATTCCAGCGGCGACAGCAAGGCGGGAGCTATTGCAGTATGCGGTGGAAACGTGCTTATCAACAACGTTTCCGTTAAGGATGCGGAGATAGGTATGACTATCAAGGCAGGTGCAAGAGCCGATATTGACAGCTGTGTTGTTATCGGTAACAACGAGGATACCGCCATCGGTGTATTGGTAGAGAGCGAAGAAAATACCCTTACCAATATGAGACTTTGCCATATGACCATAGGCATTAAGCTTACTGGAGGAAACAACGTTCTCAGAAACCTCCATCCTCTCTTTGTCGGCGATGACAACAGATGGAGCACAGGCTTCTACGACGTAAGTGAAGGTAACTTCTACGACGTTTGCTACAGTGACCAATATGCTATATCCTTCTATATGGGTGAAAACACTAAGTCCATATACAACGGATGCTACGGCTACTGGTATGCAGGAAACGGCGATAAAATGGGTAGGACGGATAGCAATGGCAAGGCTATAACCGAAGGTCAGCATTACGGATTTTACGCTGTAAACGAGTTCAACTCCATAGTTAGAAATACGAGAATATCCCTTAAAAACGGACACAAGACTGATTGTGACCTGACCTACCTCAGAGTTGAGAAGAACGGTATAGTAAACCGTGCTGAAGGCCCTGCAGAGAACGCGGCAAGAACACCTTCCTATGAAGGAAACGGTGTAGTTCTTTTCCCCATAGATCACGTCGGTGACGAGCATAGAGCCGAGTGGTCTAAGTTCCTTAAGTCCGATTCGTTGGGTTGATTTCAGGAAGGAGATAAGGTATTATGAAAAAGACTAATGTATTAAAGAGAATACTTTGCATTTGTGTTATTGCCGTAACTCTTCTTGCGTTGACCTCCTGTAACGTTGGAGATATGAAGGACAAGGACAGTGCTATTACCGTAGTAAAGGTAAAGAGCAATATAGAAGCGGGCAAACAGCTTACCGCAGATATGTTTGAGACGGTGAAGGTTCCCGAAACAGCAGTTCCTCTTAACGCTATACGCGACGTAAGAAAGATAGAGGGCAAGTACAATACTCAGGCATTTTACGCGGGTGAGTATGTATTTATGGGTAAGCTCTCCGAGAGTGATCCTGCCAAGAAAAACGCTATTGATTACGAGAGCAACTTCGTAGTTACCGAGAAGATAGACGTGAAGGGCGATATTTCCGACGCGCTTCAGCAGCTTATAGACAAGAACCCCGGTAAGACCTTTGAGTTCCCCGATGGAGAATACGTGCTCTCCAAGCCCGTAAAGGTACCCGCAGACCCTGCTAAGGCAGTTTCTCTCCGCCTGTCCGACTTCGCTGTTATAAAGGCGGCGGATTCCTGGAGCAGCTCCGAGGCTATGTTCTGTCTCTCCGCTGGAACCATACCCGAGGGCAGCGAGCTCGTTAATACCTTCTATCTGACGGGTGGTCTCTTTGACGGTAACGGCAAGGCAACCGCAATATCGGTAGAGAACGGCGAGAACCTTCTCATAAGCGGCGTTGATTTCAAGAACGTTGTTACCGCTATTGATGTTAAGGGCGGTATAGTTGACGTTGAGAACTGTGACGTTATAGGCGCGGGCAGCGGCTCGGTTGCTCTTAAGGTTGCAGGTGAGTATTCCACCTACACCAACGTAAGAGTTTCCAATGCTGATGCGGCAGTTAACGTAAGCGGAAACAACAACCTCTTCAAGAGCGTTTACGCTACTTACGAAAACAAAGCTAACCAGCTCTGTGCTTTTGTAGATACCTCTTCAATGGGAAACAACTACGATATGTGTACGAGCGAGAACTTTGCTACGGGCTTCAGTGTAGGAACGGGAACGTCCACATACTCAGGCTGCTACGTAAAGTGGGAGAGCACAAGTATAACCAAGCAGGTAGCCTTCCTTTCTACGGGCAAGTTCAACTCGGTTATCAGAACCAGCAGAGTTGACTTTGATTTCGCTAACTGCGGCGGCGCGTATCTCGCTGATACCACCGAGGGCGGAGCAGGTCAGATACTCTGGCCTATGATAGGCGGCGTTTCCAATATGGCAGATACCTCTTATACTTCATATCTCAAGGGTACTGCCGCTGTTTTCAGATAATCGATATATATAAAAATATAAGGCTGACAAAAGTCAGCCTTATATTTTTATGTATTAAGGAAGGGAAATTTGCCTGAAACCCTTGAAAAAAGGAGGATTTTTTGTTATAATTAATTTGGGGTAGAGTTGCGTAGCACAATTTTACAGTCAATATATTTTTTCTCAGAAGGAGATTTTATTTATGTTATCATCACAGGACGTAATGCAATTGGTACAAAGCTTAATATGGCTTCTCGCTGGTGTCGGCGTGTTTATCGTTGGTATGAATTTTTTGGGCGATGCTCTCGAAAAAAGCGCGGGAAGCGGAATGAAAAAGCTTCTCGGTAAGATAAGTAACAACCGTTTTTCTGGCGTTGGGATAGGCGCGGGTGTTACCGCTATTATTCAAAGCTCCTCGGCTACCTCCGTAATGGTAATCGGTTTGGTAAATGCGGGAGTTATGACTCTTACTCAAGCCACTCCCATTATTATGGGAGCGAATATCGGTACTACCGTTACGGGTGTACTGGTTGCGCTAAAGAACGATATTTTTAATATGGCTATGTATCTTCTTGCCTTTGCGGGAGTTATGATGGGCTTCGCAAAGAAGGAGAAGCTAAAGCTTGCGGGCAGTCTTTGCAGTGGATTAGGTCTTATATTCGTGGGACTTAACGTTATGAGCAGCGAGCAGGCTTTTGGAAATCCCCTTGTTGAAGCAATGTTTACAAATATATTCAAGGTCGTTGATTTTCCCCTGCTTCTTATTCTTATCGGCGTAATATTTACCGCCCTTATTCAAAGCTCCTCCGCGGCTACCGGTGTAGTTATCACTATGGTAGGCGCAGGTGTTTTGCCTCTTGAACTTGCGCTGTTTATAATTTTGGGAGCTAATATCGGTACGTGCGTGACCGCGCTTTTGGCAGCTATCGGAGCTAACGCAAACTCAAAGCGTGTTGCCCTGATACACTTTACCTTTAACGTTATAGGCACAGTACTTTTTACAGCTATCATATGGATATTCAAGGAGCCCGCGGTGAACCTTTTGGTTTCAATATTCCCCGGAGAGGACCCGATGTCCTTGCAGATGCGTGTGTCTATGTTCCACGTAATATTCAACGTGACTACGACTCTTGCCCTGCTGCCCTTCGTAAAGCATCTGGTCAAATACTCCTGCCTGGTTATTAAGGATAAGAAGAAAGATGAAGAGAGCCTTACGCTTAAATACGTTGATGAGCGACTTTTGACAACGCCTCCCGTTGCCTTGATGCAGGTTAAAAGGGAGATGGACTATATGCTCGGTCTTGTTGAGGAGAATACGAGGCTTTCCTTTGTGGCAATGGAGAGCGGTTCACTTGAACACAGTGACAGGATAAGCGAAAACGAGCGCATTATAGACTTTACCAACAGTGCGCTGACCAAATTTATTATCAAGCTTTCGCCAGGTGTTGAGCAGAGTGACGAGCGTGTGATAGGCTCGTATTTCCACGTGCTTAATGACCTTGAGCGTATTGGCGACCACGCTGAAAACTTCCACGAGATCGGCGTGGAGATGAGCCGCAAGAATATAGTATTCTCCGATAAGGCAAAGGTTGATATAACCAGAATGAGAGAAACTGTAATGGAGATGTTTGTGATAGCTAAGGACGCTTTTGAGAATCTTCACAGGGAAGAGCTTCCTCGACTTACGGCTCTGGAAAATAAAACCGACGAGATGAAGCGAGAGCTTACGGCAAGTCACTTTTCCCGCCTTGCGGAAGGAAACTGTTCTATGGATGTCAGCCCATATTATTCCTCTACCGTTGTAGGTCTTGAGCGTGTGGCCGACCATCTTGTAAACGTAGGCTACAGTATAGTTAACCCCACGGGTTCTCAAAAGGAGAGCGAATAAGCGTAGCGTTTACACTCGGCAAATATTTGATATAAGCATATTTAGCATAGGCGAATTGGAGGTATTACTGTGAAAATAGTAATCATTGGACTTGGAACCATAGGCACGACTATATTGAAGAGTCTGTCGGGGGAAGATCATACCATAACGATAATTGATGAAGATAAGGATAATATAGAAAGACTTATAGAAAAATGCGACGTTCAGGGAGTCGTGGGAAACGGTGCTTCCATTGATATTCAAAGAGAAGCGGGAGTTAAAGATGCTGACGTTATTATCGTGCTGACCAACAGCGACGAGCTTAACATATTTGCCTGCCTTGTAGCCAAGAAGCTTGGTGCAAAGAATACCATAGCACGCGTGAGAAATCCCGAATATCGCAAACAGATACTTGAGATGAAGGACGAGCTCGGTATTTCTATGATAGTCAATCCCGAGCAGGATACCGCTACCGAAATATATAATCTTATCAACCTTCCCGAGATAGCAAAGGTTGAACGCTTTGCTAAGGGCAGAGTGCTGTTGGTGGAGATAGTTGCCGACAAGGACTGTGCTCTTGTTGGGGAAACGCTTATATCTATCGGAAAAAAGCTGCGCACAAGAGTGCTTATATGCGCGGTGCAAAGAGATAATGAGGTCATTATTCCCGCGGGCAACTTTGAGATAAGGGAAGGGGATAGAATACACTTTACCTCGGATGCGAAATCCTTGCGTGATTTTCTCTCGGAGATACGTATGGTAAGCTCTCCCCTGAAAAATATAATGATAGTGGGGGGAAGCAAAATAGGCTACTATCTTGCGGATGAGCTGTCAAAAAAGAAATATAACATAAAGCTTATTGAGGGTGACAGGGCTACCGCTGAGGAGCTTGCGGACAGCTTGCCGCGAGTAACGGTCATCAACGGTAACGGAGCACAGCACGACCTGCTTATTGAGGAAGGCATTGAGGCGATGGACGCTTTTGTGGCGCTTACCGATATTGACGAGGAAAACATGGTTGTTTCCATGTTCGCCAATAAAATGAAGGTGAGAAAGACCATTACCCAGATAAAGAGCGACGACCTTTATGGAATGCTCTCGGAGCTTGGTATCAATAACAACGTGTCTCCTAAGGATATCGTTGCCAACCGCATTATCAGCTATATAAGAGCTCTTGAAAATACAATTGGAAGTAATATTCTTACGCTTTACCGTTTGGTAGGTAACCGTGTCGAGGCGCTTGAGTTTCTCGCCAAGCGTCAGGAGAAATTTTACGACACGCCCTTGCGTCAGCTTAAGATAAAGGATAATTGCCTTATCGCGTGCATTATCCGAGGCTCGACTGTTATAATTCCCGACGGAAATTCTTCAATACAGCTTGGAGATAACGTCATTGTTGTTACAACGCACAAGAACTTTGACGATCTGGCAGATATTTTTGAGTAAGGCGGCGTGAAGTATGAACTATAAGAAACTTGGAAAAATACTTGGCAAGATAATGATTCTTGAAGGTATACTTATGCTTGCGCCGTTGCTGGTAAGCATCGTATATAAAGAAGAAGCCAAGTATAAGCTAGCCTTTTTGGTGCCCATAGCGGCACTTACCTTAATTGGTGCATTGCTCCAGCTTCCAAAGCCTAAGCGTGAGGTACTGTATCAAAAGGAGGGCTTTGCGCTGACGGCAATGGTATGGATAATTATGACCTTGTTCGGCGCGATTCCCTTTGTTATGAGCGGAGATATTCCAAATTATATCGACGCTTGCTTTGAGATGATGTCGGGCTTTAGCACAACGGGCGCAAGTATAATTACGGATATTACAAAGATATCACACTCTATCCTTTTCTGGAGAAGCTTTTCTCAGTGGATAGGGGGAATGGGAATACTTGTGTTCGTGCTTATATTTATTCCCGAAAGCAACGAGGGCTCCTCAATGCATCTTTTGCGTGCGGAAAGTCCCGGACCTCAGGTGGGTAAGATAGTGTCCAAAATGAAGGTCACTACAAGGATACTGTATCTTATATATCTTGGAATGACGGTGCTTGAGGTAGCTATACTTATGCTTGACAAGCCTATACCGGGATATGAAGGTGAGCAGTTTTTCTTTAGTCTGCTTACAGCCTTTGGCTGTGGAGGAGCTGGCGGTTTTAGCTTTATTCCGGGCAGTATGGAGCTGTTTAATCCGTTTTCCCAGTATGTAATGGCTATATTCCTTATATTGTTTGGATGCAATTTCAGCCTGTATTATCTCTTGCTTATAGGCAAGGTCAAGGCAGTATTTAAAAGCGAGGAGCTTAAGGCATATTTCCTTATTGTTGTTTCGGCAGTGGCTCTCATATTTGTTAGTCTTGTGTGGAGATTTGAAGCGTTTTCACAAGTCTATACCGTGGAGGAATCCTTCCGACATTCGCTGTTTCAGGTGGCGTCCCTTATAACTACGGCAGGATTTTCTTCTACCGACTATAATCTTTGGCCAATACTGGCTGTTACCACATTGACAGTGCTTATGTTTATTGGAGGAATGGCAGGCTCTACTGCTGGCGGAGTGAAGGTGTCAAGGATAGTTATAGCTTTAAAAGGCGGGTACATCAACGTCAGAAAGCTGATAAATCCCCGTTACGTTCCTAAGGCTAAAATGGAAGAAAAGAGCCTCGAAGAAAAGACCATAAACGATGTGTTTGCCTTTATAACTTTATATTTATTTATATTGATAGCAGTAGTATTTCTGCTTTCCTTTGATCCTGTGAACGGACAAATGATAACGATAGTCTCGGATGGGGGCGCTTATGAGGTAAGGCATGGATTTTTCTCTAATTTTTCGGCAACCTTGGCTTGTATCTCAAATGTTGGCCCCGCATTTGAAGCTGTCGGTCCTTATGCGAGTTATGTTGAGTATGGAGCGTTTTCAAAGATAATTCTCACATTTACAATGATGCTTGGACGTTTGGAAATATTGCCTGTGCTTATACTTTTCAGCCCTAAGACCTGGAGGAGAAGATAAAAGCAAAAAGGATATGCAGAGGCATATCCTTTTTGCTTGGTGCGGGTAACAGGGGTCGAACCTGCACGAATTAACATAAGATCCTAAATCTTACGCGTCTGCCAATTCCGCCATACCCGCATATTAAATT
>JAEIGA010005556.1_pt1 | contig 19257 bp, 13 predicted proteins | sample 9270691 | NCBI WGS metagenome assembly JAEIGA01 (sample SAMN17057246, study PRJNA624740) | gut metagenome | biome: biome; isolation source: fecal sample | host: Bos grunniens | place: China: Xizang | collected 2019 | reverse complement strand
GTCATTAAGACCGTAGTTCTTTCTGATGAGGTATGGGTGGTTGCAGAGCAACTTATCGACAAGGATCCTAACTTGTCGGATCTTGTACCTAGAACTATTAAGATCCTCGTGTCAGGAAGAGAATCTTTCTACGAACATCTGGAAAATATCTAGTCTTAGATGCCGGCTCTGGACACTTCGTCCACGCCTTCAATCTCTTTGATGCTGTTAATGGCAAATCTCAGTTCGGCTGCTGAATGTATGCAGAAGTCGATTGTGCACGTACCGATGTTGTCAGCGGTTTCTGTGCTGAGAGATGTCATTGACAGCTTCAGTTTTTCTGTGATACAGTCAATCAGATCGCTCAGCAGGTGGTATCTGTCTACAGCACGTACGATAAGGCGTACAGGGTATAGTGTGTCAGTATTTTCGTGAAGGTCCGCCTCATGGATGTGGTTTCCGTGCTGTGAGGCGAGTCTGATAAGTTCGTGACAGTCTCTTTTGTGCAGAGTCAGGTGCTTAGGGTCTTCGCCATAGCCGATCACTTCGTCACCAGGCAGAGGATTGCAGCATGAGCATCTTGTAAAGTCATGCTTCGGCTGTTTGGCCAGATATGACTTGACAGCCTTCTTGGCCTTATATGTAACCATGTGACCAATCCAGTCAGCCTTGATCTGGACATCTTTTCCTAATCCGATTTCAATGCAGTCACCTCGGTGCAGTATAGTCTTGACTGATGATAGCTTGCCGTTGATTCTGGCATACATGGCATGCTCTCCGATATGTCCATGAATCTGGAACGCGTAGTCAAGTGCGGTTGCACCTTTCGGGAGAACGATGTTCTCTCCGGTAGGTGTGTATACCATGATGTCGTCGTTATATTCGAACAGGAGGCGTACGTCATCAATGAAGTTCGGGTTTGTTGAGTCTTCTGCGACCTTCTTCAGCACGTCCCTGAAATTCTCGAGCCACATCAAGAGGTTTTCGCTGGTCTGCTCTGCAGCGCATCCGAGTCTGGATTTGCGCACCATGCGTTCCGATGCGATATGTATCTCCTCCCATGTTCCCGTGCTGTTGAGAATCTTGATATGAAGGCTCTCGTAACCATTTTCCTTTGGTGCGTCAATGTAGTTGGAGAAACTTCCCGGACGCTCTTTGAAATGGTCGGTAAGCACTGAATATATCCTCAGGCTCATATTCTTTTCTGAGATTCCTGTATTGTCTGGGAATATGATTCTGATATAGTGCTTGTCGGCAATATGGTCGAAGTCGCAGCCCTTGGTGCGCATTTTTCTCCATATGCTGTATGGCATACGATATCTTACCTGGGTGCGTACATGGATCCCTTCTTCTTCAAGCACCTTTCCGATCTGGAGAACCAGTCCCTCAAGATATTCCTTGTCTCTTGCCTTTTCAGCTGTAAGGAGTTCGTCTATCTCGTTGAACTCTCTTGGACATCTGAAGCGGAATGACAGTGTCTCAAGTTCAGACTTCACATGGTATAGGCCAAGACGGTTGGCAAGCGGAGCGTAGAAATAGTCGGTTTCTCCGGCGATCTTCATCTGCTTGTCAGGTCTCATGCTTTCCAATGTGCGCATGTTGTGCAGACGGTCTGCAAGCTTGATAAGCACGGCTCTGACGTCGAACTGCATGGATTCCAAGAGCTGGCGGAAGTTGTCCACCTGCTTGGAGTGGCTGTATTTGTCCTTTTTCTTCTTTGTGACAATATCAACCAGGAGAGCGACGTCGTCGCCATATCTTTCGCGCACATCTTCCAGGGTATAGTGGGTGTCCTCCACGACATCGTGCAGGAGAGCGGCAATGATCGGGTTCGGGCCGAGTTCCAGTTCCTTGGCCACAATGAGTGCAACTGCTATCGGGTGGATGATGTATGGCAGTCCTGACTTTCTGTACTGGTCCTTATGGGCCTCCATGGCGAGCTCGAATGCATCCTTGATTCTTCCCATGTCAACATCCGATACGGTACCTTCAAGGGCTTCATACAGCTCCTCAACGTTTTCTCTGATCATTGTGCTATAGTCTTTCATAAGCTCTGGATTTTGCGCGAAACCGCTAATTTCGCAAAACATTTTCTCATTATCAATAAAGTCGTTCTGTAATTCCGTTAATTGTTGTATTTTTGCGCCGCTAAAAAATTGAAGATCATGGAAAAGAAACTATATCCTTTGAAGTTTATCCCGGTTCCGTCAAGGAGACCATGGGGCGGAAGCGCACTGGTGAACGAGTTAGGCAAACATTTCGTTGAGGTCGACGAGGATGGAAATGAGACCGTACTCGGTTCTGATGTCCTTATCGGAGAGAGCTGGGAGCTCGCTGATATGGGTATAGAGGATTCTGTGGTGGAGAACGGCTGGCTTGCCGGCAATACCATCAGCGAACTCATGGAGACATACCTTGAAAGGATAGTCGGAGAAGATGTGTACAATTATTTCGGACGTCAGTTTCCTCTCTTGATAAAGTTTCTTGATATCAATGAGAAGCTTTCTGTACAGGTGCACCCAGATGATGAGGTTGCGGCTGAAAGATATGATTCGCTCGGAAAGACAGAAATATGGTATATCATGGATGTGAAGCCAGGTGCCAAGATCTACTGTGGCTTCAATCGCGATACTACGGCATGTGAGTTCTACGAAAGATGCCAGAATGGTACAGTTGAGGAACTTCTCAATGTGATTTATCCAAAGAAGGGTGATGTGATATTCCTCACTCCGGGTACTGTCCATGCTGCAGACGGCGGCCTTCTCATTGCTGAGGTTCAGGAGTCATCTGACATGACCTTCAGGCTTTATGACTGGGGACGTGAATTCCAGCCTGAAACAGCAAGACAGATGCATGTGGAAGAGGCGATCGATATCATTGATTATAAGGCGTTCAGCCCTTCTATTTACCGTAAAGGACCGCTCTGGGGAGAAGAAAGCCAGGAGGAGGATCATGTGATTCAGGAACTCGTGGAGTGTCCTCAGTTCAATGTGTCAAAGATTAAGCTTGCAGATCCTCTGCATATCTATACCGAGAAGTTCGAGAGCTTCATCATTTATATCTGCATTGAGGGTGCAGCGTCTATTCAGGTACCTTCTACCAAGGAAAATGGCGAGGCTTACATGGAGAACTACGAGTTCAAGAAGGGTGAGACCATCCTTGTTCCGGCCGACATGCCAGATTTCTTCCTTGTTCCGCGCGACCGCGATACAGTCCTTCTTGAGGCTCTGACCCGTCCAGAGGAGGAGCTTGACGCATATATCGATCCTGATACTGAAGCCTTCCTCGAGGGTGAGGATTATGAGGGTCTTGAGGATGAGTCAGATGATGAGTTTTCATCTCCAGCAGGTTCGTCACCTCTTAATTTCTTCAGCTGATCATGGACGAGGTAAGAATAGACAAATACCTCTGGGCCATAAGGGTATATAAGACCAGGACAGAGGCTACAGATGCCTGTAAGGGCGGAAAGGTCCGTGTCAACGGAGCCGATACAAAGCCGTCAAAGACGGTCAAGGTAGGTGATACTATCGTTGCCCGCAAGGGTGCTGTCGTGTACACATACAAGGTCTTGCAGCTTATCGATAAGAGACAGGGCGCTAAACTTGTTCCTAATTATGCAGAGAACCTGACACCTGCAGAGGAACTCGCAAAGCTTCGTGCGCCGGTTGAAACATTCTTCCTCAAACGTGATAGGGGAGCAGGTCGTCCAACGAAAAAAGACCGCCGCCAGATGGAAGACCTCTGGAGCAGTCTTGATTTCGATGTTCCTGACGATATCGCCGATTCTCTAGCCGCTTCTTTCGGCTTAGACGACGTCGTCTGATTATTTAAAATACCTCTTGAAAAGTCCCTGGAAGCCAGCTCCATGACGAGCCTCATCCTTGCACATCTCATGTACAGTGTCATGGATAGCATCCAGGTTCTGCTGCTTTGCAAGTCTTGCGATTCTCATCTTGTCCTCGCACGCACCCTGCTCAGCAAGCATTCTCTTCTCTACGTTAGTCTTCGTGTCCCATACACACTCACCGAGGAGCTCAGCGAACTTAGCTGCGTGCTCTGCCTCTTCCCATGCATATCTCTTGAATGCCTCGGCGATCTCAGGATATCCTTCTCTGTCTGCCTGACGGCTCATAGCGAGGTACATACCTACCTCTGAGCACTCTCCGGCAAAATGATCACGAAGACCCTTCAGGATCTCAGGGTCAACACCCTGTGCTACTCCGAGCTTATGCTCGTCTGTCCATACGAGATCCTCACCTGTCTCTACGAGCTCCTCGAACTGATCTGAACCTACGTGGCAGAGTGGACACTCCTCAGGAGCCATTTCACCTTCATGAATATAACCGCATACCAAGCATCTGAATTTCTTTGTCATAACTGTAAAGTTTTAAAATTGTTGATATTGTAAATTTGAATAATTCTAAATAACTCTGGTGCAAAGGTAGGTAAAAAAACTAAACATGCAACACTTTTTGCAACATTTTTCGAAAATAATCCGTAAATTTATCATGTGCCATGGTTTGGCAATTAAGATAACTAGATTTGCAGGCAAATTCAGAGCATATGGTTCCTTTTCTTAAACAAGTCGCAAGATATTATTATGATTCCGGGAAGATCAGCTCCCGCTGCTTCATCTTTCCGAACAGACGTTCAATGGTGTTTTTCAGAAAGCATCTGGCGGAGACTTTGTCAGCCTCTGACGGCGCAGCTCCGCTTGTCATGCCGCGTATGTTGACGATAAATGATTTCTTCTATGAAGTCAGTGAGGCCATGCCGGCGGATAAGGTTCGTCTTCTCTTATATCTATATAGATGCTACGCTGAACTTAATAAGAAGGCTGAGCCTTTGGATGAGTTCGTCTTCTGGGGAGATGTCATCCTGGGAGACTTCAATGATGTGGATAAATATCTGGCGGATCCAAAGCAGCTCTTTGCCAACGTGGCAGATCTAAAGCAGCTGCAGGATGATTATTCATACCTTACGGAGGCGCAGAGAAAGGCGATCGAAGGTTTTGTCAGCCATTTCAGTGACATGTCCGGAAAGCTGACCGTCGATCTTGAGTCGGATAACCCGGCTGTCAAGGAACGTTTCCTCCAGATATGGAATCTGCTGTATCCGCTATACTGTAAATATAATGACCTGCTGGATCGGGAAGGTCTTGCATATGAGGGTATGGTATATAGGAGAGTTGCAGAGGGATTGAATACAAAGGCGGTAGAGGACGTGCTCAAGACAGCATTCGATGAGGAAGAGGTCTTTGTCTTTGTAGGTCTTAACACTCTGAATGAATGCGAAAAGAAACTTCTCCATAAGCTGAAGGATGCTTCCAGAGCGGAATTCTGCTGGGACTACAGCGGTAAGATGATACAGGATCCGCAAAACCGTTCGTCTCTTTTCATGCGCGATAATGTCATGGAATTTCCTCAGGTTGCCCAATGGGATGAGGAGTCAGCGGGCGTTCCTGTAGTCAATGTCGTGAGTGTACCATCGTCCGTAGGTCAGGCAAAAAGGATTCCGGATATTCTGGCTTCCGTCAAGGATTACAATGATTGCGCTATTGTCCTTCCGGACGAAAATCTTCTTGTGCCGGTGCTGAACGCCGTCCCTCCTGCTGTTGACGCAGTAAATGTGACCATGGGTCTGCCTATGAAGGGTAGCATTCTGTATTCATTGATGGAGACGGTCTCTGTCATGCAGCTACATCTTGCCTTCCGTAGGAACAGCTGGCATTTTTATCATAAGCAGGTGTGGGACCTGTTCTCTAATCCTTTGTTCCGCAATGCCTCAGACGACAAGACTAAGGAGGTGGTGCAAAGCATAAAGGCTTCTGCCAAGTATTATATACCACAGGAAGATTTGAGTGGAACTCCTTTGCTTGAGGCTATCTTCAAACCCGTCATATCTGATCCGAAATCAAAGGACAGGAGTCAGATAGCAGTGTTTGCGGAGTATCAGCAGACTGTGCTGACGGCTGTGGCCTCGTCGGCTGTATCCGATCCGCAGCTTGCTTTGGAACTGGAATACGCAAAGGAGTATTATAAGGGCATAAACATGTTGCAGGACAGTCTGATGGACATGGAAATCCTTCCGTTGACCTATGTCAGACTTCTGAATCAGCTGCTTGGAATGTCTTCGGTTCCTTTCAAGGGTGAGCCTTTGAAGGGACTTCAGATCATGGGACCGTTGGAGACCAGAGCTCTGGATTTCAGCAACCTTATAATCATGTCTTCGAATGAGGGAGTGTTTCCTCGCAGGAGCGTGAGCTCATCGTTCGTGCCACCTGAACTCAGGAAGGGCTTCGGACTTCCGACATATGAACTTCAGGATGCTATATGGGCCTATTATTTTTACAGGATGATCTCCCGAGCGGAAAACGTCTGGATGCTTGTCGATTCGCGTACAGAAGGAATGAAGTCAGGTGAGGAAAGCCGCTACATAAAGCAGTTGGAGTACCATTTCGGGCTTCCGCTTAACAGATATACAGTGCAGATGGATAGTATGAAGACTGCCCAGCTTCCTGATGTAGTCAAGACGGAAGAGGATATAAAGAAAATAAAGGAGACCGTACTTTCGGCGACAGCTATCCAGAATTATCTGGCATGTCCTGTAAAATTCTACTATGCCGTGCTCAAGGGTCTTGAGAGAGAGGACGAGGTGTCGGAGAGTCTCGATGCAGGCATGTTCGGTACGATCTTCCATGAGGTGATGCGTTCGCTGTATACTTCAGAAGAGGCGATGGCTCCTGATTTCTTCTTCGGCAACCAGGAAGCGGAGAAGTCTCTCACTCCGTTAAAGCATATTACCAGGGATTATATTCAAAGCTGGATCGATCGTGAAGATGTAATCCGTACTAAGGTGCGCTCTCTGATCGAACATGAGTTGAATCTTGTGGAGATAAGCGGACGAAACCTTGTCGTTACCGATGTGATTGTGCGTTACGTTGTCAAGACTCTCCGAAGTGATCTCAAGATTCTTGAGGAGGGCGGTAGCGAGTCGTTCGAGATTCTCGGACGTGAGCTCAGGGTGAGCGGGGTCTTTCATGGATTCCGATTCAAAGGTTTCATCGACCGTCTGGACGCATTCGGTGCTGATGAGGTCAGGGTAGTGGACTATAAGACAGGACGAGTTCTGGATGATGATATCTTCATTGATGACGACAATGCGAAAGACATAGCCCAGAAGATATTCGCGCCTGATGTCAAGGATAGGCCAAAGATCGCTCTTCAGTTCTATATCTATGACCTGCTTGCCAAGGACAGGAAAGAGGCCAAGGATAGAAAGATGTATAATTGTGTGTATTCTACATCAAGGCTTTTCGGAGAGCTTCCTAAAGCCGTTCCGGTAAACAGGATTTTCTTTGATGCGATGTCCGGTAATCTCTCTGCCATGCTGGATGAGATGTGCGATCCTGAGGTCGGCTTCAGGAGGACAGGGGACGAGCATGTTTGTGGATATTGTGATTTCAAGACGATTTGCGGAAGATAGATTATGATTAGAATCATGAAGGCATCTGCAGGTTCAGGTAAGACCTATAACCTTGCAAAGACATATATAACTCTTCTTTTGAAGAATGAGGACAGGTATGCATACAGGCATATTCTTGCCGTTACATTTACCAATAAGGCGACGGAAGAGATGAAGAACCGTATTCTCAAGGAACTGCATATCCTTGCGACATCTCCGTCATCTTCTGACTATCACGACGCGTTCGTTCCGGATATCTTTCCCAATGATGTGGCCTTGAGCAGCCGCTCCGCTGCGGTCCTGAGGGATATTCTCCATGACTATAGCGCCTTTGCGGTCAGCACTATTGACAGGTTTTTCCAGCAGACATTGAAGGCTTTCTCCCGTGAGATCGGTCAGTTCGCATCCTATCAGGTGGAGCTGGATAAAGATTCTCTTGTCGCAGAAAGCGTCGACCGCGTTCTGGATTCCCTTACTCAGGATGATACAGGCTTGTTGACTTGGCTTACTGACAACGTTCTGGAGCAGATTGAACAGGGAGGAAGGTACAGTACCGATGCAAATCTTCTGGGTATGGCCCTCAGACTCAAGTCTGCTCAGCGTCAGGAAGAGCTTGAGAGGGTCGGTGTTGATGAGCAGGTGGCTTATTCGCAGCAGACGCTTGCTTCCATCAGGGACAAGTGTAGGGAAATCATGGCAGATTTCAGGACAAATGTGCGCGATACAGCAGCTGCGGCTGTGGAGATATTGAAGAAAGCGCAGGTTGATCCGAAAGAAAGTTACAGGGGATTCATGAAAGCTCTTGCAGTTTATGCGTCATTGACTGACCGTGATTCTTTGACACCTCCTACTGCAGCCTTCATGAGTCGTGCGCCATATAGTGATAAATGGTTTGCGGACTCAAAGGCGAAAACTCTGCTTCCAAAGGTCTGTCCGGCACTCGAAGCTCCGATGAAGGCCTTCTGTGACCTATGGACAAAAGATTATGCCGTATATTCGACAGCATGCATTCTGGATGATCAGATTTACGGTCTTGGAGTGGCAAGAGAGCTCTCCGAGGCGTTCCGTGAGCTGATGAAGGAGAAGAATGTACTGTGTATAGATGATTCCAATACAATACTCAAGGGTATTATTGACGGTTCTGATGCTCCGTTCATCTATGAGAAGATCGGAGTGCGTTTCGACCATTTCCTTCTGGATGAGTTCCAGGATACATCATCTGTCCAGTGGAGCAACTTCAGCGCCCTTCTGCATAACAGTCATGCACAGGGGAATGAGAATCTGATTGTCGGTGATGTAAAGCAAAGTATATACAGATGGAGAGGCTCTGACTGGAAACTTCTTGACAGTACGGTTCCAGAGGAATTTCCAGGTTTCAAGGAGGAGGTTCTCGATACCAACTACAGGAGCCTTTCGAATATAGTGGAATTCAACAATGCCTATTTTACGGCAGCAGCAGGTATTCTGGACAAGATGAATGGCAAAGGCAGTTACATGTCCGGAATATACGCCGATGTGGAGCAGAAGGTGGCCAAGAAAGATAAGGTGCCGGGAAGCGTCAGTGTGACGTTCTGTTCCAAGGAGGAAGAGCTTGAGAAAGTCCTTGAAAGCATCAAGGAAGTGCAAGCTTCGGGTGCGCGTCTGTCTGAGATAGCTGTTCTGGTAAGAAGTAATGCGACGGGACAGAATGTGGCATCATATCTTATTGATAATGGCATAACCGTGATAACGGATGATTCGCTGAAGGTGAAGCGCTCAGTTACTGTAAGGCGTCTGGTTTCCCTGATGTCACTTGCGGATAACCCTGCAGATACAGTGAATGGTTATCTTGCCGAGTCTTTGGAGGTGACCGTGCCGGGCGGATGTACTTCTCTGATGGATATGGCAGAGTTCCTGATAAGGGAGCTTAAGAAGAGTGATTCGGACGGTGTTATAGATGGTGAAATCCTTCATGTTCAGTCTTTTATGGACCATCTTCATGAGTATGTGGCTTCCAATGGCAACAGCTTGCGAGGATTCCTGAAGTATTGGGAAGGTGAAGACCCGTCCATAAGTTCTCCTGCGTCGGGAGAAAGTGTCAGGGTAATGACTATCCACAAGTCCAAAGGTCTGGATTTTCCTTATGTGATAATCCCGTTTGCCGAGAATATAGGCTTGTTCAAGCCAGACAGCAGGTGGTGCGCTCCTGACTTGAGCGGAACGCCGCTCGAAGGTGTGGCAGAGGGTGTATATGACGTTACTCTTTCACATTCTACCGAGTCAACATTGTTTGCGGACCATTACAGGAGGGAGAATCTCCTGCAGCAGGTCGATAATATCAATACCATCTATGTCGCTATGACGCGAGCGGCTTTGGGCATGCATATAATAGCTGCTAATCCTTCTGTAAAGTGTCTGGACAACCTGAAGAACAGTAAGGAGGAGGACTGGATGCCGGCTTTTTCTGATTTCTCGCAGATACTTTACTGGTTTTTGACTGTTTCAGGTAAGGTGGAAGATGTGCGAAGCCTCAAAGGAGAAACTTTCATGAGGTTTGATGTCGGTAACATTGTCGACTTTGGTGCCATGAGGAAGACGGACGATTCATGGGACCATATGTTCGCGGCGGGTAAGGAAGGATGGTACCCGTCATATGAACTGAATCCTGGATTGCGTCTGAAGTTTTCGGCCGACGCCGTTGACTTCTTTTCGGAAGATGGTTCTACAGGCGTGGAGGCGTCAAAGCGTATAAAGGGAGTGGTGCTGCATGATGTGCTCGCTAAGGTTGTCGTTACTGATGATCTTGACGCTGCGCTGGAAGCTGCATATGTATGCGGTGATCTGACTTTGGAGCAGTCTGAGCAGGCCAAGGAACTTCTGGCTGGCAGACTTGTCGAGGCCAAGGCTCGAGGATGGTTTCCGGATGATTCATCCAAGGTAATGGTGGAGACGGATATCATAGATGTCGACGGTCAGGTGTATCGACCTGACAGGGTAGTGATCGAAGATGGAAAGGTGTTGGTGATAGATTACAAGTTCGGAAGGCATCATAGCAAGTATGAGAGGCAGATGAAGACCTATTCGGAGATTTTCCGTCGTATGGGATATGCTGATGTGACTGCAGTTTTATGGTATGTCCAGACCGGCGACTACAAGGTTATCTGAATATAATTTTGTATATTTGCAAGTTGCAAGACCAAAAAGCTCGAAGAATTTTTGGTCCGGCCCGGGTAGGGCCGAAAATTATAATAAATAAGATATGCAGACAAATGAAATAGATACATGCAAGCTTCTGTATAACACAGAGCGTGTAAAGCTTTATATACCTGAGTATGGACGTAATGTCCAGAAGATGGTTGACTATCTGAAGACCATTGAGGATCGCCAGAAGCGCAATGAACAGGCTCGTGCGATCGTCAAGGTGATGGAGATAATCAATCCTGCTGTACATCTGCAGGATAACTATGAGCAGAAACTCTGGGACCATCTGCACATCATATCCGGTTTCGACCTGGATGTGGATTCTCCGTATCCGGCTCCGGCTCCGGAAAGTCTCCACGAGAAACCTATGGGCGTTCCTGTCGCCAGCAAACCTATCAAGGTGGCTCATTATGGCAGAAACATCGAAAACTTCATTGAGTTGATTGCAGGTATGGAGGACGGAGATCAGAAGACTTCGATGATCCGCACTCTTGCTACATACATGAGACAGCAGTATCTTATCTGGAACAAGGATTCAGTATCAGATGCAACCATATTCCAGGATATAGAGAGACTTTCAGATTTCAGGATAAAGGTTCCGGAAGGTCTGCAGCTGTCAAGACTTGACTCGGGTGCGACATATGCGAGACCGGGCGCCCAGCAGCAGAAGCAGGGTAAGTGGCAGAAGGGTAACCAGAAAAACAGGAAGCAGCACAAGTAATACTATGGCGCAGAATAAGAAGACAAAGAAAAAGAATGCAAAGAAAAATTTCTTCGCTTTCTTCAAGAATATGGATCCGGAACTCAAGTCAATATTGATCAGGTGTTCCGGCGGTTTGGTCATGCTGATAGCATTGTTTACAATGGTATCCATGCTGTCGTATCTTTTTACATGGTCGGCCGATAAGGACCTGCTTATGAATGCCGAGAGGATGAGCAGAGGCTTGGATGTCAACAACATCGGTGGCAAGCTTGGCTATCTTTGGAGCCATTTCCTGATTTCGGATATGCTCGGGCTTGCAAGCTTCGTCTTTGTGTTCCTTCTGGGTGCACTGGCATATAGACTGTTTTTCTGGCAGAGACATATCGGTTTGATGAGACTGACATTCCTGTCGGTCAGCGGAGCGTTCGTGCTCTCGATGGCTCTCTCTCTGTTTGGCTCTGTGAGACTTTTTGATGGAGGTCTTGGCGGTGATGCCGGACGTGCTGTGACTGATTCTCTGACAAACCTCGTGGGTCCTGTGCTGCCATTCCTGATCGTTATCGCTCTTGCGGTAGTATGGTTGCTTTTTGCCAGCGGCAGGTTTGCAAGGTGGTTCGCATTATATGGCGAGAACAAGGTTGAAACTGAGCCGGCTGCTCCTGTAGAGGAGGATGAGGTTGATGAGGATGATGAGGATGATTTTGAGGACGAATCGTTGCCGGAAGAAGAGGAGACAGAAGAGGAGGAGCCAGAGGAGGAAGAGACTCATGAGGAAGAAGATGAGGAGGATGAGGAACTGGAAGATGATGAAAAGGAAATTGCTCCGTCCACAACAGATCCTGTTACAGCTGAGGCCCCTGTAGATCCGGAAGGACAGACAGAGGATATAGAAGTGATAAGGAAAGATGTGGTGGTTCCTATACTTGAAGATCTTCCAAGGATAGATAACCGTGAGGAACTCAGCAAGTATGAATTCCCTTCGCTCGACCTTCTTCATGATTATACAGGACAGCAGCATGTTGTCAGTCAGGCGGAGCTTGATAAGAACAATATGGTGATCCGTACAACCCTTAAGAACTATAAGATTGAGGTAGAGAAAGTAACTGCGGTTGTCGGTCCTACAGTGACATTGTATAAGATAGTTCTTGCTCCTGGAATGAAGGTGGCTTCTATCGAAAGCGTCCACAGAGAGATTGCAATGGCCCTTGAGGTAGGCGGTGTGCGAGTTGTTACCTTGCCTGGCTGCGTCGGAATCGAGGTGCCGAACAGTACTCCTTCTATAGTTCCGTTGAAGTCAATGCTGAACGACGACTCATTCAGAAACAGCACAGCGGAGCTTCCGATAGCAATAGGATATTCTACTCTTGCGCAGAAAGTGAAGACGTTTGACCTCACTGACGCTCCGCACCTTCTTGTGGCAGGTGCTACAAAGCAGGGTAAGTCTGTAGGTCTTAACGTGATCATATCATCACTCCTGTACTCGAAGCATCCGTCTGAGCTTAAGTTCGTGTTCATTGATCCTAAGACAGTGGAGTTCACTCCTTATAATCCTCTTTTGAAGCATTATCTCGCAGTGCTTCCTACTGCGGCTGACGAGGAAGACGAGAAGAGAAAGGCTATCGTCAAGAAGGCCAAGGATGCGGAGCAGGTGCTTAGCTCGCTCTGTATCGAGATGGACGAGAGATACGAACTTCTCGCGCAGGGTGGAGTAAATGACTTCAAACTCTATAATGAGAAGTACAAGGATCGCCATCTCCTCCCAACAGAGGGACATAGATACCTTCCATATCTGGTGGTAGTGGTGGATGAGTATGCCGACCTGATCATGGCAGGCGGATCAAGTCCGGAAGATAAGAAGTCTGCCAAGAGTATCGAGGCTGCCATCATCCGTCTGGCACAGAAGGGTAGAGCGGCCGGTATCCATGTGATCATAGCTACTCAGCGTCCGTCGGTTAACGTGATTACAGGTCTTATCAAGGCGAACTTCCCTACACGAATCGCATTCCGAGTGCTTTCCGGTGTGGATTCGAGGACAATCCTCGACTCTGTCGGTGCAGAGAACCTTATCGGTAAGGGAGATATGCTTTACTATGCCGGTGTCAAGATGGAGCGTATCCAGTGCGCATATATAAGCATGGAGGAGATCAACCGTGTGACCAAGTTCATCGGAAACCAGACAAAGTTTGGTCAGTGCTATAATACTCCGTTCTATCTCCCAATGCCAGAGTCTCCTGACGGAAGCCCTGCAGGCGGAAGTCTTGACATCCAGAGCCTCGATTCTGAGTTTGAAGAGGCTGCCCGTACTGTCGTAATATCACAGAAGGGCTCGACATCAGATCTTCAGAGGAAGTTGGGCATGGGTTATGCTAGAGCAGGAAGGGTTATGGATCAGCTTGAGCAGGCAGGCATTGTGGGGCCACAGGAGGGATCGAAGCCTCGCCAGGTGCTTGTGTCTACACTTGAAGAGCTTGATGAACTCATAGCGCCTTACCTTAACAGATAAGAATGAGAAGAATATTTACAGCCATAGCTGCGATGCTGATAGTTGCATCTGCAGCGGCGCAGCAGACGCAGCATGCGGCCTTGGAAAGGCTGCGTGCTGCGATTTCTGATTCATGCGTGTCCCTTAAGTGTTCATATTCCATGAATGTCTCGCAGACCCGTATACAGGGCGAGGTGGTTGCCGTTTTGCAAGGAAATGCCTTTACAATCCATGGTGACGGTATAGAGATGTATTGTGATGGGACAAAGCTATGGACAGTCGATTCTTCTGTCAAGGAAGTTTATGTGGAGACGATAGAAGGCGTAGACGTAAATGCTCTTCTTGATTCCGTATCTGCCGAAATAGAATATGATGCGCTAGGCAATCCGACATCCGCCGTTTTACTCATGAAGGACGGACTGAAGGTCAATATCAAGATCCTTTCTTACGTAAAGTCAAAAATAAAACCTGAAGACTCTTTTCGTCCTCAGGTTGATTTCGGTCCCGATTGGGTCGTGACTGAATTATAGTCGTTATCTTACGCAGCGCACATTCGCTCCGAATGTTTTTATATCTCCCTTTCCTAACAGGAACTCTGGCTGGTCGCAGATGACATATCTGTAGTAAGCCATGCCTTCTTCATCTTCTACAGCGTCTGCAGTCCAGAATGCTGCATACTCATTGAGACCATTGAACTGAGAGTTTGAATAGTATCCGGCAGGAATCATTGAAAGGCCGGATGCATTTGTGATTTCTCCCACTGCAGGCCAATATTCCCACATGAGGTTACCGTTGAAATATGCATTACCCATCAATGAAGCCATCTTGTTTTCATTTTCCTCAGCAGCCGCAGTCCATTCTGCGTCGGTTGGCAGTCTCCAACCCTCAGGACAGATACTCTGCGCTTCTTCGAATGAGTAATATCTTCCGAATACATCGCCCATGGCTTCGCTGTTCTTATATGGTGCGCCAGCATTATTGTCAGCGATATTTCTACATATCCAGTCAAGTCCTGCAATAGTGACATATGGATAAACTATGCCGTCTACTGTTATTGAAGGCTTGTCAGCAAGACCAAGGTTTGTGATTGAGCCGTCGATTCCTCCTTTTACGACAGTACAGTCGACCGACTTTGATGAATAAGCGTAACCTTCCGCGAAAGCGTATCCGCTGATGGTGCATGTCTGGAGAGTGTCAGTGAAGGTGAACTTGAATGATCCGTCAGACGGGTTGCCGTTCTTGTCCAATCCGTTCTCGTATCTTGTTGTATCTGCCTTTGGCTTTGTAGGGTTGACCTTCCAATAATATCCGAGACCTTTATCATCCGGGTGGGTTACACCCGAAGGAGTCAGGGTCAATGTCGTGTTAGGAAATACGTATTCCGGTGCGCTGAATGAAAGTGCGCCTGAAAGAACCGGGGTCACTTTGGTCTCGTCGTCCTTCTTGCATGAGATGATGCATACGGACGCAGCAATTGCGAATATGAGGATGTTCAGTTTGCGATGACTCATTTCTGGTTTCATTTAAACGAATAATTCTGCAAATATAGTAAAAACCGCTAACTTTGTGCAAATGTGATTTAAGCGCATTTCCACAAAGTGTTATAAATAGCAAATACTTTGCCTTCCAGTGTATATACTCAGGAATATGAAACATAAAATCAGCATATTCTCTTTTGTTATCCTTGTTCTGCTGTCGCTTTCATGTACAAGGCGCGGCGGATATGTCAAGATAGAGGGCTACGCCCAGGGCGGTGTTTATTCCGTTACATTCAACATGGATGGTGTGGATAAGGCCCCTGCTGAGATAAGGGACTCTGTAGAGAGTATCTTGCGAAGGATAGATTTCACCCTCTCGGGGTATAATAAGAACTCGGTTCTGAGTCGCTTCAATGCCGGCGGAACAGTTGTGGTGGACGAGATGTTTGCTGAGATATACTCCATGGGTCATGACGTCTGGAAAGAGACCGCAGGGGCTGTGGATGTGAGCTTCTCACCTCTGTATGACATGTGGGGATTCGGTTTCAAGAACGGTTCGATGCCGTCCTCGGATCAGGTGGACTCGGTCATGAGCCTTTGCGGCATGGGGCTTTGTCGCGAGTCTATAGAGGATCTTATCGGCAAGGAAGTCGTTCCGGAGTCTATATATCTTCAACCTCACGGCACCGCATCGCCTCAGCTCAATTACAATGCTATAGCCCAAGGATATAGCTGCGATCTCGTTGCAGGATATCTTTATTCCATCGGGGTCAAGGATATGATGGTGAATATCGGTGAGATATTCTGTGATGGAAAGAATCCGTCCGGAGTCTCATGGACTATAGGAATCGACAGGCCAGAGGATGGAAACAACGAGCTTGGAGCGCAGCTCCAGAGCGTTTTTTCAGTACCGGATGGACCTCGTGGTGTCGTGACATCTGGAAATTATAGGAAATTCTATGTCAAGGACGGAAAGAAATATGCTCATACGATCGATCCGCGTACTGGTTATCCTGTGACTCATAATCTGTTGAGCGCTACAGTGATAGCGGCGAATGCCATGATAGCTGATGCCTATGCGACATACTGCATGGTGATTGGCTTCGATCAGGCTAAGGCTTTCATCGAGTCAAGGGAAGACCTTGAAGGTTGCCTTGTCTATGATGACGGTGGAGAGTTCGTTACATGGTACTCAGCAGGTCTAGAGCCCCGCAAAGTAATGTAACCATCCATTCTGTTCCTTCAATAAGTATCTGTATATTCCAGCCCAGGCTGCATGTGGCAAGGGTGATGAGTGCCATCGGAATGATCAATCCGGTCAGTGGCAGGGCTATCATGTTGGTAAGAATGAACTGTGGCGGGAATGTTCCGAAGTACATATAGGCCAAAGGTCCGGTCGTCATCTGACATGATATCGACATTGCAGCAGACTCCCATATCCATCGTGAACATCTTGTCAAAGCTGCATCCTCATTCCGGTCATCAGGCCAGAATCCCTGTAGCCAAGGGAAGATATACGCAATCCCCGCAATGGCGGCATATGAGAGCTGGAATCCAACCTCTTTGATTGATGATGGCGATATGGTCAGATGGATCATAAGTGCAGCCATCATTACTGTTCTCAACCCTGCAGGTCGTCCGCTCAGCCTTGCGCATTCTCCAATGAGTATGAAGATGAATGCTCGGACAATCGATGCTCCGGCACCGGTTGCAAGAGTGTAGAATCCGCATGTGCTTATCAGGATGATGGACCTTATTGCATTAGCTTTCCGTGTGTTGCCGATCCAGCGTGTCAAAAAACGCACTATTCCGTAGATTATGCCCAGATGCAGCCCTGAAAGGGCGAGGATATGCGAGGCTCCGCTGGCTCTGAATGCACTGGTTACCCCGTCTGGTATTCCATTTTTTTCTCCTGTAAGCAAGGCCTTGATTATCTGGCATGTAGATTCGTTCCTGAACGGGATTGAGTCTATGGATCCTTGCATTCTTTCTCCGAAGTCAAGCGCTAACGAAGAAAGCCATGACGTCTCGTGCTGTCTGCTGACCGAAAGCAGGATGTCCGTTGACGCAATTGAAGCTCCGCATGTGGCCATGCAGATAATGATGACAGCCCATGTGATGATGTGGTTACTTTGCTGATTACGGATGCGTAGGAGGATTCCTAGAAGAATGACTGTTATGGCGAAGAGTGCCGGTGCGGAGGCGGCTGCTGATGCGCCTGCTGCATATATGGCCACTGCCGTTCCTGTGGCAAATGGCAGCACAATCCCTGCAATCTCTCTCTCCGCTTTCATTTCCTTACGTATTTTTGCTAAAGTAGCGAATATTTTTCTAACTTTGCAAAGATGTGCTTGAATTTCGTAGAAATTCGGGCCGGATAAATGAAAAACAGAAACAAAAATATAACATCATGATTATTTTAGTACTCAATTGCGGAAGCTCATCTTTGAAGTATCAGCTTCTTGACATGAAGAACGAAGAGGTTTACGATCTTCTTGCAAAAGGTCTTGTAGAGAGGATCGGAATGGAAACAGGTTGCATTAAGCATCAGGCTACAGGCAAGGAGTCTTATGTAAAGGAAATGCCTATCGAGAACCACACAGTAGGTATCAAGGCTGTCCTTGAGGCTCTCCTTGACAAGGAATATGGTGTACTCGAGACTCTTGAGGATATCGAGGCTGTCGGCCACAGAGTGGTTCACGGAGCAGAGGAGTTCGTATGCAGCCAGCTCATCACTGACGAGGTTATCGCTCAGCTCGAGAAATGCTCGGTTTTCGCACCTCTCCACAATCCGGCCAATATCCTTGGTATCAGAGCTGTGACAGCAGTTCTTCCGGATGTACCGCAGGTAGGTGTATTTGATACAGCATTCCACCAGACTATGCCTTCATACGCGTACATGTATGGACTTCCATATGAGTATTACGAGAAATACGGCATCCGTCGTTACGGTTTCCACGGAACAAGCCACAAGTATGTATCTGCAAAGGGTGCCAGGTTCGCAGGTCTTGATCCGGAGAATTCAAAGGTGATCACTTGTCACCTCGGTAACGGTAGCTCTATCGCAGCTGTAGTCAATGGAAAGTCGATCGATACAACAATGGGCTTCACTCCACTCGAGGGTCTCATCATGGGTACACGTTGCGGAAGCGTCGATCCGGAGGTTGTGACTTACATCCAGGAGAAGGAAGGCTTGACAGCAGCACAGATGAGTACTGTTCTCAATAAGAAGAGTGGTTTCCTCGGTCTTTCATGCGTATCATCAGACGCACGTGACCTCGATAACGCTGCAAACGAGGGTGATGCAAAGGCTAAGCTCGTTCTCAAGAAGCTTACTTACGAGATTACAAAGTATATCGGAGCTTATGCAGCAGCAATGAACGGTGTTGACCTGATCGTCTTCACAGGAGGTATCGGTGAGAACAACAGCCGTCTCCGCCGCAGGGTATGCGAGAACCTGACTTACCTCGGCGTCAAGTTCGACTACGATGCAAACGTAGTAAGGGGAGTGGATACAATCATCACTCTTCCAGACTCGAAGGTAAAGGTTGCCCTCATCACTACAAATGAGGAGCTCATGATTGCCCGCGACACAATGAATATTGTACTTGAAGAAGAATAATCAAGTCCCCGGTACTATGCCGGGGATATATTTTATAAAGAATATGTTTACAAAATTCGAACAGATCTATGCCGAGCTCAAAGGCAGAGGCAGTAGGAAGAGAATGGTAGCGGCGTGGGGCGTTGATACCCATACTGTAGCCGCCGCAGGCAAGGCCGTAGCGCTTGGCCTGGCTGATGTTACACTCGTAGGTGACCAGGACCTCATCGCAAAAGCATGTGCAGAGGAGGGAGTGGATATCTCCGTATTTACTATTGTTCACAATCCTGATGAACTCAAGTCTGTAGCTCAGGCAGTGCAGATGATCAACGATGGTGAGGGAGACTTCCTGATGAAGGGCCTCTGCTCG
>JAEIGA010005555.1_pt1 | contig 19258 bp, 16 predicted proteins | sample 9270691 | NCBI WGS metagenome assembly JAEIGA01 (sample SAMN17057246, study PRJNA624740) | gut metagenome | biome: biome; isolation source: fecal sample | host: Bos grunniens | place: China: Xizang | collected 2019 | reverse complement strand
GAACTGCCACGGCAAGTTAGCATAACGACCAAGAAGCTATGGGTTACCAGGAGGAGAAACAACGTCAGCTCGACGTACGCTACCTGCAGATGGCACGCATATGGGCAGAGAACTCATACTGCGTGCGTCGCAAGGTGGGTGCACTCATCGTGAAGGATAAGATGATAATCTCGGATGGATACAACGGAACGCCATCGGGATTTGAGAACATATGCGAGGATGAGGCGGGAAAGACCAAGTCATACGTACTGCACGCCGAGGCTAACGCCATAACAAAGGTGGCAAAGTCGGCAAACAACTGCGACGGCTCGACACTATACATCACGGCAGCACCCTGCATAGAGTGCTCTAAACTGATTATCCAGGCGGGAATAAAACGCGTGGTATATCTGGATGACTATCGTTCGGAGGAGGGATTGGAGCTGCTCCGCCGCGTAGGAATAGAGTGCGTGAAAAGAGCTATTGAGGAGTAACGACTCATAGTGACAGAAACAATAAGTGCTGACTTTCTGCATAGAAGGTCAGCACTTATTATATATAATAGGTATCATTAGAAAATCATCGCAACAGTATCCGCGAGGCGAGTCCAATAGAGTTTGACAACCGCAAGAAAGGCTTCGTATATACCTACACGCACAGTGAGCAATATCATCGTTGCATTAAAGAGCCACGCCGTAAGGATGAAGAGCGTAGAACGCAGATAGCCTATATTGATGATATCTGTCTGGTAGGGACGTGTCTGTCGCCAGAAGCATACCACATAGAATGCCAAAGTGAAACCTATGATAAGGTCAAAGATGTAGAACATCTGAGCATCGCCCAGCAGACGCAGAAACATCATCACATAGGTCACCACAGGCAGACAGTACGGTGCCAGCGAGATGAAGAGGTTACCCACGTTACCACTGTGGTAGATGACACCTCCACGGCTGTCCGTAGTATTGAGCGAATGAATCTTATGGAGAAACATCATACCCACTACGGCGTGTGACGACTCGTGCGATAGCGTCTGCAACCACTCCTCATTGCGGGCATAGAACTTCAGCTTACGGAAGATGAAGTAGGCTGCAAAGCCATAGATGAGCCACTGGTAGAGCTTAATATAGTCATACACACCCACCGCCACGGGTAAAAACTCCACGGCCGAGAGGCACAGCAGAACGATAACGATGGGATAGAAGAGTAATCGTAAAATCCTGACGATAATCATAACACAACATAAGGCGAGACACTACAACGAGAGTTGCAGGGCCTCGCCATAAGGTTTAACATCTTGTAAATTAGTCGATGAGGCAAGCCACACGGAAGCCAACAGTACGCTTGTTGCTCTCAGACTGCTCGAAAGGTCTGTCGTGGAGACGATGCTCTACACGAGCACGATTCTGACCATTCTGATAATCACCACCACGATATACCTTTGTGTTAGACCAAGCGGGACCCTGAGGGTCGGTCTGTGCTCCCGGCTGATATCTATTCTCGTACCAATCGCTACACCACTCCTGAACATTACCACTCATATCGTAGATATCCAGGTCGTTGCGGAACGCCTGAGCAACAGGATATACCTTCTTACCTGAGTTCTCCTCGGTCCAACCCAAACCATTCATAGTGTTACCACCACTGTATACACCACCACGTGACTTATTACCACCGCGGGCAGCAAACTCCCACTGTGCCTCGGTAGGCAGTACATACTTCTTGCCGGTGAGCTGACTCAGCTTCTCGCAGAACTGCGAAGCCTGCTCCCAGGTGACGTAGTAGATAGGGATGTTATCACCAACAGAGTTCACAGGACGCTTAGCCTCAGCAGAGAGATCGTGGATTGTAGTACCCATAATGATGTTCCACTGACGCTGAGTAACCTCTGTCTCGCCGATGTAATATGAGCTGAGGGTAACCTCGTGCTTAGGGTGAGCATCCTGCAGTGCGGCATTGAGTCCCTCATCCTTAATCACATCATCAGCACCCATCATAAAGGTACCGCCCTCAACGAAAATCATCTTCATATTAAGACCATTAGTCTCCTCGACATAGGTTACACCCTCAACAGGAGTAGGCCAATCGGCAAGAATCTTATTTACGTTGGCATCTGCTGGGTTATACTCCAGAATCATCAGATAATACTCACGAGCCTCATCGCTGAAGCCATTTGCCTCACGCTCAGCCTCCGCCTTCTCCAGAATGTTGAGACACATCTTGATGTTGGTCATCAGTGAACTCTGCGATGCATCGCCCGAGAGGTCGATATAGGTGTCAAGTTTCAACTCTGCTGACTTGTACTCGCCAGCAGCGAACTTCTCCTTCGCACTCTCAAGGAGCTCGGTATGCTCCTGTGCATATCCCGACACAGAGCAAATGAGTGCCAAGAGTGTAATGAATAAAAATTTCTTCATAGCTTAAATATTGTTAGTTAATAATTTACATTTACATATGAACTATTCCTTCGCCTCAACAAATTGCTGCAGCTGAAGCGTATCCGACTTAGTAGTATCATTCTGTATTATCGGCTCCTCGACAACAGGCTGCTCGATTACTGCCTGAGCTGCCGCCTTGGTCTTCACCACATCGGAGTAGACGTAGCCCACGATAAACATACCCAGAGCCACGATGATAAGCAAGAGCACCAGGATAACAACAAGGCTCTTGTGAGAGTTCTTAGCCTTAGGCTCATCCTTCTTCTTAGCGTCGGCTGGCGTTTTATCTGCTTCGTCGGTGTTGTCGGCTCTGTCGGTTTCGACATCTGACTCCTCATCTTCGTTGACAGGAACAATCTCGATATCGCCCAGCGACTCTATGCCATTGTCCTCAGCCTCCTCAACCTCGACAGTCTCATCCTCATCGGGGAAGTTGATATCCACGAGCACTACCGTCACATTATCCTTACCTCCCGCCTTGTTGGCTGCGGCAATGAGAGCGTTAGCCTTCTGCTCAACATCCAGATCCGTAGAGAGGACATCTGCCATCTGCATCGACATAACCATATCGCACAAACCATCAGAGCAGAGCAAGAGTGTAGAACGGTGGTTAAGAGGGAATGTTGCCGTCTCGACATAGTTGTTGCAGTCGCCCTCGAGGAACTGTGAGCCAACATCGCGTCCGATAATATTACGCTGAGGATGACGCATAGCCTCCTCCTCGGTAAGCTCTCCTATCTCCTCACGATAGCCCACCAGCGAGTGGTCGTGCGACAGCTTATGTATCTGACCATCAGCAAACTGATAGAGACGTGTATCGCCGACGTGAGCCATATTGATACGCTCCTGCTTAACTTCGACAAGCACCGCTGTAAGCACACAGCTCATATTGGCAAGGTTCAAATCCTTCTTACGCTCCTCGAAGATAACGTTGTTAGCATATATGACAGCCTGCTTCAGAAGCTCTACACGCTCACCGTTAGAGTATTTTGAGAGATACTCAACGATATTGTCACGAGCCAGAGCCGCAGCGACCTCTCCGCCTTCGTAGCCGCCCACGCCATCGATAGCAACAGCAAGGATATGGTCTTCGTCCCATATATTCTGCACCACAAACGCATCCTCGTTGTTGGTGCGAATCATTCCCATATTGGTATTACCAAAGAATGTTATCTCTCGCATAACTAATTTTGTTTAATTTCAAACTTAACACTGAACATAGCAGCATCGAAGAAGATGGTAGAGTTGTTAGCCAGATCAACCCACTGTGGTATGCCGCTGCTCTCCGTCAACTTACGACCATTGAGGCGTGTAGGACCGAAAGCTGCTATCTGGAACTTACCATCCTCATAGCGAATCTGCACGTGAGAGTCCTTGACATCCTCGTGGTCGACAATGAAGAAGGCTCTGCCCTTACGCGTCTCACCCTTACCCGAGATGTGAATCAGATTATCGACCATCGAGTAGCGATAATTCTTACCCTCGCGAGGATACGACAGGATAGCCAACGCCTCATCCTTGGCACTGAGCTGAATCTTTGTCTTATCGGTATTGAGCGACTTGTCGAAACGAACGCGGAAGGTACCCTCACCCACGCTATCGATATTTTTCAGCACATCGGGATTGAGGTTGACATTCGATATCACGTTAGAATTATCCAGACGCATAGATACCTGAACATTTGTCTCAACACTCACATTAGCTCCGCCCTCATCGGGTGGCACAAGGCGTGCCATAGTGCGTATAGAGCCGCGTGTGATGGTCACACCCTCGAGCATAGTATCATAGCAGGGAACGAACTGGAAGTACCAATTATTGCATATAGGCTCATACTCCGAATACTCCGACTGCATATCTTTGATAATCTCGTAATATTTGGCTACGGTCTGCTTGACGATAAGTCCCAATGCATCCTTGCGGTCGGCATAGTCGGCAGCATCCATCAAAATAGTATACGACATAGGATAGAGCATCTGGTCGCCAAACGACTCCTCCTCCAACTTAAACTTGAAGTGGTTGACCAACTCCTTCATTATCTTTTTGTTGGTCAGAGCACTCTCGCCATCCGCAGAGGGGGTGGGCGTTGGGGCAGATGGTATCAATTTCTTTAAGATTCGTACAAAACCCATAATATATATTCATTAAAACATTTACACTAACTATCTCAGCCGTCGTTTAGTTCTCCTGGCTGAAGAGAAGATGAACGAACTTACTCAGGACGATGTAGTCGCCATCTTTCAGCGGCATAGGTATCATCGTACTCAGCAACTCCATAGGCACTCCTCCTCGGTAGACGTGGGTACGCTTACCCACTGCACGCGAGCCTCCCTGCTCCAGATGAAGGATGAAACCTCCCTTGTCGGAGTAGGTGATGTAGGCGTGAGCACGGCTGACATACTTGTTCTGACCTGCTCCAGCACAGTTTGGATCATCGTCAATGGCAATCTGATTAACACGACGTGGACCAACGCCCATATTAGGCTGACTGCCTCGACCGATGTTATAGCGTGCCATAGGCAGTGTCTTTATCTCCTCACTGTCGAGGTGGTAACAACTCTCTATCAACGAGCCATTGCCCTCAACAGAGTAGATGACAGCCCTACGGATAGTAGAGGTCACCTTATTGCTCTTGATGTGGAGGAAGATGTTTTCTGCAATCTCTGTGGTGAGCATATCCCTGTAAGGCTTACCCAAGCAGAGTTTAACAGCAGCAAAGCTCACACCGAGTTGTTCGTCGAGTTTAGCAATCAACGAATCCTCAAAGCGGTTATCCTGCAGAGCATCAAAAAAGAGATCGTCGGCAACAAAGAGAGTAAGCTCCTTTCTATCGAAGCTGGTGTTACCATCGGAGTTCTCCTTCAGTTTGGTTATAATGAGGCGAATCAGGTTAGCCTCCTTCTCGATGATATTCTTACCCAATGACTTATGCTCAGCCACAGCAGGGGTCTCCACCACCGTCACAACACTCTCCTCTGTGCTCTTAGCCGCTGCCTTGCGACGTGGTGCTGGCTTTGGCTCAGCCTCAGCCTCCACGCTGCTCTTGGCAGTACGCTTGCGTGTCGCAGGCTTCTTGACCACCTCCTCGGTTGTCTCCGCCTCGGCACTCTTTGGTTTGGCACTGCGACGTACCCTCTTCACGGGCTTCTCCTCAGCGGGCTCTTCCACCTCCGAAGGGACAGGGGCAACCTCCGCCTTCTGCTCCACAGGGGTCTCAGCAACCTTATCTTGCGGAGCACCCGACAACAAATCTGCTATCTTTTGAAAAAATCCTTTCGCCATATCTGTCTATTATTACATATTGGTAATGCGATCAACCAACTTCTGAATCTCCTTATCCTTGCTCTTAACCTGCTCTTTCAGGGTAGCAATCTCGTTCTCCTTGGCAGCAATCTGACTCTTCAGATCAGCAATCTCCTTATCCTTTTGAGCCAAAGCCTTATCGGACTTCTTGTTACCCTTAGAGTTCTTAAGCTGCTCCTCCAATGATGATACCTGACCCTTGAGAGTCTCTATCTCGGCAATCTTTGCATCGAGTTCTGTCTGCTTAGCAGCGAGCAACTCGTTCGCCGCATCATCACCCTCGGCTACGCTGCTCATTGTCTGCAACTGCTCATCCTTATCCTTGAGTTGCTGCTCAAGAGTGGCAATCTTCTGTTCATAGGCTGTAACCTCAACCGCAGGAGCTGATTCAACCTCAGCGGCAGCAACAGGTTTCTCCATCATAAAGTGCATATATGCCAATGCACCCGCAGCCAAGAAGAAGATTATAGTCAAAATCTGCCAGAGGGCAGAACCGCCCTTAGCAGGGGTGGCACTCTTCTTAAGCTGTGTGTTTTCTGCTTGCAGAGTCTTCACCTTCTGCTCCAAAGTAGCATTTGTCTGCTTAATCTCTTCCAACTCGGCACGTGTTGACACGAGAGCCTTCTGCGTTGCCTCGACCTCGGCTTTCAATGCCTCGACCTCAGCCGCCGAGCCACCGCCAACACTATCCTGTAACTCAAGTTGCTTGAGCAGCAAAGCATTCTTCTTCTCCAGGTCTGCGACCGTCTGCTCCAGCTCTGCTATCTTATCACGCAACGTCTCGAGTTCCTTGCTGTCCGCCTCGCTTGGGGCTTTGCTCTCATACTCCTTGAGACGCTTCCTGCACTCATCCAACTGCGACTGAGTCGCCTCCAGCTGAGTCATCAGAATCTTATTCTCCTTCTTGAGAGCCTTGACTGCTGCTGAGTCATCAGCATCAGATGCCGAGCTGCCCAACAGATTAAATGTCACGTGTGACTTCACTGCATCGAAGAGCTCACGACCATCGGCAAAACGCTTGTTAAGAGGCTTCTCCAAGCACTTCATAATAAGCTGCTCGAGCCAGTCGGGATAATCCTTGACGTAGGTCTCGCCCGGATGTGTACGCTCGAAAGCTGCCTTACGCAACTCAAAAATTGGCTCCGGTGCAGTCTCCTTATGTGCTTTACCCAGCAGGTACTCTGCCTCAACAAGGTTTGAATTATTCTTATCCAATGGAAATGGCACACGGCCCGCGAGGAACTCATACAACACAACACCGAAGCTGTATATGTCGGACTGAGTGCTCAGCAGAGCATCGTTGTCCCACTTCTCGGGTGCCTTAAACTCGGGAGCACCATTCTTGCGACGGCTGCTACGCACCACGCTGTCGCCCTCGATAGCCAGACCGAAATCCAGCAATACGAAAGTTCCATCCTCGCGACGGATGATATTGCCCGAGTGGATATCGTTGTGGATGACGCGATACTTCTGCAACAGACGCTTGCGTGTAGCATCGTCAATCAGCAGCTTAGAGCCATCTGCAGGATCATCCTTCAGATTATCCTCATCACGATCCATACAGAACTTATAGATGTCGTGATGGCAATATGCCAAAGCACTACCTATGTTCATCAACAGATTCATAACATCGTCAATCTCCACGAAAGAGTTCTGGCTGTCCAGATAGTGGATGATATCCTGACCATCGACATAGTCCATCTCGACAATAGCTCGCTGCTCCTTCAGCAGAGGCTGATAGATGTGTACGATATGAGGATGGTTACCATTACCCAGACGCAACAGCAGACGACACTCCTCCAGGAACTTCTGATAGGTAGCATCTGCCTCACCCTTGGCTATGATTGCATTCAAAACGCGGATTGCACGAACATAACCCAACGTGTTGTGGCGTACCTTGTAGACCGTAGCAAAGCCACCCTGCCCCAACTCGTCCAATAGTGTGTATTCCTCCAAAAAAGCCATAGTAAGTAGTATATTTTAGTTATTATTCTCTATAATCAATCTCGTAGCCCGCAGCCTCCAACGTAGGCAGGACATATTTACGTGTGAGCTCCACCGCACGTCCTGAGCCGTGACCACGCTCGATACGCACCGTGATAGCTATCGGGTGGAACTTACTCTCGCCCTTAGCCTTAACATCGACGAAGCAGGTAAACCAGGCATCCTCGATAAGGTTCCAGGCTGAATTCTGGTGAACTCTGCCTCGCTCATCAACCCAGATATGGGTTGCTGTACCTGTCTTACCGCCTATGAAGTGGTTCTGACCTTTGTTTGTCTCAGCCACCCTGCTCCACTTGGCATAAGCCTCCTGACGCATAAAGGTCTCAAGCTGACGAACACCCTCGCGATACTTAGGATCCACGATGCTCACGTGGTCCACTTTATCCGTTGTGAGGAAACGTGTTACAGGCAACTGACCACCATTGACAACAGCCGCAGCGACACGTGTCATCGAGAGCGTAGTAGCCTGCAATGGGTTATGTCCCCACAAAGACTGCCACAACTCGTGCTTCTGCATACGCCACTTGTTAGGTGCTTCCATCTTATCCTGCTCCGAGAGCATATCAAACTCCTTCATATAATCACGGTAGCGGGTTGCAGCCTCGTTGCCCAACGACTTGAAGTGACGTACCTTCTCTAAATTGAGCGTTGGCTCGTCGTAGACCAGAGTGTAGGATGGTTTGCCGTAGAGATGAACACCCAACTTGGCATATATATCTGCCAGAGCATCATATGCCGCAGTACCATTGCCGTGATTTTCATTTATCAGGCGTATGAAATATACGTTAGATGATGCGATGATTGCTCGACGCATATTGACATAGGTCTTTGCGTCGGCACTATATTTAGTGCTACCAGGCTCAAGACCTGTGGTCTGACCTCGGTAAACAGTATACTCGTACAACTTATCATCTGTAGCCTTGTTACCCAGCGTCTGGATAGCTGCTAAAGATGAGATGACCTTCGCCGTTGAACCCGGGTGCACAGGGTGGAACAAGCCCATATCGATGTCGGTATATGCCTGCCAGGTGTAACGGTTCTTCTCGTTATCGTTGTAGAAGCCGGGCAACTTTGAGTCACTCAGCACATCCTGATTAGGCAGCGGATAGAGCGATGAGGTGAGCAAATCGCCATTCTCGGCATCCATAATGACTACCGACGCACGTGAGAAGTTCTCGAAACGCTCCCTGCCCGCGAAGTCAACCTCCATATACTGCTTGATGGCATCCTGCATCTTCTTCTGCAGGACAGCATCTACGGTGAGCTGTATACTCTTTGGCACGATGTCGCCATCCTTCGCTCCATCGTTCAGATCGGCAAGCATAGAGCCGTGGACACCATCCTTGAGGTATGGCAGCAGAGCACTGTAATCACGTAGCTGCATCCTCACATCGATAGCCTGCGACGCAGAGTACCACGTAGCAGGTGAGTACTCGTCAGAGCTGAAGGTGACCTTCTTCATTCCATTCACATCGTCGTAGCCACGCAGGATGTTCTGGTGACGAGACTCTGCCATATAGCCGTGTGTCTCACTACCCCAATATACCTTGGAGTTAGCATCGGCAAGCATAAAGAAGAGATGGTCGCCGAAAGGATAGTAACGACGCAGAACAAGGTCGGCAACGCTATCGGGGTTGAGCTTAAGCTCCTCCTTATAGAGTCTATAGTAGTTGATAGTATCGTTCTCGCCCTTGGCACCGTAGCGGATAGTATACTTATCACTCTTGATAAGGTCACGGTCCGAGGTAGCCAGCAGCACTCCATTACGGTCATAGATATTACCTACACGCATCTGCTCGGTGAGCTGGGCGATACGTGGGTTATACTGCACAACAGGCAATCCCGCACGGCTGTTGACATACACAGGACGGATGAGAATCTCATCGCGGTCGACAACCATAAAGAAGAAGAATGCTGTGCCGATGAAGAGTATGATAAGGCTATAGATACCGCTTAGGATAGCCACCGAGTAGCTATATTTGCTGATGCCTCGCTGACGTGCCTGCATAGCAGCACTCTCCTCACGTGTAGCATTAGCTGCGTGGTTCGAGATAGAGAGGATAACACCGTAGGCAGCAAGGTTCAGCACAAGACTCACCTTACCGAAGCTGAAGAATGGCACGGTGATACCCGTCAGCGGGATGATACCCGTACTGCCGAGCGTGATGACAACAAACTGCACCGCCGTAACAATAGCCACACCCAGACACAGATAGAAGGTGAATGGATGAGAGCTATAATAGCCCAGTAGTATCGTACGACGCATAAGCAGTGCCAGCAACAAAATAACAGCCAGCACACCGATGAAGCCCAACTGCTCGCCTATACTCTCAAGGACCATATCGGTATGGAACGCAGGGATATAGGTAGGTGTACCATCGCCCAAGCCCTGACCGAAGAAACCTCCCGAAGCCAAACCCCACATACCCTCGGCAACCTGGGTATTCTCGCCCGGGTCATGTGCTACGTCAGCACCCGTGGTGTCGATTGTTCCCCACGTGTTGGTACACATCTCGACACGGCTTGCCAGACGCTTGGCAGCACTTGTGTCGGGGTTGAAGAAGCCCAGGATATCGCCACCGAAGATGAAGGCAACGATGATGAAGTTGAAGAGTATAGCCGACTCGAAAATCTCCTTACGCACGTAGCCCACAAAGATCCACACAGCAAACCACGCCACGCAGAAAATGAACATATTACCCAGCAGGTGTCCTACATACAACACCAGCAGGAACGACACAACGCCAAAGAAGAGCATCGCCAAATCGCAGCTGAATATGCGACGCAGCAAAGTGCTCTCAGAGACATTCTCAAGCTCAATCTTCGACTTTACGATGGAGTAAAGGATGATGAACGTGGTAGCCAATACCAACGCAGGTCCCATATCTCCCAGGGCAAGGTAGAGTCCCATAAGACCTATCAGACCTACGACAATGACAATCATCATTCGCATCTTAGCACCGAACAGACCTATGTTACCCTTCTCCGAGTAACGTATGATATGGTCAGCATTGGCAGCGAAGAAGGCTGCCATAAAGAAGACAATGAGATATTTGGCAATCTCACTTGGCTGGAACATCAGACCGAAGAGATTGAGGTTGACCTTCATACCACCGACATCCGAGCCAAAGAGGAAGAGCATAGCTGTCAGCAGCAGAGCCAGCAACAGATAACCGCTACCCTTCGGAAGCTGCTTGAAGCCTCGCTCCACATAGCCACTTAGACGAGTAATACATATCAAATCGAGCAACAGCAGCGGCAGACACGCCACCACAACGATGAGTGCAAAGAGTTTACTTACAACGCCACTCTTCTTATCTCCGAGCGTCTCGGCACAATAGCGTACCTTACGGCGGAATGGCTTAAACATCCACGAGATGAGAGCCAGCGGGAAGTCGAAGCCGACCTTCAGTCTGTCTTGATAGAACTTGGTGAAATCGATGAGCTGGAATAATCCAATAATAACAATGCCACCCAGCACGCCCTGTGCCATCTCGACACCATACAAGCGGTCATTGAGAGGATTGTTAATAGAGAACATCATCAGCACACACATACCCGTGAGCATCATCATAATAGAGATAAGACCACTATCAGCACCCTTCTTACGACGATTCACGAAGAACGAGAGTATCCACCACAAACCATAGAAAAGGGCAATATAGAGCACTAACTGACTCTTAAACTCCGAAGGCGTACGCACCAGAATGGTCTGGTCGGCACGTATGCTACGCAGCGTGTAGCCATCGAAAACACGTATGCGGTGATCCAACTCCGCAAACTCTCGCTCGACAGCTCCATCTTCGCCCACAGTACCCAGAGTACCGCCCACAGTACCTTTCGCTGTGCCATACTCGAAGCCCTCACGCAGAGGCACTGCACTATATGCATATGCGGTATCCAAGCCCGAGAAACGAGCGACACCATCCTCATCGGTCTTTGCCCAGGCAACAACATACGAGCTGTCGCGGTGGAGTCTGCCCTCCTCGTTAGCCACTAACTGATGACGACTCAGACGCACCAACACGCCACCGACATCACGCTTCGTAGGAAGGAACAACTTCTGGAAGTAACCCATAGAGTCCTTGACATCGCGGGTAACGTGCACCTCAAACGAACCAATATGCTCCTTACCATCGATATCTTTCGCCTCGGTATCGTTCACTACTGCATACAGAGAGTCACACTCAGCACCCAAGCCCATAGCCTCACGCGAGCGATTGAGCTTATCGCGGAAGAGCTCGGGAACATTATCCTGGAATATAGGTGTATGCTTCTGAGTATCGTATCCCTTAACGAGCACACTGTCGTAACGAAGTTGCCAGGCACGCTTATTCAAATCGCCTATCGACTGCAGACGAGCCTTGCCTACATTGGCAGCAAGATGCTCACTCACGAACGCAGCCTCCTCCGCATCAAAATAGCCGTGTGTTGTCAGCACCGCCTCAATCTGCTTAGGTGACACCTTACCACTGAGGCTGACAGCACGTTGCTCGCCACCAAGCATATTATCGGCACGGGCAAAGCGGTCGGAGTAGTTTGAATAGAGCAACAAAAATAGTACGCCAAGAATAAGAGAGACGACGACTAAAGAGTACTTTTTCATAGATGTTTTCATTATTGGTTTCCACTTGCCACATCGGATTGACACCCCGAGCAAGATAGACATTTGGGTTAAATGCTATAATTCATACAAAGTTATGTATTTTTTTTACAAAATACCACATTTAGACGAGGAAATATTACTGAAAGTAATAATCTTATCACCATATAACCCCTAAAAACGAAAGAAGACCGTACAACCCGACGGCTGAACAGTCTTCTTATACCTGAAAAAGGAGAGCTCCTTAGAATGGCAAATCCTCCACATCCTCATCCTTTGGAGTCACAACAACGGGTGTTGGAGCAGGGACTGGAGCAGGAGTATATGCAGGGGCTGGATTTGGTGCAGCAGCACCACCCGCTGCGTCCGAACGACGACCGAGGAGTTTCATCTCATCAGCCAGCACCTCTACCGAGTAGTGCTTACCTCCATCGTTATCAGTCCACTCACGACTACGCAGGCGACCCTCGACATAGAGCTGACTACCCTTACGAACATACTTATCGGCAACATCTGCCAAACCTCGCCACAGAGTGATGGTATGCCACTCTGTCATCTCACGACTCTCGTTAGTCTGACGGTCGGTGTAACGCTCGGTAGTAGCCAAACGCACACGAGCAACCTTAACACCCGACTCTAAAGAACGCACCTCGGGGTCAGCACCAACATTTCCTACCAATATAACTTTGTTTATCATAGCTTTATATTTTTAACTTGGATTGACATCAATATTCAACTTACCCGACAAATCACGACGCACCTTGCCTACGAAATCCGAATCCGAGCCCTCAATAAACGTCAGCTCGACAGGTGTGTAGAACATACGCTGACGCAGCGGCTCAGGTAGACGAGAAGCACTGCGACGGAACTTCACAGCATCCTTCTCGGTGGTCATCAACTTGGCATCGGGATGCTTCTCAAGATAGGCAGCAACCTCTCGCAAATCCTCCATCGTATAGACATGATGATCCGAAAAATTGAAAGCCTTGATGACACGGTAATGTGCCTTCAAACCCTTGACAAAAGCTCTCGGATTACCTATGCCCGACATCGCCACCACCTTGTCATTCTCTCGCAGCACCACATCGGTAGGAAGGAACGAGACAGGCTCGGAATGCGACACTCGGGTGAAGTATACCCTCTGATAGGCTAACTTCTGCAAATCCTTACGCCACAAACGACGATCCAGGTCCGACATCTGCTCAGGGCACTTTGTCACGATGAAATAGTGACCTCTGCCGAGTGCCGATATCTTATCGCGAAGCGTACCCGCCGGCAGGTAGTCATCGTTCTCAAAATGACGTGTCGAGTCGACCACAACGACATTGATATGGGCATCGACGTAGCGATGCTGAAAGCCATCATCCATCACTATGACATCTATGTCGGGATGCTCCTCAATAATGCGGTTGATAGCCTCTACCCTTCGCTCACATACAACGACCAGAACATCGGGAAACTTCAACTTGATCTGCAACGGCTCATCACCCACATCGCGATACGACGAGTTGGTCTCAACGAGGCGATAACCCTTGGTGCGGCGACCATAGCCACGCGAGAGAAGAGCCACCTTACGATCAGCACTGAGCGACTTCACAAGAAGCTCAGCCACAGGCGTTTTACCCGTACCACCGACGGTGATGTTACCCACGCAGATAATAGGGACAGAGAACTTATGACTCTTGATGATGCGAGAGTCAAAAAGCCAATGGCGAATGGATATCACCACATAGTAGACATATGATATAAATTTCAGCAGAAACTTCATATTCTCACTCTTGTCGGCAAGTCACTTTTCCCTAAAACAGATGTGAACAACCACACAATTCGGTCAAAGATAAGAAATTATTCTGAGAAATGCAACCGATATGATTTTTTTCGCTCATTCACAGACTAAAAGTCTGTAAAGTTGCGTTGTTTGTTGTGAATTTTTGTACCTTTGTCAGTATGATTAAGCGACTTTTTTTCTATACATTCATACTCAGCTCGCTGCTCGGCACAGGATGCGGCGACAGCACCCAATCGGGTAATTCAGCAAATACTCCTGCAGAGAAGGAGCCTAACCTGGTATATGGTATCGATGCCGATAAATATCAGTTAGTTAGCGACACCGTTCGCAACGGACAAACCATCGGCGAGATACTCAACCGCTTCGACGTGTCAGCCCTTCAAATTGACCGTCTGGACAAGACCTCCCGCGAGGTGTTTCCTCTAAGAAACATCCGTCCCGACCGCCCCTACACAGCATTCATCAAGACCGACTCGGTGGTAGCCGACTCAGCATATACCCACCTGGAATATCTGGTCTACGAAAAAGACAAGATAAATTATGTAGTCTTTGGTTTTGTCGGCGACTCCATCACCATATCGCTCGGCGAGAAGCCCGTGAGGATTGTTCGCCAGCGTCGTGCAGCCACCATAGAGAGTTCGCTCTGGGGTGCTATAATGGAGCAGGAGCTACCCTACGCTCTTGCTGCCGAGATGGAGGATATATATCAGTGGACAATCGACTTCTTCGGCATACAGGCGGGCGACAACTTTACGGTCATCTACGACGAGAAACTCGTTGACACCACATATGTCGGCATAGGCAGAGTGTGGGGTATGAAGTTCAACCACGCAGGAAAAGATATCTACGCCATACCTTTCAAGCAGGGCAACAAGATACAATATTGGGAGGCGGATGGTGCCTCGCTGCGAAAGATGATGCTCAAGGCTCCGCTTAAGTTTACACGCATAAGCTCCAAGTTCTCCTACCGCCGACTCCACCCCGTACACCGCATATATCGCCCTCACACAGGAGTGGACTACGCAGCCCCATCGGGAACACACGTACACGCAGTGGCAGATGGAGTAGTGATATTCAAGGGTTGGAATGGTGGCGGTGGTAACACACTGAAAATTAAGCACGCAGGAGGATATATGACTGGTTATATGCACCTGAGAGGCTACGCCAAGGGTATCAGCGTAGGAACACGCGTATCGCAGGGACAGCTCATAGGTTATGTGGGTAGCACAGGTACATCAACAGGGCCACATCTGGACTACCGCGTGTGGAAAAATGGAACACCTATAGACCCGCTGAAGATACCCCAGGAGCCAACCGAGCCTATCAACCAGCAGAACAAGGCTGCATTTGAGTATGTCCGCGACTGCATAATAGCTGAGCTCAACGGCGACGAGCCCAAGGAGGTGATTGTACAATTGGACAGCATAGTGATAAAGTAGTGGAGGAGAAGACAAAAAAAATAGCCAAATTTATCAAGGCTCATCACGTGATGACTTTGGCAACAACGGTGGCTGATGCACCCTACTGTTGCAACCTTTTCTATGCCTATGACCCGAAGAGTCAGGCACTGATATTCACCTCGGACAACACCACACGCCACGCCACGATGTTTGCCGAAAACAACAAGGTGGCGGCGTCGATAGTGCTTGAGACACGCATTGTGGGCAAGGTGCAGGGGGCACAGATATGCGGCAGCGTGAAGCCCGCACAGGAGGGCGACAAAACACTATATATCAAGCGTTTCCCCTACGCCTTAGTAGCCGACCTGACACTATGGCGATTAGAGATAGAGTATGTGAAACTGACCGATAACACTCTCGGCTTTGGAAAGAAACTGATATGGCAAAAAGAGGAGTAATAATTGTTGCCGGAGGCGTAGGGCAACGTATGGGAACTACGATGCCCAAGCAGTTTATGATGCTTGGACAAGAGCCTGTGCTGGCTCGCACGATAAACCTCTTCAGCGAGGCTCTGCCAAAGGCTGAGTTAGTTGTAGTATTGCCCGAGGAGCACATTGCTTTGTGGCGTAACATAGCAGCACGCTTTGATGTCGCACCGCACAAGATAGCCTCGGGAGGCAAGGAGCGTTTTGACTCCGTAAAGAGTGGCTTGGCAGCACTGAGCGACGAGGTGGAGACCATAGCAGTACACGACGCAGTAAGACCTATGGCAACAAAGAAGTTGATTATACGCCTTGCTTTAGCCGCAGAGGAGGCTGAGGCAGTGATACCTGTCGTCGCCCCTCACGACTCCATACGAGAGGTTGACGGTGAGAAGTCGCATATCGTTGACCGTTCACAACTCAGAATGGTGCAGACACCTCAGTTCTTCCAGGCTGAAGTGCTCCGCAGAGCCTATGAGCAGAGTTTTTCACCACTCTTCACCGATGACGCATCGGTCGTAGAGGCTGCCGGAGGCGAGGTAACACTCATCGAGGGCGAGGTGCAAAACATAAAGATTACAACACCGATAGATTTAACCATAGCAGAGGCTATATTGGCTGAGAGAGATGAAGCGTAGCTATAGATTTCATACCAACCGCTATGTGATGATATTCAGCGTGATTATCATCCTGCTGGGTGTACTTGGCGTATGGGTGCTATATGAACTCTACACGGGAGGATTTGTATCGGCGTGGTTTACCTCTGTAATAGTTGCTGTAGCACTTCTTATGCTGCTCTCCGTACCTCGACGCATAGTACTGCTGAACAATACGTTAGAGATACAATGTATATCCGACATAACGGAGATTCCTCTCGACGAGATAGAACACATCCGCACCGTATCCCGCAAAAGGATGCGATGGATGATACCAATTTTTGGTGTAGTGGGTTTCTTTGGATATTATGGCAGATTTCTCGACCTGAAGAGCTGGCGAACGGTACACTTGTATCTCTCGGAGTGGAATAATTTTGTCGAGGTGGTCACCCTTCACGGCTCACACTACTACCTCTCTTGCCGCGAAGCCGATGAGCTCATCGCCGCAGTAAAAGAGCTTCAGCAACAACCATCTGAGCAATAGTCACACCTATGCCCTATCCCAGGGCTACATCCAGCAACATCATCAGAGCAAAGCCCACAGCAACGCCTACGGTGGCTATGTTGGAGTGCTTACCCGACTGCGACTCGGGGATAAGTTCCTCGACAACAACATATATCATCGCTCCTGCCGAGAAAGCCAACAGGAAAGGCAATACGGGCTGCAACCAATCTATAAGAAGTATAGTCATAATGCCCGCTATAGGCTCTACGATACCCGAGCCTACGCCATACATAAATGCCCGACGGCGTGAGCCAAGTTGCTCCTTAAGCGGCATCGAGACGATAGCTCCCTCGGGGAAATTCTGTATTGCAATACCTATTGAGAGTGCCATAGCTCCGGCTATGGTGAGTCCTACACTACCATTCAATGCACCTGCGATAACTACACCAACAGCCATACCCTCGGGCACATTGTGCAGTGTTACGGCAAAAAAGAGCATCGCCGAGCGTCCCAATCCACTCTTAACACCCTCGGGCTCAGCCGAATCGAGGTGGATATGAGGCACCACGCTGTCAAACACCAGCAACGAGAACATACCTGCCAGGAAGCCGAAAACTGCCGGCATCCACTCTATAAGTCCCATTTGCGAACTCATATCGAGTGACGGTATGAGCAATGACCATACCGATGCTGCCATCATAATACCCGACGCAAAACCCAACAAGAGCTTCTGCACCCACGAAGAGAGTCTGTCGCGGAGCAGGAAAACCATAGCCGAGCCTAACGCAGTACCCAGAAATGGCAACAAGAGAGCAACTGCAACTGCCTGAAACATAGCCTACTACTTCAAGTTTTCGAGATAATCAACAAAACAACCGAAATCGGAGTGAGAGTCTACAAACTCATCATAAGAGAACGAGCTGTCGCCCGCCTCGGGTATATCCGACACCATCTTCACAACGACAACAGGGATGTCGCTCAACAACTCTACCGCCTGACATATAGCTGTCGCCTCCATATCGAAGAGTCCCGACTCAAAGCCATAACGAGCCTTCGTCTGAGCAATAATCTCGCCATCGACAAACGAGTCTCCCGTCCACACAACAGCATCATCGCGACCTATGAGTGGATATGGCTCGGTCAGCTCCGGCACAAAATCGCCAGGTATGCGACAGTCGTGATAACGTGCAACGCGTGGAGCGACAATATCTCCTCTCTCACGACCTAAGGTAGAGGCTGCATAGCCCACAACAGCCACACGATCCACCTCGAAGTCGGCACGCGTGAGAGCCAAAGCGGTAGAGGCTGCAGCAAGGGCCTTACCAACTCCGGTACGCACTACGCTGTAGCTATTTTTCGTCTGACGTTGTTCAAGAGCCTGAGTCATATTACGATACTCACGCTCGGTAGGGGTTATGACAAGGTATCTCATCTTGGTAAAAAGTTTCGTTATAACATATTTCTGCCGTAAAATTACTCATTTTCTAAAAAAAGTAAACAATATTATACCACAATTTGTCGCATAAGAGTCAATGGCGAACTTTTTGCCACCCACTATCCCAAAGCACAAACATACCAATGGAGCGATTGAAGATATATCAGGCAACAGACCCCACGTGCATCTGGTGCTGGGGCAACGAGCCTCTTATCAGGGCTTTGGACTACCTCTATGGCGATAAGGTAGATATTGAGTTTATTATGGGAGGGTTGGTCGAGGATATAACCACTCTCTACCATACAGAGGGCGATGCGGAGCAGAGGATAAAGGAGGCTAACCGACGTATCCACGAGAACAATCTCGCCGCCTCGGCACGTCACGGAATGCCCATCTGCCGCGAGTCTATGGCACTCTACACCGAGCAATATCGTTCAAGTTTCCCGCAGAACATAGCATACGAGGCTGCCAAACGTATTGACGCCCACAAAGCTAAGCTGATGCTACGCAGACTACGCGAGGCAACACTTTTAGAGGGCAGACGCACCTCACAGATGGATCAGATTGTCGAGATAGCCACCCAGGTGGGATTCAAGGCTGCGGAGTTTATCGAGCAATACACCTCGAGCGAAGCCCAGATAGACTTCACGCAGGACAGGATGCTCTGTCAACGCAACGGCATCAGCGGTTTTCCTTCCTACATTGTCATAGCCAACTCCACCAAGGTCAT
>JAEIGA010005554.1_pt1 | contig 19259 bp, 14 predicted proteins | sample 9270691 | NCBI WGS metagenome assembly JAEIGA01 (sample SAMN17057246, study PRJNA624740) | gut metagenome | biome: biome; isolation source: fecal sample | host: Bos grunniens | place: China: Xizang | collected 2019 | reverse complement strand
CCGTTGGTAACAATCGTTACCTTAAGGTCGCTTTCAATTTTCTCGCCGCCTTCGAGGTATGCGCCTACAACACCGTTTGCGCCACCTGCGTCATAAACGAGAACGAGAGTTTCGGTCGCCTCGTCATAAGAGCCTTCCTTGATAGAGCCTCCCTTGAGATTCAGAAGCATAGAGCCTGCCTTAGGAGCGAAATTCTCGCCCTCTTCGTCCCAAGAGCCTCCGTTATCGTCGCTGACGCCCTTACCCTCCATATACCAGATAACCTCTTCGGTTTCCTCTATATGATCAAGGTCGTTTTCCACCGGAGCAAGCTCCTGAATAACGCTTTCGTAAACACTGACAGCCTTACCGCCGATACGGCCTGTAACGAGGGTTGCCGTGCTTTCAAGAACTACGTTACCGATAGTATGGGTGGTCACGGTTTCTGATTTTGTGGGAATGCTGGTCGCAAGCATTTCGTTAATCTTTTCAAGCTGCGCCGAGGATGCGGCATCCAAATTTGCTCCGCAAGAGAAGAGAGCAAACACACAGCAAAGGATAAGCATCAATGCAATTATTTTCTTCATATCCGATTCCTTTCACATTTTGAATCTGCCCGAATCAAAAATCAAGAGTTACGGGCTGGTAGGTATATGACGTATCCACTACTACGTCTGCAGATGCCGTCTTGTAGCTTATGATAATTCTGTTAAGGAATGCGCCGTTTGTTACAACCTCTACGGTTACAGTGCCCGTCGCATAAATATCAACGCCCAGAACCGCCTTGGCGCCTTCTGCGCCAACCGTTGCCTTAAGGCTGTTTCCGTCCTCGGAAATCTCGTAAGTATCAAAGTTTCTCTCGTCAAGCTGAAGGTCGTATTTAGCTACGGAGGAAACCGCCGAGCTTTCCCAATCCGCACCCTCGTTGAAGGAAACCTTGCCGTCCTTCGAATAGATTTTTCCCTTTATGGTTTTAACTCGTCCGTCTTCCATCTCGGATATATTCGCCATTCTTTGGAACTCAAAGTCAAACACGGATTTGTTTCCGTCAACCGTGTTTATAAATTTGCCCTCAAGAGGTGTTGCGCCTGTGAAATAAACCATAGTCGTAACCTTTACAGGCTTGGAATTCTCAACTATTGATTTTATATCCACATCGCCGCCCGAAGCGCAGGAGAACAATGCAAACACACAAGTTAAGGCAAGAAGCAAGCATATGATTTTTTTCATTTGGATACCATATTAACCTTTCGTTGCTTGTATAATTCGTATGAATTTAATAGACTATTTTAATTATACATTTTTATTTATTAAAAGTCAACAGCTGAGTTGCTCTTTGAAGGGCGCAACAGTGCCGAAAATATTTTGTAAAATTTATTCAAATTAACCAAAGCTATCCCTTCCTTTAATGCAAAATAATAAAAGTGAGAAACAAAGGCTTTGTTTTTACCTATGTTCCTCACTTTATTTCAAGGCCTACAAGTCAGCCTTATATAAGCTTTTTGAGATAACCCTCTCTGTAAAGAAGCTCTGCGATAAGCACTGCTCCTCCGGCAGCTCCTCTTAAGGTGTTGTGCGAAAGTCCTACGAACTTATAGTCGTAAATTACGTCCTCACGCAGTCTGCCGACGGAAACTCCCATACCTCCGTAAAGATCACGGTCAAGACCTGTCTGAGGTCTGTTATCCTCTTCAAAGTAGGTGATAAACTGCTCGGGAGCAGAAGGAAGGCCGAGGGTCTGAGGCTTTCCTGAGAAGGTGCGCCAATCCTCGAGGATTTGCTCCTTCGTAGGCTTATTCTCGAATTTTACGAAAACGGCAGCCATATGACCGTCGGTTACCGGGACTCTCAGGCACTGAGTTGTAATAACAGGTGATTTTGCGGGTATTATCTCGCCATTTTCAACCTTTCCCCATACACGGAGCGGCTCCTTTTCACTTTTTTCCTCTTCTCCGCCGATGAACGGAATAAGGTTATCCACCATCTCGGGCCACTCTGCGAAGGTCTTACCTGCGCCGCTTATTGCCTGGTAGGTTGTAGCCACAACCTCCTTGATTCCGTATTTCATAAGGGGGGTCAAGGCTCCTACGTAGGACTGAATAGAGCAGTTAGGCTTAACTGCTATAAACCCGTGCTTCGTTCCGATTCTCTTTCTCTGCGCCTCGATAACCTCAAGGTGAGCGTCGTTAACCTCGGGAATAACCATAGGCACGTCGGGAGTCCATCTGTTTGCCGAGTTGTTTGAAACCACGGGAATCTCCGCCTTCGCATAGGTAAGCTCAAGAGCCTTGGTATCATCCTTGCTCATATTTACAGCGCAGAATACGAAATCAACAAGCCCTTTAACCTCTTCTACGTTTTCCGACGAGATTATCTGCATATTCTTGACGCATTCGGGGATTTCCGCCTTCATTTTCCATCTTCCGGAAACCGCATCCACATAGGATTTTCCCGCAGACCTGGGGCCCGCAATCACTGCGGATATTTCAAAATATGGGTGATCGGCAAGTAAAAGAATGAATCTCTGACCAACCATACCCGTTGCTCCTATAATACCAACCTTAAGCTTTTCCATAATTGCCTCCAAAAATGTTTATTTATATTCATAATAAAGAATTATTCGGTGTGGATAATATTTTAACACACAGCACACCTTCTGTCAACAAATATCAGGTAAAAAAACGATTAAAAAACAATAAACTTCTTCTTTTTTGTCTGAAGCAAACTGAAAATGCGGTGTATGCCACAAAAACTTTAAATCCGGAAACGACAATAGAACGAAGCAAACAAAAATATGGAAATTAGCATAATTTCAATCTTAAAAACTTAAATAACAATAAATTTAGAGCGAAGATACCTGCTTTTAAAGTATCTCCGCTCTTATTTGTTCGATTATGCCGAAATACGGCAGCCGCTTTTCCTTGCCTCTTTAATTCTTTTCACTTTTATAAAAGGGGTACCCGTTAAATTCTTTAAAAATCACTTATTGATAATGCTTACCTTCTCGGGGCTGATACCTGTAGTTTCGTAAACTATTGCAAGAATCTGGGCTGTGTCCTTCGCCTGAAGAGCTTCAGCCTTTACGACTACGCTTACGGAATCGTCGCCTATAACCGCAACACATTCCTCAAAGCCCTTTGCTTTTACAAGGGATTCAATATTTGCCTCATTCTGAATGTCAACTGCTATTTTGGAAATTTTAGCCTGAGCCTCTGCCTTTGCCTCGCTTGAAGCCTCTGCGCTCTCGCAAACCAAGGTAAGAACGTCTATTGCCTCATCTCTGGACTGCTGACGGGTAAGTGCGGTTGCGGTGAAGTAGTTGCTCTCGGCGTCCTCACCGGGGGCGTCGGTAGCTTCCGAGTCGTCGAAATTATCCTCCATGTTGTTATCTCCGTATCCCAGAGAGTCCATAGGGTCGTAGAACCAGCGGTAATTGAGATAAACCGCAAGACCTATGAGAAGCACTGCTCCTATAACTACGATGCTGCGGAATGCTTTACTTGCGAAAAAGCCTTTTGAATTTTCGTTTTTCATAGTATGTATTTTCTCCTTTTTTGTTACTGATAAACCTTATGCCGCATACTGCGGCTATATTCCATTTTGCAAAAGGATTTTTTATCCACAAAATCCCATATTCCTTCCGTGGGCGGACTAACCGTAAGATGTGAAGCAGTTTAGAAAGAATAGATTTTTTCACAAACGAGCCAAATTCTTAGGGAAATATAGGCATATTTAAGAAGAATTCGGTGAAGTATAGGAAAAATCTATCTTTCCAAGCCTTTGTGCTCGACTCCTTTACGTTATACCGTCAGGATAGCTTAAGGACGCATATTCGGTTTTTACCAACATCGAAAAGTGCCGATATCATATCGGATATTCTGCCCTTTACCGAAATGCTGTCGCCTCCTTGGCAAAGCACCGTAACGCCAAGCACCCTCGGCGGCGAGGAGGAGAGAAGAGCGCTGCCTTTATATTCAAAGCTCTCCCCCTCGGCAAAGGAAACCATAACCCTGCATCTGCCAACCCCATCAACCGAGGAACAGAAATCCGCCAAGGACTCTTCAAGAGTCGCCTTATATTCTTCAAGTCCTCCGTCCCGCACCTCCTCTTTTCCATCCTCGGTCAAAGCGAAGGAAATAATCAACAGTAAAACGCCGCCAATCAAAAGAGCTATCAGCAGCTTACCCCGCTTCGTTTTGATAAGCTCCTCTAAAAATCTTTTTAACTCACCCAAAATCTACCCTTACCTCACCTTCGCAAAAATTGTTTTCAATAATATATTTCCGTATGGCGGGAATATCCGCAAGCGCCGCCCTGCCCGTGAGAGTAACGTAAATGGCCTCCGCCTTCACCCTGCCGTAATCAAATCCCTTAGCATAGACCTTAATTTCAGAGGGGTCAAGGGAAAATTCCTCGGCGATTCCAAGGCCCACACCAACGAGAAAGGACTCCTCTATCCTTTCCTCGTACACCTCGCCCCCCGTATTCTCTTCGGGGAAATCAAAGGAAAAGGCTCCGAGAGCGCCGGGAATTGCCGAAGCGAGGGAGGCAAAAAGGATAATCCCCAATCCAAATCTTACAGTCTTATCCCCCGGCTTATAGGAAGCAAAAGCGCAAAGAGCCGTAGTAATGCACATACAAACAATAAAAACCAACGCATCACTCATAACGCCGCCGCACCGCACATCATAAAAATTATCACCTCAACTATATATATAATTCCCGAGGAAGCGAATATCGCTATCAAGGAGTCAAGGGCAGAAGAAAAGGCGGAAAGAGTTCTTTTGCCCGATGATGCCGCCGCAAAATCCATAATCCATAGATTTAAGCTTATTGAAAGACGGTATAGAAGAAGCTCTATTAGCGGCATGGCAAAAATCGAGCAGAGCGCCGCCACCGACGCTCCTCCGATAATGCTCGCCACATAGCCCACACCGCCCCCAAGGGTCGCAACCGTCCCCGAAACCACCGAGCCTACCACGGGTATCATATTGGAAAGAGCGTATTTCATTCCCCGCATAGTCATTGAATCCTGCGCCGAGCTTATAGCTGTCTGAAGGGCGACGGAAGCAAGAATTACCGTGGTGGCGATTCCGAGAGAATAAGAAAACACCTTTTTAGTGCCGCCCACAGCAGGGGCAAGTGTGTCTTCGTCAACCGAAGAAAGCAAGGAAAGGGCAAACATCAGACCGCAAATCGGCATAAGCGCCCCCGAAAGAAAGCCTCCCACAAAGCCAAGGCTTATTCCCATAGCCGTTCCCTGGGCGGCGGCAGTACCCACCTTGCCACCAAAGGACATAACTGCGTTTGCCAAAGGTATCAGCTCTCCGAAAAAGGCGGTGGCGGAGCTTAACCCCTCCCTCACCGTATCAATGAAGCCGTAAAGAGCGGCAAAAATGGGCAGCGACAACACAATATTCACCCCAGAGGATGCGCTCAAAGATAAATCTCCCCTATCCCGTGTCAAAATATCTGCGGCGCAAAACAGCAGTGTTATGCCAAAAAGCATAAGAAAAAACCGCCAAAGGCTTGAGGTGCGTCCCATAAGACCATCAGCCAAAAGAGAAAGCAGCCCTTCAATTCCTACCGAATAGGTGAGGGCGTCCTCCTCGGTGGAAACCCCCTCGGGTAAAATCCCACGAAACTCCTCGAGTATTCCCTCAAGCTCTTCGGACAAGCCATACGATGCCTCCTCTGCCCCCACATCGAGGGCGGTGAGAGTTGCCGTGATTTTCCCGACACGGGGGGACATATCCCACGGTGGGAATGCAAAAAGCGCAAAAAGGCACACGAGCGCCGCAATGGCGGCAAATCCTAACAAAAATCTACCCCTAACCTTCATTTGCCACTCCTATCCCTCGGCGCACTGAATAGCATATTCGATTATGCTGACAATAAATGGGGCGGTTATTGCGAATATCTCAAGTCTTCCCGCAAGACTCACCGCCCGTGAAAGCCCCGCCTCGCCAAGCTCCAAGCATATATCCGAGCAAATACCACCCACGTACCCCACGCCTATGATTTTAAGCGCTCCCTTGAGGTAGTCCGAAATATCCGAATACTCCGCAAGTCCGGTGATGGTAGAAAAAAGGTCCGATATTCCCTCTGAAAACAGACTTATCATACCTACTGACGCCACAGATATTAACACGGGTACAGACTTTGCGCCTAAATTTTTTAAAATCAGAGCCATAGTAATGCACAAAAGCGCCATTCCAATACAGCTGACAAATCGGTCACTCATATACCGAATATTCCTCTTATCGTATCTAACAGCTCACCGAGCTTCGCAAAGAGCATAATAAGAACGACTATTATTCCGCAAACCGAAACCAAAGCCGCCTGGTCGTCCCTGCCCGACTTTCCGAGCACCTGGCAAAGAACCGTTACGATAAAACCGACCCCCGCCGCCTGCATTATAAATACTAAATCCATTTATTTACTACTCCCCAAAGCCGCATTTTCTAAAGAGGCGACTAAATAAGCAACAAAAAGACACCGCCTGCAAACCCCGCAAAAAGAGTCAAGGCTATTTTCTTATCCTTAGGACAGCTCTCCTCGGCGATGCGACACCTTTCCTTAAAAAATGAAAGAAGTTCCGAGATAGCCCGTAGTTCCTCCTCGGCATACCCTCTGCCGAAGCAGTTAAAGAAGCTGCGGAGCTTATCCTGTGACTCCACGTCTATATGTAGACAGGAAAAATCCGCCCCTCCCCGTCTTTTCTTCAGGCTGTCAAGAAATCCGCATTCGGAGAGGGTATCGCACTTAAAATCCGAAAGAATACTGTCTATCGGCGCAAGATAACGCTCAATCCCCTCGGACAAGGCGACAAGAAGCGAGCATATCCCCCTGTAATGGGCAAGTTGCCGCTCCCTATCTGCCACCGACGCTTTTGTAACGACAGCTCCGATAAATATAAAAATTAAGATTGCGCAGTACCTAAAAAACATACACGTCATCCCGCCTTTCGGGACTTTCTTCCTGTTTCTCCACCGCAGTCCCGTAAGTGTGATGCGGATTGTCTATATAGCCGTCAGGGTCTTGCGCATATGTTTTTCCATCCGCAGCAAGTTCTTTTATATCACATTCAAAATTTGCGCCGCTCCTCTTAAGTCCCACCAGCATTCGGAAATTGACCGTCCGTATAAGCTCCTCTCCGTCACGACTTAAGCGAAGCTCGTCTATATCCTCTGCGTGAATAGTTGCTATCACCCGAATGCCCAGCGTAAGCGCTGAGGAAAGAGCCTCAGCCTCACGAGCCGAAAGCTCGTCTATAATTATAACGTCTGCCGAAAGTGAGCGCTTCGCTATCTCTATACCCGACACCTTCTTATATCCCTTAAGTATATCAACCGAAAGTCCTCGGTAATCCTCTGATATAAATTCACGCCTCTCGTCAACTACTACGCATCTATGTGGACGCCCACCGCCTCCAGCAAGCCTCGCAAGCTCTCTTATAAGCGAGGTCTTTCCTCCGCCCGGGGGAGAAAATATAAGCATATTCGGCATTCCTGAGTTAATCCAACGAGAAAAAACCTCCTCGCCAAAGGTGGATTTCCCCCCGGGGATTCTGAACACGAAGCCATCGGGGCGCACAAGACCGGAAAAATTGCCGTTATCGTACCTTACCTCTCCACAAATTCCGACACGTACCCCACCCTCAAGGGGTATGTACCCTGCTCTCACCGCATCTCTGTGAGAGTAAAGAGAGCCGCCCGAAATACGGGCAAAAAGCTCCGCTGCCTCCTCTTCAGTGAGGGTGGAATATAAAGGGATATTCTCTCCACAAACTGTAATAAAGCAGCCTCCCGAAGCGCTGAGCCTTATTTCCGACAACCCCCGGAAGAATCCCCGTCGAAGACTGCCCTGATGCAAAATTTTCTCCTTAATCCTCTTAGGCAAAAAGGAAAGTGCGCTATTGATTGCTTCTGGACAACCTTTATCCCCCTCACCACAAAGTAAGCGCAACGGCTTTTTTCCATAACAATCGCATGCCGCCGAATCCTCGTTAAAAATTTGCCTATTTTTTCCTTTTTCTGAAAAATCTATTGACATAACAAAGCTCCTTGTGGTAAAATAATTCGTGGAAAGAGGCGATATATTCCCTCACCGAAATCTTGCAAGAAAGGATAGATTTATGAAAGCTACCGGTATCGTGCGCCACGTTGATGAAATGGGTAGACTCGTAGTCCCCAAGTCTATTCGTACGAAATTAGGGCTTAGTAACGGCTCTGCCGTTGAGTTCTTCGTAGAAGGCGATCAGGTTATCCTTACCAAATTTTCATCCGCATGCATCTTTTGTGACGGAACGGAGAATTTAAGCGAATTCAGCGGAAGATGTATTTGCAGGGCTTGTATCGAAAAAATCAAAAGCGAAGAGGCTTGATTTTTTAGTCGGCGCCCATGATAAATTGTTTTTTGGGAAAGCATATCCCCTATCGGCTATATTTAAAGATATGCCGCTCAGGTTTGAAAAATTATAATTTTGAAAGGATTTTTTAATATGAAGGTTGTAACTTTTGGAGAAATAATGTTAAGACTTGCTCCCGAAGGATATCTCAGATTTACTCAGGCTGAGAAATTCGGCGCAGTTTACGGTGGCGGTGAAGCTAACGTATCCGTATCTCTTGCTAACTATGGCATTGATTCGGCATTCGTTACCAAGCTTCCCAAGCACGACATCGGTCAGTGCGCAGTTAACTCTCTTCGCAAATTCGGCGTTGATACCTCTATGATAGTAAGAGGCGGTGAGAGAGTAGGTATTTACTACAACGAGAAGGGAGCTTCCCAGCGCCCCTCAAAGGTTATCTACGACAGAGCTTATTCCGCAATAGCTATGGCGAGCCGCTCAGACTTTGACTGGAAGAAGATTTTTGAAGGCGCAGATTGGTTCCACTTCACAGGAATCACCCCCGCTCTCAATCCCACTGTTGCTGAAATCTGCCTTGACGCTTGTGTTGCCGCAAAGGAAGCCGGCGTTAAGATTTCCTGCGACCTTAACTTCAGAAAGAAGCTCTGGTCCAGAGAAGAGGCTAACAAGACTATGAGCGAGCTTTGCAAGTACGTTGACGTTTGCATCTCCAACGAGGAGGATGCTCACGACGTATTCGGAATAGATGCTGAAAACACAGATATCGCAGGTGGTAAGCTCAATCACGAAGGCTATAAGTCGGTTGCAAGACAGCTTGCAGAAAAGTTCGGCTTTGAAAAGGTTGCTATCACACTCCGCTCCTCCATCAGCGCAAACGATAACGACTGGGCTGCTCTTCTTTACGACGTTAAGAGCGGTGAGTACTGCTTCTCCAAGTCCTATCACATGCACATTGTTGACAGAGTCGGAGGCGGTGACAGCTTCGGCGGCGGACTTATCTATTCCTGCCTCAACGGCTACTCTACTCAGGACGCTGTTGAATTCGCAGTTGCAGCTTCCTGCCTTAAGCACACAATTGAAGGCGACTTCAATATGGTAACCGTAGACGAGGTTAAGGCTCTCGCTGGCGGAAACGGCACCGGAAGAATTCAGAGATAATCCTTCCCAAAAAAAGCACTCTCTTTGGCGGGAATGCTCCATAATGAAATAAGCGTGATGCTCCTCGCGGAGCATCACGCTTTTGCTTTAAATAGGAAACGGCGGTAGAATAAAAAACTTTAACCTAAAGGCGGAAAACCGAGAGGTTTTCAACCTTATTTTTCTACGGGTAACAAAAACAGAGGCGAAGTATTTTTCATACAACACCTCTGTTTTTTATTCGGTTACGCCTGAATACCGAAGCCAGGGTGGCGTCTTAATCAAGCTCTTTGAGGTTAAGCACCTTGCTGTTCATTTTAATGCGAGGATTCAAATCCTCAATTACCGCACTGTAAATAGCGCTACACCTCAAATACTTGTTGTAAGGCTCATTAAGCTCTCCCGCTTCCTTATACATCGCCGTGGGGAGCTGACGTGTTGCCCGTCTTGAGTTTACCAGAGTTTTGAAGAATTCTGAGTGCCGCTTTCCAAACAGAGCGCCCTCCTCCTCGTAATATCTTAAGGAAAGATTGCCGTTTGTCTTAAGCAAATTGATATATTCCGTGTAATCCGTAGGAAGAACAAGAGTGTCCTCGTAATTATAATCACGAGAAGAAACTGTCCAGTTCGCCATCTCGGTATATTCGTAATCCAAGGGGGAATCCTCACGGTTTCTTCCCACAATCTCAAGGACTACGGCGCAGTTAAACTCCGTTACGTTTTCCGCTCTTATAATAAGGCGCTCGTAACCTGCCCTGGAATTCTCGGGCTCGCCGCCCCTGTCGGTTGAGTAATTAGGTCTGTTGGTATGGGAAAGAAGGAAGCTTTCCTCATCAATGCCCGCCTTTATTTTCTGGAATCTTAAGTTAGGGTTATCCGAAATCATAGCCGCCCTGAGGGTGACCTTACTGCCGTTTAAATAGGTTGACAGGAAGGCAACTCTGCCGCTACCCTCAATGGAAATTCTCGCAGAGGTGTGACCTATCCAAACCGCCGACTGAACTCCCTTGAAGGAAATTTCGTCCTGTATTACGGTAGTCTGCCTTGAGTTAGTGAGAAGCACGCCTCGCCTTGCGTAATTGACGAACTCACCGTATGCTCCCGCATTATCGAGGATTGCATACATTCCGTCCTCCTCGCTGACAACCTTTTCAAGCTTTCCGCCACAATAACAATTACACTTATAATACTTTACACCATCTATTTCAATATCTTTACTAAAACAATAATGCTGACCGTTTATGTACCCAGGCGTGTCCTGCTGAGAGGTAAGGCAAACCACGTTATGCCCCTCCGCATTATTCCTGTAATAATTGTATCTCGGAGCGCCGTAGGAATGACCTAAATAATCCTTTGCGTTATACTGATCAGAGCCTAAATCGAAGAACCAGCTGTAATTTTTATTGGCGTAAATAAAACTTCCCGAATCCACATGACCGTGATCGGTAGCATTGTTTTTGTTACCCATAAGTCCCACGAACAAGGCTCCCGATTCCCAGTCGCTCCTTGCGGCAACGCCCTCGCAGGATTCGAAAATTCTGTCTGTTTCAAGGTCTAAATTCTCTAAGTCAAGCTCGTCATACTCGGGCTTATAGCCGAGAATATCGCTCCAGGTAACTCCTCGCCCGTCCTTCAGATGCTTAAGCCTGGTTCCTGCCAGGGCAGGGTCGTTCAGCATATCCGCAGCGAAGAGGAACATCGAGGTATCCTGAGAGCCTGAGCCGCAGTCGTGATATCTCCAATAAATATATCCCTTGCTCGAGCCGCTCTCGGTGGACTGATATTCGGAATGCATAGCGAAATAATAGGTTCCGTCAATACCACCCGTTTCAAAGAAGCCTAAATCGTCGCCGACAGCCGTGTCAACTGCCCACATAAGCCCCGAGAAATAATTGGTTGCGTAAGACCAATAGGAGGGGGATTCTATATAGGAGCCGTCGGGGGCGTACTGGTTAAGTCCGTAGTTTGCGACGCTTGAAAGGTTCTCTCTCATAATCCATTTAACACGGTTGGTTTTATCCGAAGGATCTCTGCCTGCAGTATAGTCAATTCCCTCGCCGCTCTCGCCAACTATTGCCATAGAGCCGATAACTATACCGGAGTTACAAACGCAGTTCCAGTTTATAGTACATTTAGACCAGTTCCAGATATTAGTTCCCTTACCGTTCACATAGCTTGTAGCATCTCTGGTCCATACGTCGGTTGTGATACGGTAACGGCTTATATCGTATGCGTAGTATATACCCTTTCTGTAAATCTTCTGGGTTATATAGTTAAGGTTGAATTCGGATGAGCGCTCGTTCTGAATCTCGCTCCATACGTCGTAAAGCCAGTCGTAAGCCAAGCCAAGACGGTAAAGCATCTCGCCGGTGGAAAGGAAATGCTTATGGGACCAGTTGTGCCAATTGGTATCGTCACAAAGGGAAAGCATAATATCGTATGCAAGCTCTGCGTATTTCCTCTCGCCTGTAATTCTGAAGCCTAACGCCAAATCGAGAATGTACTGCGCGTAGCTAACGCCGTTGCTGTTACGGCTTCCCGCCCAGTCGTAGCCGTCGTTGTAGTGCTGACCGTTTTTATCTCCGTGAAGCTTAGAGGGCCAATAATACCCGTCGGAATCCTGATAAGCGTACTCAAAAGCGGGCACCTTATTTCCGTTCTCGTCGTTTTTCCACTTATCCGTGTATAGCTCGCCCTCCTTGATTCCCGAGAAGGGGTTCGTTATTTCAACGACTAAATGCTCATATTTGGTGGGCAGAAGCTCGTTTACCTTCGTTTCATAGGTGGGGTTTGCGGGCTCGTCGGGAAGGGTTGTGAACCTCTCAAAAAGGCGCTCCGAATAATCCGCCCAATAAAGAAGCCATTTTTCAATAGTTTCTCCCAGCTTTCCGGGATCCTTCTCCTCCAACGCTTTTGCTTCTTTATACACATTGTTTAAATATGTAAACTTTTCCTCATCCGCAATAAGGTAAGGGTGATCAAAGTTATCGGTGTTTTCCTTAAGCTGATTATAAAAATCGTCCTCCGCAGGGATAGAGTAGATAAACCTTTTCATAAGGCTTACCATATCGGCAAGGTCGGTTTCCCTGTTGAATATATTTTCAGCCGTGGAAATACCGATAAGCCCCATATCGTCATAGGTTACGTAAAGAGAGGGGAAAATCTTATGCACGTCGTCTATGGATATTACCGTATACTCCTTGTCACAATCCTCGCCCTTGGCAAGAAAAGGCTCGTTTGAAAGTGTCACCCGTGAGCCGCCAACAATAGCGTCAGTGCTGCCGAGGGTTATAACGGAGGTAACACCCGCAGCAGATACGGAGTAGGAACCGCTGGGATAATTTGCCGAGGCAAACCCGTAGTTTCCGCCAAGAAAGACCGTGGCAATAGGCTTAATCGCAACGTATACTACGCCCTCGTGCTTTACGGGCGAGCCATATATAAATCCGTCCTGATTGTATATTGCAGCCTTAGAATTTTTATTTAACATATAATTCGAGCCGACCTTCATAATCAGCCCCGAATTCACCGAGGAGGTAAGGGCGGATTCCTCAATCACGACCTCTCCCGAATTAACGATATCCGAAAGCAGCTCTGATGCGTCCTGCTCCTCCGCCACCACCGGTGGATAATGGTAAAACAATGCCACCGCAAAGGAAAAAATCAGGCATAGGCATACAAACGCCGAAATTCTTTTTTTCATAAAGCCCTCTCCGTTTCTTTTACACCATAACATATTTATTACCGCACTGCGGTAAATTTATTTGTGCACGTAGAAATTACCGTACACTTCCGTCAGCTCGTTTATCTAAAATATAAGTATATATATTTCTACAAATATATTTTACCAAACCATAAGCTATGTGTCAATAATATTTTATTAATTTTAAATATTTTAACCTAATACATAAAAGCGAGCCGCATTTTACTGCGGCTCGCCACATTTCAGGGTATATCCCTTCAATTAATTTTTTCCCAACTCTGCCCTAAATGGGGAAAATTATTTTACAATTCTTGCACCGAGGGCGGAGCTTGAAGCTGCATACTTGTTTACGTCATCTCTGAACGCATTGAATAGCTGAATATTCTTGAGGTAAGCAAGGTATGCCTCCTGGATTGCGGGAATGTTTGCAAAGGTTTCGGGTCTGTAAGTGTTTACAGCCGCATTAACTCTTGCCAAGAGCTTGAAGAAGTCAACTATACGCTTATCGAAAGCGAAGTTGTTCTCTATGAACTGAGTAGCCTGGTTACCGTAGGTTCTGATGTCGGTCATCTTTGCGGTAACAGCGGTTTCTTTATCAGACTCGGAGGAAGAACCGCTTCCGCCTGTGAATTCAGCCTGAGGCTTCCACTTGTTGAGAAGAGTGTAATCATACTCAACAGGCTCACCTGAATCAAGACCTTCAACCATCTCAAATACAACCGCTACGTTGAACTTCATAGTGGAACCTGATTTGATAACTACTCTTCTGAGTCCTTCTCTGCTTCTCTCGGGAAGCTGACCCATAGATTCTGACCAACCGGCAACCTTCATATCCTTAAGGAGGAAGTCGCTTCCGTCCGGCTTGATACCGCAGGTCATAATCTCAAACTTAAGGTTCTGGTTTTCGGGAGAAATAAGGGAAAGTCTTAAGTACTTGTTCTCTCCGCCTACCTGCTGATAGAAGAATGCGGTCTTCTTATCGTCGGAAAGGTATACGCTTTGCGCCTGAGTATGAGCAATCCAAGCGCACTCGGTCATACCGTTAAAGGATATTTCGTCCTGAATTACCATAGTCTTTCTGGAGTTGGTGAGCATCATACCTCTGTTCGCCCAGTATACTGCGCTGCCGTATGCGCCTGCGTTGTCAAGGATTGCATACATACCGTCAGAGCCGAAGGACTCCCATTTTTCAATCCAGGTATCTCCGTCGGAGGTCTGACCGTAGGGAAGGTTTTCGTAAAGGGAGGTTATGGTAACGAGGTTATGTCCCTCTGTGGACATTCTGTAATAACGCTCTCTGATACCGTTCCAGCCGAAATATTCATAAATGTTGTATTCGTCGGAGCCTATATCGGGAATCCAATAATAGCCCTCGTTTGCATAAGTGAATGCGCCGGAGTCCATATGACCGTGCTGACCCCAGTGGTTCTTACCGCCCATAAGACCGGCGAAGAGGGAGAAGTCCTCCCAAGAGCTTCTTGCGACTATACCGTCACACGCCTGGAATTCCCAGTCAAGAGGAAGAGGCGCATCTTCTATGGTAAGGTCTGCGTACTCGGGCTTGTATGCAACAATATCTCTCCACGAAACACCCTTTGACTTAATCTGCTGAAGACGTATCGCCGCAAGAGCAGGGTCGTCGAACACATCTGCTGCATAGAAGAAGGAGTCTGTATTTACAGCTCCGCTACTACCGTCGTGATAGCCCCAAGCCTGGTAAGAAACGTCGAGTTTATTGTTCTTTACAGTGGTGCATTCACCCTGAGCCGCAAAGTAGAAGGTTTTTTCAACGCCGGGGGACTCATAGAAGCCCATATCGTCGCCGAAGCATGGCTCAAGAGCGTAAAGCATCTGAGCGAAATAGTTGGTAGCAAAGCCCCAATAGCCAACAGCCTCTATGTAAGAGCCGTCGGGAGCGTACTGAACAAGACCGTACTGAGCTATGTTCCAAAGGTTGTTACCCATACACCAAAGAACTCTGTTAGCCCCGTCGTCATGCTCCTCATTTTCGGTGTAGTCTATAATTCCTGTGCTGTTGCGTCCCTCCTTGGTGTCCTCGCCAACCAAAGCCATAGCGCCGAGAACTATACCGCAGTTACAAACGCAGTTCCAGTTGATGTCACATTCAGACCAGTTCCATATACCCTTACCAATACCGTTAACGTATCCTGACGCATCTCTGGTCCATACGTCGGAGGTGCGGGCGTATCTTGAAATATCATAGCTGTAATACAGAGATTTTCTGTACATCTGCTGTGTTAAGTAGTCCAGGCTGTACTGCGCATCTCTGTCATGCTCTAACTCGTCCCACTTGTCGTACATCCAGTCGTAAGCGGGAGCAAGGCTGGAGAGCAACTCTCCGACGGAGAGGTGGTGCTTATGCGACCAGTTGTGCCAGTTATTGTTATCACAAAGAGAAACCATTATATCGTACGCCATTATAGCATACTTATCGTCTCTCGTAATCTGATATGCAAGAGCAAAGTTCCTTATATGGTCAGCGTATTCTACCGCATAGGAGTTACGGCCACCTGCATAGTCGTATCCGTCGTTGTAGTGCTTACCGTTGGTATCGTTCTGATGAAGAACCGAAGGATAGTAATAGCCGTTCTCATCGGGAGCAGCCGCATATTTATAGAAGGGATAGGTTACGTTGCCGTTATTGGCTACCTTCCAGATATTCTGGTAAGCCTTCTCCTCGTCGCTGAGGTTCACAGCATCCTTCTTGGAAGCGGTTCTCCAGATATCGGAGAAGAACATACCTTCCTTGATTCCCGAGAAGGGGTTGGTTATTTCATAAGCAAGAAGCTTGTATTTTCCGGGGTTGGTTTCATATGCGTACTTAGTATAGGATTCGTTGGCAGGTCTTGCCATAAGATTGCCTATAAATCCGTATTCGTCTGTTTCTCTTATCTTCTTGGCGTCCTCTCTTTCGGCAGGAAGCTGAGCGAACTTATTGAAGTTAGCATCACACTTCTCAACGAAATTTTTGAGCCACTCGCGATACATATCCTGACCCGTTATCTCTCCCTCGTAGATTTTGTTCATAGTGTCGAACTGTTCCTGGTCTGCAAGGAGATAAGGATGGTCAAAGCCTTTCGTATTGGTTTCAATCTTATCGTAAAGCTCTCCAAGCTCCTCGTCGGTAAGATCACCTGCGCCGGAGTAATCGTAAATGAAGCTCTTCATTAAGGAAAGCATCTGCTTAAGGTCGGTTTTTCTGCTGATAACGTTCTTGCCCTCAGAGAAGATTATCATACCCATATCGTCGTAGGTGATATAATATCCCTGGAAGAACTTCTCAACGTCGTTCATTGCGATAACGGGATAGGTATTCGTCTCATCGTCGGGGTCCTTAACGAGCATAGGAGCCGCAGTCAGCTCTACCCTCTTACCGTTTATAATCGCAACGTCGCGGTTAAGAGTAAGCGTGGAAGAACCGGCAGCTGTGGATATATCGTAGGAAATTCCGTCCTCATGGGGATAAACGGGATAACCCGTCGCAGAAAGGAAGGGCTCGAAGGGCACGTATACTATGCCGTCGCGCTTAACGGGAGCGCCGTAGGGTTTTCCCGTATCCTTGTTAACGAAAATAGGCTCACGGTTATTCCTGTTAAGCATATAGTCGGAGCCAATCTTCATGATTATGCCCTCGCCTATATAGTTCTTTCCTTCACCGCCGCCAAGGATAGTAATCGTCTTCGTTGCCGTTTCGTTTACCTTTGAGCCATAGCCGTAGGTAGCAACGTCATCAATACCCTCAACAACGTCCATATCCACACGGTTACCCTCCGCATCCTCGGGAGAGAGGTCACGGTAAATGAGAAGGTTATCTATATTGTAAGACATACCTACGTGCTCAGCAGCAACGCTTACAAAGCCGAAACGCATATTGTAGAAGGTAGCCGCTGTTCCGGTTTTCTCAGAAACTATGTAGGAATCTCTGTAATAGGTTGCCTCCGCGGAAGCGTCAGCATTAAAGCCTGCAACGTTATCTATATTGATGGCATTTTTCGCATCGAATATATCGGTGTTGCCGAAATATGTTCTGCAACGGATAATCATCTGCTTGGAGGTATTACCGCAGGGGCCGTATTCAGCCTCGGTTCCCGCCTCCTCGTCAGCCGCCTTCTTCAGAACCTCGTTGGGACAGGGAGCGCCCTGGTTTTCAAACTCGTATATATGGTTGCAAGCGGAGCACTTTGCAATATTCTGCTCGAACTGATATACCATAGCTACGTGAACCCACTGCCCCGCAAGACTTGCAACCTCAACAGAGCCTGCGCCAAGAGTGGTTTCTCCGGTTTCCTCGTCAACCGACACAGAGTTGCCGTTGAAGATAACGAGCTTGTTGTCCTTGATTCCGTATATGCTAACGTAGGTTCTCGTTTTCGAATCGCTTGTGGTAAGACCGTATCCCAGCTGTGTACAAGCGCCTTTATTGTTTACGATGCTGAAATAAGCATCAGTGGTAATATCGAACTCAACGACAGCGCCTCCCGATTTAGGCGACGAGCCGAAATTGAACTCAATATGTCCGTCCTTCGACGAATTAGACGTGCCGTCCGTTATTTTCAATCTTGTGAAGTAATTGTACGTAGCATCTGCGAGCTCTTCGTAATCAACGTCAATGCTCTGAACCTTCTGGAGGTTGCTGACGCCATTGGAAACCGGCCAACCCTCATCAAAGGTTCTGTTGAGTAAGAGCTCAACCGAAGACTTCTGCTCCTCTTCGCCCTCTGCTCCCTCTGCGGCAAAGGAAAATACCGCAAAGACGGATAAAAGGGAGGCTATGACAAGCAGCATAGAAATCAGCTTTGTTAACTTGCTCTTCATATCTTTTCTCCTAACTTTTATATAGCTATGTAATTTATTTTTATTTTTGCCTTTTAATTATATCATAATATATCTCACTCGTCAATCGGGAACAGAAGTCGCAGAGTGTAGATTTTTTTCAAAGATTTTTGTATATATTGACAAAAATATGAGTTTTGTGAGGCAAAAGTATGAATTTTTCTTGTCGGGCAGCGCTGCTGCGTAAAATCCTGAATCGCACTATTTTTCGTCGGTGATACTTTTGCTTGTGCAAAAGCGACGCTATGCTTTGCGCAAAGATGAGTCCCCCGGCAGTCGCAAACGATGTGATGCTTGCCAAATCAAGCGCTAAAAACCTCACAAAACTTAACACGGATGCGTACATAAACAAAAATCGCCTTTTTTCGAAAGCCTTTTTCAACTTATACAAAAAATCGAATTTATAAGGTGCGTATAAATCCCGTTTGGCGTTCCGAAGAATGAAAAAATTTAGCATTAATACTAAGCAAAGTCAAGCAAAAAAAGATAAAAAGTGAAAAAAGATTATCAGAGTTAATTGATAAAAACAAAAAAACGAGATAGAAGGCTGCAAAATGCTTTGCAATCTCTACCTCGTTTTTTAAAGTTTTTAGTGGGATTTTATTGAATTATCCGAAAAGACTAATAACGAAGTTTATAATATCGTCAATTCCGCAATAGGTACGAACGGAGCAAACGACCTCCGCCGTCGCAAGAACGTCCACGTTGATATCTTCAACTTCCTTATTATATTCATAGCTTATCTCGTCATAGATTGCCTTTGATGCGGTAACGCCATCATAGCTCTCGTCAATATTATCGTAGCAAGCATAGCACTTTACAAGAGCGAGGTAAAGCTCATCCTCATCCTTGATTTCCGCAAGCTTCTGCGCCGTTGCGTTGAATATTAAGCAATCGGACTCTACAAGAGCGAGATACTCTTCCATTGCCTCAAAGGTGGCGACTGCCGCCTGAGTTTCTTCGTCGGGAATATCCATTGCGTAGTAGTACTCTCTCGCTTCGTCCACAAGGACCTTAATATCCACGTAATTCAAGCGTGTTACAGCCAAATTGACGATATTTACAAATTTCTTGGAATTCTGTGCAAGAAGCTCCTTGTAGCTCTCCTGAAGAGTTCCAAGCTGCTCGCTGTATCCCTTCGCTATCTCAACAAGCCTGAACACCTCTGCGTTGCTCGCATCAATATACTTTGCGTTATCCGCCATATAATAATCT
>JAEIGA010005553.1_pt1 | contig 19262 bp, 29 predicted proteins | sample 9270691 | NCBI WGS metagenome assembly JAEIGA01 (sample SAMN17057246, study PRJNA624740) | gut metagenome | biome: biome; isolation source: fecal sample | host: Bos grunniens | place: China: Xizang | collected 2019 | reverse complement strand
TTACAGATTTAACGTTTGCACTATAATATTTAAATACTGAGTATATATTATTTATATCTATTAATTTATACATCGGTAATATTATTCTGTTCTTTCTTCTCAATTCAAATAATCTGAATATAGATGTATCATATTCTAACATATAACAACATGAATCATCCTCGTTATTTAAATATATAGTCCTGTGTGATTCAGTATCGTATAACAACCCATGTTTCTGGATAAATGTGTTTATATATCTGTCGTATATTCCCATTTTTAAATCACATGGGTCGATATATACAAAAGCATTATATTTTTTTCTATAGAAAAATAATTTATATCTTTCTGCTATTTCATGGTATAATGATTTGAATTGTAGTAATAAAGCATATTCATCATCTTCTATTATACATCTATCTTGAGTTCCTATATTTTCTACAACACATGTGTATTTTTCCGTTACTTGTTTTAATATCTTAACCGATTCTTCAGGTGTAACATATTTAACAGTAAATTGTATCTTAAAGAAATTATTCGATTTGATAGTATCGTATTCAACATTTGTTACCCTGAATAAGAAATCAAATCCTTTATGTTCTATAATAAAGAAATCGTCAGGATAAGGTTGTATAGTATCTGGAAGTATTATTAATTCAGCATCAAATGATGAATTGAGTCCTTCCTCATTTTCATCTAATTGAAGCTGTATCTGTTCCATACCATATACAGGAAGATTCTTGATTTCGCTATATTTAATAGGAGAACCAGTCCCAAGTATCTTTTCGACATTTGAGAATCCTAAGTCAACAGTAGTTTCTATAGTATTTATATTATAATAAGTAACATATGTAGGTGTTTGGTCTAAGAAACGAGTATATTGACTATTAAGTTTATCTTCATATTTAAAGATATTATTATTTATCAGAGCTTTCTCATCAAATTTAAATCCCATGATTTTATCTCCTTTCATTTTTATTATCCTTAGAGAATTGTTTTCGTTAATAAATCAATCAAAATACAAATACATAAGATAAATATAAAGCTCTCGGAATCAAAAAAAAAATAAATGATATAGATAGATTATCTATCTATATCATCTTTTTATTTCATATAATTTATATCAACTTCTTTTATCTTAACTTGATCTTTAGGTACACCATAATCTTTACCTATTTCATTATAAAATAATCTAACATCATTAACAAACGGCATTAATGTTCTTACCATGTTTTTATAATATGAAGGACCTCTATCTGCATCACTAAATATATTTACATTTACATCACAAAGTAATCCCTGTTCTAAAATATATTTTATCACATTTAGATATCCTGAACCGTTTATAGATGCATATACTGTGTTATAATCATACTTATTCATTATATTATAATATAATCCTAATATGTCAAATACTCCTTCAGTTAAATTTATATGTTTTATATCATTATCAAACGGATCTATATCATTTGGCATTATATAAAACTTTCCAGTAGTATCTAGATTTCTTGCTATTTTATAAATATAGTATCTCTTGTGATTTCCTGTCATATCTCTAAAGTTTATAAAATCATTTCTTGCTGATAGAAATCCAACATGATCGGTTTGTAATGCTTTTATATGATCAACAGTACCGTATAATTTTTCTATCTTGTTATATCTTAATAGTCCTACAAAATCATATACTATCTTCTTATTATGGAGTTCATTTATATCTAATGAAGTCCCTAGTCTATTTTCGATATATCTATGTTTCTGTAACACGGATTCGTTTATCTGTAATTCCGGAAATTTGATATTAAGACCTTTTTTATTATTGAAACTTAGATTATGTTTTTTACATGATAGTCTATTATATCTTTCTATATTAGTTGAATTATTACTTGAATATACACCTATCATCGATAAAGTCGTTCCATTAAATATACCTGTAGTATTACAACGAAGACATCTGAACATTAACGGTTGGTCATCATCTGGATTTATACGTATTGATAAATGTGCAGAATTTGCGTTTTTAACAGAATCACCACAAAATGGACATCTTACATTAAGTTCATAATTCTTATAATATGATGGTTGTATATTAAGTAATAATTCTTGGATAAGTTCTTGTTTAAATTCTTTACTATTCATATCATCACCTCATTAAATAAAAAATAGAATATAGCCGAAAGACTATATTCTATTATATGTTTCCCCAGAACATTAGAAATTCATCACTTACTAAATCCTCATCTATATAAATAACTTTTCCTTGTAAATCTCTATTATTATAATCTATAAATTCGAATTTAGTTTTCAATAATGTTGACAATACATCTAATATTACTCTAGGTCCTTTTAGTTTTAATAATTTTGCATATTTCTTTTCAACCAATCTTTTATATCTATCAGACTGTTCAATTTTATCTACAAATTTTAAACTTCTCATTGTTTTAGTTGTAGACCTATCCAACATTTTTCCTATTATCATATGTTGTAAATATTTATAACCTTGAGATTGCATTTTATATTTCATTAATATAATTAATCTTGCAAACTGCTCAGTTGATAATGCTTCCATTTCACTGAATCCATTAAAATATTTTGCGAAGTATAATTTAATTAATTCCATTTGGAAATCTGTTGGTTTATAATACTTTTTATAGAAATTTATTTCATCTTTACTTATTTCAACTTTCAAACTCTTTTGTAAGTTGTTTAATACTGTTTCTTTATTTACTGTACTGATAACTATATTTGATAAATCTGTTCTTAACATACTCATTTCCATTTTATCTTGTTGAGACAACGAATCATCACTATCTCTTTCATCTGAAATTTCTGTTGGAAATAATTTATATTTTTCCTTTGTAAAGTTTCTGAAATCTCTTGATACTGTTGATCTAATCAATGCTATATTATGAGAATTTTCATTATAATCTAATTTAGGAATTATATTACTCACTATATTTTGTAGTCTTGTTTCTGCAAATGATATTGGGTCAAAATCACCAATTAATTCTCTTTGATGCCATATCTGTGCATCTCTCTTTTCACTATCTTTTGTTTCCTTTAATATAAATGTGAATAGTTTTTCTTTTAAGTTTACACCTTTACCACATATCTCAAATAAAGGATCATAATAATTATTAATTATAAACATTTTATTTGTATACATGAATCTATGTGCATAATGTAATATTAAAGGAATAAGTAGATTCGTACACATTGACATCCTATAAAGAATTGCATTATGTTCATCTGTAAATGATGATTCTCTACCATATTTTGCAGTTTTAACATCACACTCAATACTTCTAGTGTTGTTTAATTCCACTAACGCATTAACTTGTTCCAATATAGGTTCAGTGATAATCGTACTATATAATAATTTAATAAACGACTCTTCACTTAAATAACCTTCTCTTGTATCTAATAAAGTTTTTACTTTAAGTAATGCTGTAACATATAATTTATCAGGATCATAAAACTTAACAAAGTAATTTAAATGATTTGCTATTAATCCTGTTTGTTTTCTATATTTACTCTTAAATGTGAACATTCCAATTAAGTTATCATCTAGTTTAAAATTTAATAATCTTTCAAAGAATACCATCAAAATACCATTATCAAATACGAATACTTTGTCTTCCTCTTTTTGATTTTTTACCCAATTTTCGTAAAGAATTTTATTATTATTTACCATGGATAACAATCACCCCTTACTTTTATTTATACTTCACTACTATAATATATAATCGAAATTCAACCTTTTTACACTTATCGTTTTTTCTTTATAGGTTTAATTTTATCAATCTTCTTATTAGTAGTTTTAGTTTTCTGAACTATATTAACATTTGATTTGGTATTTCCTGTTGCTCTTTCCAATCTATCATTTAACATTTTCTTCTGTTTTTTATTTAATTTTTCTATAGCAGCCTTTTTCTTCTCTTCTTTCTGTACTTTCTTTTCTCTTTCTATTTCTTCTAATACTTTATTGGCTGTTTTTATATCATTGAAAATGTCATTAGTTAAAGGTTTACCAACTTTTTCTACGTAACTTTTATATAAAAGTTGGGTATTCTTATTACTTAAATATCTACATGCGAAATATATCGATTTCTCGTACCCAAATATATTCCCGGGATTTCTACTTGTAGGTGGATATTTAAGCGTCTCCTGTTCATATTTATCGGCTAATTCTTTTATGAAATATCCATTTAGATTTGCTACATATGCATAAGTATAAACAAAACTAGGACAATTTGAAAAGAATTCGATATTATATTGCTTATATGTTTTATCTAGAAGATTTGATTTGTCGCCTGGAGTAAATTTAATAACTACATCGTAAACATTGTTACGTTCTAGTGTTTCAGTAGGTATTAAAAAATGGTAATATACGTCATCTTTATGTGTGTAAATATTAACGTTAACTCCTTTTTTATCCAGCATAAAATCAAATCTGATATTTAGTCTAGTAAGTAAATCATCCTTACCTGGAATTATAGCTCCTTTTCCAGCAGGATGTTTTAAAAAATCTTCTAAAATCAAAAACAATCTCCTCCTTTATTTTTATTACGAAGTTTAAAATAATGTTTATAATGAATTGAAATATAATTAAGAGAATAACCTTTTGGTTATTCTCTTTAATCTAGAATCTAACTGCAACATATTGGTTACTACTTAATAATAATCCTATTATACCAGATGTTGCTCTCAATACTTCTATGTCAGTTTTACAACTGTTTATTATATTATTTTTGAAATCAATTTCTCTTAATTCAATTCTTTTTTCTTCTTCGATTTCTGTATAAGTTCCATTATATAAACCTAAATACTCTTTAACTTTGTCTATTAGATTTTCAGGTTCTTTATATCTTTCAACTTCATGAATATCTATCATAACTTCTATATCAGTTTTTTCTAAATCTATAACCGCTTGTTTTTTAACAGATAATTCTACTAAATTATCCATTATTTCAACAGGTATTTCTTCTTTGAATTTATTTTCTAATAATATTTTAGTTACATCTCTATATGCTGCACTTATTGCAAATAAGAATTGTAATCCTAATTCGTTATATTGACCCGATCTTACTAAATCGGATATCGCTGTTTGTATACCTATAGTTTGCCCTGGAGTTACTCCATATAAGTATGCAGATTCACATGCTTTAACCGCATCTTCAACTAAATCATAATTTGCTATTTTTGCAAGTTCAGTACTACCACCAACATTTATTATACCCATATTACATTTTAATTTAGACATTCTTTGTTTTGCATGTACTAATGCTTCTGTTATTATACTTGCTGTTTCATTTGCTTCATGTAATTCTTGATATTTAGATATCGCATCTTTTTCAAGTATTTCTAACATACCTTCGTTTTTATGATTAAATCCTGTTGCAAATGTAGATTGTTCACCTATAACCATCTCTTCTACTTGACCAAGAAATTCTTTTGGATCGTATTCTAATTCTCCTCTAAGAATTTCACATGCAGTATTTTCATTTATTATAGTACATCCACACAATGCTGCAAAGTCATTAAATAAATCTGTTCTATGATCATCCATTAAAGATGCTCTTGTATATACAACATTAGAAGTCTTAGTTGCCTTAAATTCTAATGCTAAGTCCCTACTAAATTTCTGTAATAAGAAAGAGTCATAATATGGTGCAATAACTACTAATCTTTGTCCTCCACCACATGCTTCTCTTATTGTAGGTTGGATTATATGTTCAAAATAATCTCCTTCCATTTTATGATTTATCATTAATACTTTTGGATTCTTTACATTACAAGTTCCATTATCATTATTAACGAATATTCTATCTATATAAGTCATAAATTGTAATTTGTATCCTTTTAATACTTCATAAGTTGTAACTGATGATTTTGATTTATTAAATTCTATCGCAGGGTTACCAGTTTCTAGATAAATAGTTCTTATCATTTCTGCGATTTCAGTATCACCATTAGTTGACACTAATGCAAGATTATAAATCTCGTTTAAATCACCATCTTTATCTATAGGTATTGCATTTTCTTGTACTTTACTACATATTTCTTCAACAACATATTCCAAAGTATCTAATAATTGCTTAGGTCTTAGATTGTTTTCTTGTGATATTAATTCAATTTGTTTTAATAATTGATTTGCACCTACTATAGAAGTAGTAGATCCATCCCCAACTCTCATAACAACTTGATGTGCTATTTTAACTAAAAGACCTAATAAAGTATTTTGTACTTCGTCCATGTATGCAAGTTTCTTTAATACTTGCCATCCATCCTTTGATAACATTACATCTCCAACTTTATCTAAAACCGTAGTTGCACCATAAGGTCCAAGAGTTTTACTAAGTTTGTTGGAAACGTCTTCAAATAAAACATTAATTCTTAATTTATATTCCTCTTCATCAATAACATTATTTGTTAAATTTAATTTAGATTTATCCATATTTAATTACCTCCATTTAATATCTATTATATAGGTTTGTTTCGCCCCTGATTATTTATAGTATTTTCGTCTAGTATTGCAGAGAAGTGTTTTCTTTCCAATGAAACAACAGGCATTATACCTAATTTATATATTTTCTCTTCCATTAAATTTTCCATGTCGTATTTAAGTTCGATTTGTTTTTCTTTGATTTTTGCTAATTGAAAGTTACATCCTATCTCTGCTACACAACTTTCAGTGTAACTAAGTAACCCTTCATCTAATAATTTTTTCAATATATCAATATCATTTACTATATACGTAGTTGGTTTATTTGACATTCCTTTTATCAATTCAACTACATCGCCATGTATATATGATATTTTACTACTATATGAGTTAAAATATACATCACAATCATATTTGACTTGAACACTAGGACGTTCTGTATAAATGTACACTTTTTTCACTGAATTTAAGTCCATCATTTTGGTCATTCGTCCTCCAAATTGACTTAGTCTTGAATTTGTGTACATTTCTATCATTTCATCTTCGAATGCTGTTAATAATGCATTACACGTATCAATGGAACAATTCAGTTTCCTTAAAAATGTTAACGGGTTTTTGTGCGTTCGTTCAACACAAATTCGTTCTAAATTATATATATCATAATTTTTTATTTCATCTAATTTAATATATTCTTTTAAATCATCGTAATACTTTTCAATCAATTCAAGTAACAAAACAGGATATGTTAATTTAATTGTATCATGATAAGTTACAAATATATATTGATCTCTTGTCGCAAAATAATTCTCACTCATTTAGTTCACCTCGATTTTAGTAAAAAAAGAATAACGGATGACCGTTATTCTTTATATTTTAAAATATATCTTTTAGATCATCCAATGTTGATGTCTGTGCTGGTTGACTATCTGGTTTACTGAAACCAGATGAGAATGGAGATTTATTATAACTTCCAGTATAATGACCAGAATCTAATGCTCCAACTTTGTCACCTATTTTAGTTACTTTATCTATTAAACTATTTCTATAGAATCTATCATTGTATCTATCTGAATGAACATCTGCTTGTTGCATTATTCTTATATATTCTTTTAATGCTTTTTTGAATACTCTAAATTCAGTTTGTACTGTTAATATATCTTCTATACTTCCTGTATTTACATCATACCCTTCAATTACTTCTTCATCTTTGAAGAATGTATAACTAAATTTTTCTTTAGGTATTTTTGTCTCTGGATTTAAATCTCTGCATAGATATAATACTACATCCAAACTTCCTTCCCTCATAACTGTAGACATAACAACCATATTTATTTTATCTGATTGTGGTAATGTTATACCTACTGATGCTTCTTTATTTTCTTTTATTGCTTTTTCTATTATCATTTTCATTCCTCTTAATAAGGACATTGCTTTATCTACTTTTAACGTTACCATTATTTTCTTTTCATAATCGTAAACTTGTTTTTCTGTTGGGTTTGGTAATTGAGGATGTAACATTAAGTTTAATTTATCATCCCAATATTGAACAACCAGAGTCGATGCATCGACTCCGAATCTATTCTTCATTTGAATACCTCTTGTATTCACTGAATCATTCTTTTGGTTGTTTCCTTTATTATATGTTTCAAAACTCATATACATTACCTCCTAATATTTTTTATTTTAATCAAAACATGCTATTATTTTTTCTTACCTTTGCCTGCTTTATTTGCTAATTTTTCTTGTTTAGATACTGGTTTCATAAATTCATACGCACATTGTTTGCGTTCAAATACTACACCTTTTTCCATTTCTTCTTCTACCCAGTTTAATACTTCTAAAACTCCTGTTGTTTTCATTGATTCAAGTTTTTGTTTAGTTCTAGGATCTCTATAAACTCCCATTGCGTGTAATTTTTTTACTAATTGTGCTTTCATAATTTACAACTCCTTTTATTTTTAATTTATTTATATAAACATCTAAGAACTCGCATATACATATTTAATATATATTTATCTTCTTCGTTTAATGCTTCATATTTGTCTATATGTTTGTCATATACTTCCCAAACAAGTTCTTCAAGTGCCCATAAACCATTACCATGCTTTTTAACTATTTGTAAATACCTATCTCTTAATTTTATTTCTATCGGATGTAAATAAAATTGCACTTTAGAATCCATATCTATAGGTTTATACATAAATTTACCTCCTGTAAAATCAATATTTTTTATTCTACAAGATTGTTATATCTCTGATGATTTTTTATTTAAAACTCTTGTCATTTTATCATAACAACGTATTTTCCTTTCTAATAATTCAATTTCCTCTTTCTGTTGGTTTATCATTTCATCTCTCATTTCTAATTCTGATTTATAATATTCTTCTAAATTCCCCATTTCATTTATAAGTTCATCAACAAATATTGTTAGAAATTCATTCTCTTCAGTTAACTTATTTATCATTATATTATTTATAATATTCATACAATCCATATTTAACCCCTCCTAGTAAAATTAATATAATGGTGACTCCTCTATATATTTATTCATTTCTTTTTTATTTTCTATATAGAAAATATTAAATTCATTGAAATATTTTTTATAAGAATCGGGTCCGTAACAATTAAACGGAACCCAATTCTTATTTTTATCTAACACAGAATACACGTTATGATCATTATTGCTTATTTTTGCGATATATAATCCACCTAAATCAAAGTTTCCTTTATTTATATTTTCCATACATTCAACTATAAAACATTTTATCATAACAATACACTCCTTATAATTTATATTGTGCAACCTCTGCTTTTAATGCATCTATATACTCTTTAAGTTTCTTCTTCTTTTGGATGTATTGTTCTTTACCAGTTTTAGTTTTTAATAGTTGTGTTTCTTTTTCTATCTTCGCATATTTATTATCCAATGATTTTAATAACTCTTGCATTGAAAGATTTTTGTTATGGGAACGTAAACATACTTTACTTATTAATAGTATACCAACTTCATCTAATATATCCGCATCCATAACAACTTTCAATTCAGATGTTAAATCTAATGAATCTAAATCTTTTGCACTATGATATAATATACAGTCTAATATTTTCTTTTTCTTTTTATCCAAGTAAGGATACTTATTAAATAATAATTCTGCTAATCTGTAACTTACTAGATTATGTTGACTATCACAAACTGTTTTACTTATATCATGAAGTAATAGTGATACTATTACTATTTCTTTATCTGCTATTTCTTTATTCATTAATCTTTCTGCTATCTTGATAGTCCTCATTGAATGTTCGTATACTCTAGTTGAAATTTTATCATATGGATCTGATATTTTTAAAAATATCTCAACAAATTCATGAACATTATGAATGTTTGATTTAGTCTCATCCCACTCAAATATTATAGAATCAAACGTTGATTTTATATCCGCTATATATTTCAACATTATCAACCCCTTTAAATAAAAATTAGTATACATACTTGTATATACAAAAATCAAAAATTAGAAGATAGGTTAAACCTATCTTCTAATTATATCATTGATTATCCTTAATCCAATCTTCAAATGAACCGTCAACGAATTCTTCGTCGACAAATTCTTCATTTGGATTATCTGCTATTATCTTATCTATATTATTTCCAAATAAATCTTCATCATTTACCCAAGATGTATCATCATCTAAATTCTGTTCATCTTTTACCATTTCTAATGTTGAATCAACTTGGATATTATTTAAATATTCTTGTGCTACTGCTTTTATTATTTTGTCATCTTCCTTATTCATTGAAGGTACATGTAGTTCTTCTTCGATAGATTTCTCTTTTGGAAATTGGATCATACTTTTTACATCATCTACATCTATACTTAACGTATCTCCATCATCTACCATGAAGTCAAAATAATTTGCTGGTGCATATGAATCATCATATTTTTCTTCAACCTGTTGATCGTATACTGTGTCTACTAAATCCTGTTCAAACTCATCTAATATATAGTTTTCATCTATAATGATTACTTCCTCTTCATAATAATTACCTTGTGGAAGTGGAATGAAACCATCACCCATTTCCCAATAATTTTCTTCCTCTTCTTCAGGTTCATCTAAATATGTTATATCATCTGCCCACGCTAATTCATCATAATCGTCATTATAATATTCATTATCATCTGGATATCCATCTAAATATTCTATTCCATCATCATAATCAACTTCTGGACTTTCTATTACATCATATATACCTTTCATGAAATCATCGTTTTTATTATACATACAAATACCTCCAATATATTTTATTTTATTCATCTATATAATATAGTATTGAAATATTACCTTTTTACAGTTCTCCTAAATATGCTAAAACTGTATTATACATTAATGATAACACAGTTGCTTTTCCTGTACAGTTAGTTCTTTGTGATACTAGTTTAACTTTATTTAATTCAACAACTTTGTCAAAGTCAAAATCAAGTTGTTGTTTACCATTTTTATCGTAAGTAAATCCAACACCTATTACTATAGAATCTTCTTTAAACCAATCTGCTTCTAATACATTTTCTTTTCCGACACAAGATATAATTATATCTGCATGTCTAACATAAAACTCTAAATCTTCTCTAGATGTTTTTATATGACATATAGTTACAGTCGCATCTAAATTTCTAAATGTCGTTGCCATTGGTGCTCCTGCAGTTTCACCTTTACCAACTACAACAACATTCTTACCTGATATTTCAACACCTTCTAACATTAACATATTTTTTACTCCTAATGGAGTACAAGGTAACATCTTTAGTTTATTACATTCAAGTAATGCTTTAGAATGCATTGTTAACCCATCAACATCTTTTTCAGGTTTTACTAAATTAACTAATAAATCAGAATCTAAATGATCATATAATGGTAGTTGTACAATTATACCATCAATCTGATCCATGTCATTAAATTTGTTGATATCTCTTACCAAATCTTCAGTTGTTACTGTATTATCACATTTATACACAATTACATCAATTCCTAATTTCTCACCCATTTTAACTTTATTATTAACATAAACTTGAGACGGTTTATCGTCAGTTGCAGTTACTATAACTAACCTAGGATTTCTACCTTTATAATTATTATGCACTAATAATTTTATTTGATTTTCCATATAATTTTCTAATGTTTTTGCATTCAATATTTTCATTGTTTACCTCCATTATTTTTATTTTTCTTTTTATAATCTCCATTTCTTATATCTTTAGTTCTAACACATAATTCTTGTATTGCTTTTTTAACAGATTTTTTCATTTGTAAGTCCTCCATTTTAATAATAGATTCCTCATTTGTCCCTCAATTATTATTCTTGATCTTTAATTGACAAATAATCATTCAACGCATCTGCTATAGAATCATGCCAATCTATAGTGTCTTCTATCATTTCATATTCACATATTCCATTATAATCTGATTCAGTTAATAATAATGGGAATTCATAATAATCAGGTAAAGAAAACACCATTGTTTCTGGATCGTAGAACATTAATGCATTTAGTTCTTCTTCATTGTTTATTTTAAATATCTTATACATCATGAACACTGCAAAAGGATTATCAAGAATCCCTTCTGCAATTAAATCATATTCATGTTTTTCTGCATCTTCTTTATCTAAAAATATGCTATTATCACTTGTTACATAACATTTTTTATTTTCACTCATAATTTTACCTCCTAGAATTTTATTATATTTGAATATCTGTTCGTTGTTGAATTAGTTTGTATAATTTGTATTCCTAAAGATTCAAGTATAGGTGTCATCATATTCGTATTATCATTTATTATTTTATCATAGTTTATAAATGGAACACACCATTCAGGAATCTTATCTATATTCTTTGGAATACATAATACAGTTAATGCTTTCTTTCTTATTTCTTCTATTTTGCTATTAAATATAAATCTTTTAATATTTTCATATACTTGAGGGTCTATGTCTTTAATAGGTTCTATATCCTCTTCTTTATGAATATTAAGATGAACTAAGTCTGCTGTATCTGGAAATTCTATTTGCATATCAGGATATATAACATTCCATGCATAAGAACCTCTAAAACCTTGTTCACTTAACGGAACTTTATATGCTGCTGCTTCCTTACATTTCTTTGGAGTTAAGAATGCTTTCTCTCTATTCTCCAATGATTTTCTTACTATATCTGCTAATTCTCTTGTACCGTTTAATATGTTTTTAACACTTATATCATCGGTTGGTTTATCTAAGAATTCTTTTGATAATAAGTTATTTATAAATTTTCTAGTGAAGTCGTTACATCCACTCTTAAGGAAATCGAATCCTTTTGTATCCTGTTTTTCATATACTGTTCCTTCCCTTAACATTATCTTAGACATATATCGTTTCTTAGTTGAACCTAATAACATACGTCTAAATAAGAATTCTGATTTCATATGAATTCTATCATGATATTCTTCAGGAATTCCTGAATTGATTGCAAACTTCTTAAGATGTGAACCTATTACTTTTGCCGCTATATAAGTTATACTATTACATACTTTATATACCAACATTTTGTCTCCTTCAAATACTTTATCATCACCGTTTATATTATAAGTATAATTCTTAGATGCTTCTTCCATTATTTTAGGATCGTTATTAATTATTTCATCCATCATAAAATCAACCCATGGTGCTAAACATATCATCGCACTATCTGTATCAACTGTTGTTATACTATCTCTCTCATCACAAGTTAATCGCCCTATTCTATTAAATGCGAAATAATCATAGTACACAAATTCTTTCATCCAACTCCATAACAAATCCAAATCTTCCTGAACTTCTTTTGGAGGTTTATTCGGATCTAAGAATAGTTCTGTTTCATCTATTATTTTAAATAATAGTTTTCTTACTTTAGGAAGTCTTGCAAATTCATATAGATTATTTTTATAATATAATCTAGTTAATAATGATTCATCCATATTTAATAACATAGTAAATAATGGATAATCATATTCTGGTTTATAATTTATAAATTTATTTTTCATTCTTTCAAATACTTCATGTGCTCTTTTCATATCAACTAATGAATAATCACCGTTAAATTCTTCATTCTTTACATTTACTATATATTTAGAACAATCATCAAAATCTATGAATTTAGTATTATCTGAGAAGAAGTTCTCAAAACAACTAACTGCTGTAGAAATCATAGATTGACCTGTTGCTGTTGTTGATATTGCACAATATAAATTGAAGAAATATGTTATGTCAGATCCACCTGCACCGTAGTCACTATTCATTATAAGTTTTTCATTTAATTGTCCCATATCTTTTACCGCATATTCATAAGTTGATGGATCTAATTTCTTCATTTCTGATTTTAGTTTATCTCTTGATTTTTTAACATCGATTAAGAAATGTATTGAAGGATTATATTCCTGTGAATGATTCTTAAATATAGTACCATTACCCGCTATTATAAATTTATTATTCTTAATCCATTGCATTAATGTTAAAATATCAATCTCTTTCCTAACATGAATATAATTGTTATCTAAAGTTGCTATCGGAACATCGATATTATCATCTAATATTTTATACACAAATTCCAATAGTTCATTATCATTTAAATCAGGATAAACTAATTTAACTGATTCCATAACTGTATTTACCCAATCCTGGATAAAGTAATTATCTTTACTATAATTATTCATATATTACCTCCTCTTATTTTACTTATATAAAGATTTGTTAATTTATAAATGAAAAAATAATACACAGGAGAAACCTGTGTATTATCAATAATTATTCTAAAGGTTCTGGTACAAATATTTCATCTAATAACTCAGTCATTTCTTCTATTAATATATCTTCATCTATACTATCATAATATTCAAATAATGGTGTAACATCAGTTCCAGGTAACACGTCTTCAATGAATATCATGTATGCTGCTTCAGTCATTATTTGATTAAAGAATCCTTGTAAATCTAATTTCATTAAATAATCTTCTGCTTGGAATTGAAGTATTGGAAGTAGGTCTGCTGATTCTTTCATATAATTCAATTCTTCTACTAATTTATCTGGTTCCCCTATAAATTCATCTGTTAATTCATCCATTGTATCTTCTAAAACGTCTATAAATCCATTTAACATATTCATTGCCTCGTTAAAATCTAAATTATATTTATTATTCATACTGTAATTCCTCCCTTAAATTTATTATAATATTTTCCCTCAATTAATTTATCTTGTGTATTCACTTATATAATATAGCATTGAAATGTTTACTATTTACATTTGTATGTCCCTTATTTGACGTTTAATTGGAATAGACTACAACGCACGTAGTCTATTCCTATTTATAAAAATAAGGGGTAATTTATATGAAAAATTATTCTTAAGAAGTAATCATAACTTCTTACTTATTTGTTGTAACAAATTATATTTTATTATAAAAAAATTAAAGAGGATAAACCTCTTTAATCAAATATTAAATGTATTGCTAATCCAATCACTAATAATATGACTACTGCTATAGGTCCCATCATATATAATATCTCCTAATATTTTAATATATTATTTAATGTTTCATTTAGTTTTTGATATTGTTTTTCTTTTTCTATTTCTGTTACTATATCAAATATAGTTTCTGCAGTTCCTAGAAACTCACAATATTTCATTCCTGATTCACTTAATCCTGTAGTAAATCTTAATGTTGTTTCATCTCTTACAAAGTTATCTGGATTTGATGATATTATATATCTTACTTCTATATCATCGTTACATAATTTTTTGAAGTATAGGAATATAGATTCTTCATTTTTAAATTTCAATTCAAACATTTTAACTTTATTATCTTCAGTATCAAGTACTCTAACATCAAATATATCTTCAAAGTTTTTATTAGTTGTTATTATAAAATCTAATGTGAATATTAATTTTTTTATTAACATTTCTCTTTTTTCATTATCTAATATAACCATATAATTACCTCCAAATATTTTTATTTTTTATATTAATTGAAGATGAGGATTATTCCTCATCTTCATCTAAACTTTCACATCTTTCTGCTTCTGCTAATTCTTCATTGTCAATCATTTTTTGTATGTCTTTAAATAACCAATATACACCATATCCACATGCTACTAAAACTATTGATGTTACTAATGCTTCTAATATTGTCATATCATTGCCTCCAAATTATTTATTTTCATTATATATTTGATACATTAATATTCCAATTATTACAAATCCAACTGTTGTTAATATATATCTTAATAAATCTATCATATACTCCTCCTTAATTATCTTAAATATTTTCTATATTTAGGATCTTTTAATATTTCATCTAATATATTTTTTATCTCTTCTTCATTCATGTTTTCTACTTTTAATTTCATCATTTTTATTATTGCCCATACTTTTATTGCTAAAGTATATCCTACTAGTCCTATTATTATTGATAATGCTTTCATCATAATATCAGTCCCCTTTATTATTTATATATGTGCACCCATTACTTTTATTACTTTGTTATATATTTTTTCACATTCTATAAATGTGAAGAATCTATAGCCTTTCCTCATTATTAGTACTTGCATTTCATCTATCATATAATTATATTTTTCTTCATCATATTTTTGTATTAAGTTTACTAATGATTCTGCTAAATCTGTATAATCTATATCATATATTTTATCTGATTGTAATGTTTGTTCTAATATTTTACTTATTAATTGGATCATAATAATACCTCCTAATATTCTTCATAATTAAATTCTTTACCTGTATCATTTTCATAATCACCATACATCAAACATGATTCTAGACAATCCATTGCTAATGCTAACATTGTTAGTTGTTCATCCTTTTCATCTTCATCTTCTATTATAGTATCTATTAATATATATTGTTCTTGTAAATATTCTAATTCTTTTAATATCTCTGATAATTTTCTCATATATTACCTCCTAATATCTATTATTTATATTTGTAAATTGTTTATTTAATTTATCTGCTATTTGTTGTACATGTTTTGCTGTAAGATGTCTATCGTTAGGATAATAATCATTTTTCATATAGTCTTTTAAATATTCATTTGTTTCGAAATAATATTTTTGTCCATCATAGTCTAAATTCATCCAATAGTTATAAGTTTCATTATTTTCAGTTTCATTATTACTTCCACTAAATAAACCTGTTAATACTTCAAGAGTTATATTCATTATATTATTTAACATATCAATACCCCCATAATTTTTTATTTATATTTTTTATTAATCTAAATCTTCATAATTATATTCATCCATCAGATATACCATTTCATCATCTTCCGATGCGAATATTTCCATTAGTATATTTATTAATTTTTCTAATATAACCATTTCCATATTAAACCTCCTAATCGTTTATTTTATAATTAACTTCTTCTAATGGCTCACTTAATACTTTATCTATAGTAGGTTTTATTACATTTACTATCACATCTTCAACCACTGATTTTACTATCATTTCTGTTTCCATGAATTCCCAATTGTTTATTAAATGATATCTTTTATTTTTGATTAGATAATTATACATATCACTTTCATTATATTTCATTAATTGGTTACAATGGAATTCATATTGTAATTCAGTTATTATATTATTTATATTATCTTTGTGTTCACAAATATTATTTACTTTAGTTGTATTTTCTTCATAATCACATCCTAATAAATCCCATATATCCATTATTAAATTTCTAAATGGTAGTACGCATAAGTTTCTTTCTACTGCTGTCATTAATCTTATATTTCTTAAAGTATTTTCCATAATATTACCCCTTTATATTTTTATTTGAGGATCATAATAATCCTCATTGGACGGGAGCTTTATGGATAAACTCCCGAGAACCTTTTTATTTACTACCTCATCATTCCTTTATATTTATTTTTATACATATCCATTATCATTTTTCTTAAATGACGATGAGGTATAAAATCGTGTCCTAATTCATGAAGTTTATTTAATCCTATTACGACTGTATCATAACCTATCATTGCTGTCATACTTTCAAATGTTTCCGTCATATAATGTTCTTTTTCATCTATATAACTTAATGCTGTTAATACTGCTACTATATCTTCATGTAAATCTTCTTTTAGATATGTTTTTCCATCTATTTTCACATATACTAATTCATTATATGTTTCAGTATATTTAAATTCCATTTCAAAATTTTTCATAATATATCAATCTCCTTTAAATTATATTATTTGAGGATCATAGCAATCCTCATTGGACGGAGGCTTTTAGAGGTGCCTCCGAGAACTCTATTCTATTATCTAGTTTGTAAATATATTTCATTCATTATATCTATTATTAATGCTACATTAGAACTACAACAATTTTCATATTTTTCATAATAATGTTGTTTGTCTAATAATTCTTCAACATCGCATTTCATATCTTCATCTAATATTACTAGAAATTCATTATCTATTTTATCATGAACGTATCCATATGGAACTGAATTTGTTATTTCATAAAACATTGTAAATTCCTCTTCAGATAAATATACTTTATATATATCTTCATCTTCTTCCTCTTCATCATCACAATCAAAATCATAGTCATCTTCAAATTCGTCATCAAGTTCATCATTTAATAAACCTTCTAATTCTTCATCTGTTAAGAATTCAAATGAATCTAAATCTTCATATGTTTCTTCGTATTTTTCTTCTTTTTCTTCACACATTAATGTTTCAAATTCTTCTCTTAATTTTTTCATTTCTTCTATTATATTATTCATTCTTTCTAATGTTCTTATTGCGTTATTATTCATCATATTACCAATCTCCCTTATTTTTTATATTTTTATTTGAGGATCATAATAAATCCTCATTGGAAGGAGGCTTTATGGATAAACCTCCTAGAACCTTTTTATTAACATCCATATTTTGATTGCATACACATCATTAAGTTTATTAGTTTTGCTTTTTTACATTCACATTTTAACATAAATGTATCATCTTTTAATGGAACTGATTTTAATTCTATTACGTTTATTTTATTTATTAATGTAACCATTTCATCTTGTTTTGATTTAACATCATTCATCAATTGAAGATCTCTTAATTTATCTTCATATTTAACATCTATTATTTCCATATATAATTCTGTTTTAGATATAAAGTTTTCTATTTCTTTTCCTAATAATAATAATTCACTTTCTAATTGTGCTGCTTTTAGTGTATTCATTATATCATTATTCATCATATTAATATCCCCTTTATATTATATTTTTTTTATTTGGATCATAGTAAATATCAGATGAGATTATCTCATCTGATATTATTTTATTTCATTTATTTCTTTAAACATTTCTTCTATTATATCTAAATATGTCATTTCTACTCTATCTACAAAATCTCTTGAGTTTATTCTTCTCATTCCAGGACTCCACATATCTGTATACATTTCATCGTATATCATTTGTATTGCTTCATTTCTTTTTCCTTTTGCTAATAAGTTAACTACTTCTTCAACACATATTTCCATTAGTTCAGGATCTACATCTGATTTTCTATGTTGTACTTTTGATTTATTATTCTTGCTATTTTCTTCTATTTTGTTACCATATTTTTGCATTGCTTTACCACCTGCTACATATACTCCACCTGATACTGCTGGTTGTGCTGCCATTTTAACGGCTGTACTTATTGTACCTTTTGCTACTGTTCCAGATATTAGTGTTGTTGCTGCACCTGTTGCCAATACTGCACCACCTACACCTACACCTATACCTATCATTGCTTTACCACCTATTTCAAATACTTTACCACCTATTCT
>JAEIGA010005552.1_pt1 | contig 19263 bp, 17 predicted proteins | sample 9270691 | NCBI WGS metagenome assembly JAEIGA01 (sample SAMN17057246, study PRJNA624740) | gut metagenome | biome: biome; isolation source: fecal sample | host: Bos grunniens | place: China: Xizang | collected 2019 | reverse complement strand
CATTGATTTTTCGCGTTCAACTCATGTTCAGAAAGAACTATTTATAGATGTAGTGGAAGATTCTGATATGGAAAATGTCATAGACGGGAAGGAACGTTTAAATATTGTGATGAATATATTGGACCAACTGCCGGCACGTCAAAAACAGATTTTGTTAATGCGTGGAGTGCAGGACCTAACTTTTGAGGAAATAGAGCAGTTGACGGGATTATCAAATATGAATATCCGCACGTTACTGTCAAGAGCTAGAAAGAGGTTAAGAGAATTATGTGAGATAGCAATAAATAAGTGATTATGAAAAGTGAAAATGAAATAAAATTGTTGCTTGAAAAGTTTTATGAAGGAACAACGTCAAGTGAAGAAGAATTAATCATTAAAGAATTCTTTCTAACTTGTGATGATATTTCTGATGATTTAAAAGCCGATAAAGAGTTGTTTGATATCTTTGCTAATGCTGAAAAGAATTTGTTGGAAGATATAGATGTGCCTATGTCATTAGAACAAGATATCTCAGAATTGATTGATGAAAAAGTTCAGGAAGAAGGGCGAGTTATAATATGGTGGACATTAAAGCGAATAAGTGGAATAGCTGCTTGTATTTGTATAATAGCTTTAGTAAGTATTTATGTACTGAAGAAACAGCCGAAAAATGAGATTACAAATGAAGATGTACTTTTTGAGAGGGCATACATACCACAAACTGAAGAAGAAGCACTAGAAGTAACCGAACGTACATTTTTACTTATGTCAGAAAGGTTATCTCAGGGATTTGAGTGTGCTTCATTAAAATTGGAACAATTAAGTGAAAACTAATAAATATATTATGATATGAAACGCTTTGTTATAGTCTTTACATTAATGTTGTGTATTGTGCAATATTCTGTGCAAGCTCAAGAGACCGTTCTGAAAGAAATTTCGGAGATGAAAAATGTTGAGGTGATTTATATTTCAAAAGCCATGCTAAAATCTATGCGTGCACATGGAATGAATGTTGGTGGAATGAATATTTCGGTTCTAGCTAGTGAATTGTCCAGTTTAAATATAATTACAGTTGAAGAAGGAAAATCACTTTCTAAAGTTCGAAATAAATTGAGGACAATAGGTCAAGATTATAATATGGAAACCGTGATGATTGTAAAAGATGATGATGGTTCTACTGTGATGTATGCAACAAGAGATTCTAAAAATTATTATGCACAATTGTTAACTATAATAGATGAAGGAGATGAGATAACTATAATTTACATGACCGGAACTATAAGTATGAATAGTCTTAATGAATTGACTAAAAGGAGTAATGCTCGAATAAATAAAAAGAAAAAATCGAATAGTTATTCTTATTATGGAGATTGGGATGAAAGCTTAAATCAATTAAAAGAATTTGGAATACTTGATAATATTGATATTAGCTCGTTTTGTAAATTGGATTCATTGAAAATGCCAAGTAATGAAAATTTGAGTAAACTTAATGATAGTATTGAGTTTATGTTGGATAAAATTAATTGGAAATTGGAATTTTATAGAGATTCAATAGATAAAATTGCTGTAAAAATAGCTAAAGCCGGAAATGATTATGAAAAGCGTTCAAAATATTATGAAGAAAAGAATAGATTGTATGATAGTCGCAATAAATTATATGAAAGTAGAAATACGTTAAGAAATTATATTTTTAGACTTAAAAAAGCCGAAAATAATGGAAGAGTAGGTAAAACTAAGGTTTATGTGGGAGGTAACTCTTATGTGTGGGTTCCTAATGGAGATGAAGATAAACCTAAATGGTATCTTGTGGTTGCTTCATGTAAAACAATGAAAGAAGCTGAAGATTATATAAAAGATAAAAAACTTGGTGGTGCTGAAATATTAAAAGGGCGCAATGGAATGTATCGAATTTCTGTGGCTCATGGTGATTTTGGTGAAATAAAATTTTTGAAGAATAGTAGGACGTATAAGAAAACTGAAGCGTGGGTGTGTTATGCAGGATTAAATGTATAGGAAAATTGAGTGTAGATTGAAAAAATGCTTTTTGCTATTGCGTATTTAAGAAAAATACGTTAAATTTGCACACGCAAACGAGAAAAATGGTTCGCTAGCTCAACTGAATAGAGCATCTGACTACGGATCAGAAGGTTACAGGTTTGAATCCTGTGCGAATCACAATAAAGAGCAACTGGTAAGTTGCTCTTTTTCTTTATATATGTGTTGTAGTGTGTTGTAATAGTATAAGTATATATACGAAAAAAGCTCTGATTAATCAGAGCTTTTTGAGGTTCCTGGCGGATTCGAACCGCCGTACACGGTTTTGCAGACCGCTGACTAAGCCACTCATCCAAGGAACCATCTTTCGGTTTGCGAGTGCAAAGATAAGACTATTTTTTTGATTTTGCAATAGGTCTCGTGCTTTTTTTAATTTTTCCGCATATAGATTTTGAAGAACAGCATTGGCACACCTCATTAGCATTATCACATTCTTTAATATTCTTGAGTCTTCGTAAGATGAAGAATATTACAACTAGAGCAATTAATGCTATAATGATGTATTGTGTGATATGGCTGTTAGTCATTGTTTTGTTTCGTTAGAAATGGAAGTATTCTTGAGTATTCTTGTTCGAAATTAGGAGTAAATATGTTTTTGCCTATGTTCTCGTCTATTTCATGAAGTGTCCAAAATCTACCTTCTGAAATTTCGTTTTTATCAATAACAAAATTGGCAGTCTCGGAGTTTATGATAGTTGAAAATGTATTTACTAATTCACGTTCAATCTCGCTTTCAAAAACGTATGAAATGAGATGTTGTGGTGTAAAGTTGGTTAAACCAAGCTCTTCACGCGTTTCTCTCATTAACGCCATATGAATATTTTCTCCTAAATCCACATGACCACCTACAGCTGTATCCCATTTGTTTGGTTGAATGTCTTTTGTTGCTGCTCTTTTTTGTAAATAAAGCGCATTCTTTTCTTGATTCAAGATGTGAAGATGAACTACAGGGTGAAGTAATTTACTTCCAGAATGACATTCAGCTCTACTAGCAGAACCTATTATATTGCCATTTTCATCTACGATAGGGAAAATTTCTTCCATAAAATTATTTTTTTGTATTGTTTTCGTCAAGAGGAATACTGTTGTGGCTGTTATCTTTCAAAACATCCATAACAATTTTACCCACCATTTCTTTAAGCTCGTTGATAAAATCGGCAGCAGAATATTCCTTTTTTTCGATTTTACGTAATTTATTTTCCCATATTCCTGTTAGTTTTGCCGATTTCAGTAACTCTTCATTGATTGTGTCGATAAGTGCAATACCGGCTTGTGTAGCTTGCAGATTTTTCTTGACTTTTTTGATATATTGTCTTTTAAATAGAGTCTCGATGATAGCAGCTCTAGTAGAAGGACGGCCTATGCCGTTTTCTTTCATTACTTCACGAAGCTCATCGTCTTCGACTAGTTTTCCTGCAGTTTCCATTGCTCGTAGCAATGTACCTTCGGTAAAATATTTAGGAGGTTGAGTCTGTTTTTTTAGTAATGATGGTTCGTGAGGACCGCTTTCACCTTCGGTGAATTGAGGCATAGATAAATTACCCTCGTCATCATTTTTTTCTTCGTTATTTTTATCTTTTAGGTATAATTCTCTCCAACCATTTTTTAAAATCTGTCGTCCGGTCGCTTTAAATTCGGCATTGTTGATTTCGGCCATTACTGTAGTTGAAGAAAACTCACAATCGGGATAGAAAACCGAAATAAATCTACGCGCGATAAGGTCATATACGAGTTTTTCTTCGCGAGTGAGAGGAACTCGTTGTGGCTCAACGTTTGTTGGTATAATCGCGTGGTGGTCTGTAACCTTAGAATTATCGAATACTTTTTTGCTTTTAGGAATTTTGTTTCCATTAAGTATAGGTTGTACGAAATTCATATAAGGCGTGAGTTTTTCCAAAATTCCGGGAATCTTTGGATAAATATCGTCACTTAAGTAAGTGGTGTCTACGCGTGGATAGGTTGTTACTTTCTTTTCATATAATGATTGAATATAGCGTAGAGTTTCTTCGGCTGAGAAAGAGTATTTTTTGTTACACTCTACCTGAAGTGACGTAAGGTCGAATAGACGTGGAGGTGCTTCTTTGCCTTTTTTTGTTGTAATAGAAGTAATGCATAGCGGAGCTGATTTGATTTGCTCAATTACAGCATTTGCCTCCTCTTCGCTTTTATATTTTCCCTTAGTAGAATTGAATGTAGTGTTTCTATATATGGTTTTAATTTCCCAATAGTCTTCCGGAGTGAAATTGTCTATTTCGCGTTGACGGCTAACAATAAGAGCCAAAGTTGGTGTTTGTACTCTCCCTATAGATAAAACATTACGATTTTGTGCATATTTTAGCGTATAAAGGCGTGTAGCATTCATACCCAAAACCCAATCACCTATAGCTCTGGATAAACCGGCATAATATAATGAATCAAAATCGATTTGTGGTTTTAATGTCTTAAACCCTTCACGTATACTTTCGTCGGTAAGCGATGAAATCCAAAGACGTTTGATCGGTTTGTTACATTTCGCTTTTTGCATAACCCATCTTTGAATTAATTCTCCTTCTTGTCCGGCGTCACCGCAGTTTATAACTTCATCGGCACATTGTATAAGCGTTTCTATCACGTTAAATTGACGTTTAATTCCTTCATCGTCAATGAGCTTAATTCCAAAGCGTTGGGGTATCATGGGTAGGGACCCTAAACTCCATCGACGCCATTGTTCGGTGTAGTCGTGAGGCTCTTTAAGTGTGCATAGGTGTCCAAAAGTCCATGTAACTTGATAGCCATTGCCTTCGTAATACCCTTGATGACGATGCTCGGCTCCAAGTATTTGTGCAATATCCTTAGCAACGCTAGGTTTCTCGGTGATACAAACTATCATTTATTTGTTTTTTCTATTTGTTTAGCTTCATCCCAAAGAATATCCATTTCGCTTAAAGTCATTTCTTTTAAACGTTTACCTTGTTCTTTGGATTTTGTTTCTACATAATTGAAACGGCTGATGAATTTTTGGTTGGTTCTTTCAAGAGCATTATCAGGATTTACTCCATATTTACGTGCAACGTTGACAATGCTGAAAAGTAAATCGCCAAATTCCTTTTCAATATCTGTGGTGTTTCCTTTATCTATTTCAGATTCAACTTCGGCAATTTCTTCTTTAACCTTGTTCCAAACGTCTTTGGGTGAGTCCCAATCAAAGCCCACATTAGCAGTTTTTTCTTGAACTCTGAATGCTTTGATAAGAGATGGCAAAGTGGAAGGAACACCCGAAAGAACAGTCTTATTTCCGCCCTTTTCTTTTAACTTAAGTTCTTCCCAATTTTTCAACACATCATCTGTTCCATCAATTTGTGTTGTTCCATATACATGTGGATGACGGAATATGAGTTTTTTTCTCAAAGAGTCGCACACGTCGGCAATGTCAAAACGTTGTTGCTCATCGGCAATTTTAGAATAGAACAAAACATGAAGAAGAACATCACCCAGCTCTTTTTTGATATCTTGAATATCATCTCTTATGAGAGCATCGGCAAGTTCAAACATTTCTTCCACCGAATTGGGGCGAAGACTTTCGTTGGTTTGCTTGGCGTCCCACGGGCATTTTTCTCGTAAAGTATCGAGAACGTCCAGCATTTCACCGAACGCCTCGAGTTTTTGTTCTTTACTATGTGACATAATAAAAATCGGTTTATTTGTTTCCTGCATTTAGGAAATTGATAAATTTCTCAACATCTTCGTCGTAGAAGTATGGGCCTGAAAGTAACTTTCCATTACCGTCAAGTACAGCGTAATAAGGTTGAGAGTTTGCATTGAATTTGTGTCTTTGTAGATAGCTCCAACGGTCGCCGTAGGTCTCAAGTTTTACTTGACGTCCATTTTCGGTGACATAGATGGGTTCAGGTAGTGCGCGTTTGTCATCCACCATTAGAGTGATGAACACAAAGTCTTTTTCTAGCATATCTTTTACTTTGCTGTTGTTTAAGACAGCTGCTTCCATTTTACGGCAATTTACACAACCATATCCGGAGAAGTCGATGAATACAGGCTTGCCTTGTGCTTGCGCAGCGCGCATGCCTTCGTCAAAATCTTCATAGTGTGTCATTCCTTCATCATATAGATTGAAGTCTTGTGTATACAAAGGAGGAACAAATGCACTTACACTTTTTAAAGGAGCTCCCCATAGTCCAGGAACAAGATACATAGCAAATGATAATGAAATAAGAGCTAGGAAAAAGCGGAATACGCCGATTCCTTCATTTTCTTCATCGTGAGTGAAACGTATTTTACCAAGAAGATATACACCAAGTAATGCAAATATTACAATCCATAGTGAAACAAATACTTCACGATCTAGGATGTGCCAACCGTATGCAAGATCGGCTACCGATAAGAATTTTAGAGAAAGCGCTAATTCGATAAAACCTAAAGTTACTTTAACAGTGTTCATCCAACCACCTGATTTAGGTACGCTTTTCAACCAAGATGGGAATATAGCAAATAAAGTGAATGGTATGGCTAACGCTAACGCAAAACCAAACATACCCACAGCAGGTCCTGTGTAATTGCCTAAATTGGCAGCTTCTACAAGTAAAGTGCCGATGATAGGACCTGTACAAGAGAACGAAACTAGGGTAAGAGTGAATGCCATAAAGAAAATACTCAAAAGTCCTGATGTTTTTTCGGCATTACTATCCATTTTGTTAGCCCAAGAATCGGGTAGCTTAATATCAAATGCACCAAAGAAAGAAATTGCAAAAACAACAAGCATTAAGAAGAAAATTATGTTGAAAATTGCATTAGTGGATAACGCATTCAATGCGCTTGCACCGAAAATAATGGTAACAGCCAATCCTAATATCAAGTAAATAATTATAATTGCAAATCCATAAAGTAGGGCATTGGTTATAGCTTTTTTACGAGAACCACTTTTCTTTAGAAAGAAACTAACTGTCAATGGTATCATTGGCCATACACATGGGGTTAATAGTGCTAATAAACCACCTGCAAAACCACCTAAGAATATAAGCCATGATGACAATCCTTGAATGGAAGCTTCATTGTTTTGTGTATCTACCGAACTGAATTCAACCGGTTGCCATAATTGATCGCTATTGGCGTTAGCTACAGTTTTAGCTTTATTTTCAGCAGGATTATCGTTGTTGTTAAGTAATGGCTCAGTAATAGCTCCTTTAATGAATTCAAAAGCCTCTTTTGTAGGAGCTTGGCACGTTTTGTCGTTACAAACCATATACTTTATATTACCAATGATTTTATAAGATTTATCGGTAATGTCAAATTTTTGAGTCAAGGTGATGTCTTTTTCCCACCATGACAATTTCATATCCATAACGGCATCAAAAGCTTCGTGAGCAGGGCGGCTAGGAGTCAACTCACCAACAAGTTTAACACCTTCAAGGGTGTTCCACTCAACAGTTGTAGCTTGAATTCCACTTTCGGCAGGTAATTCCAAACCATACATGTGCCATCCGTCATCAATTGTGGCAGTGAAAATGATTTCTCCGGAAGTCTCACTTGTGGTTTTTATTGATTTTTCCCAATTAACAGGGTTTACTATTTGTGCTACAGAACTAAATATTCCAAGTAGCGAAATAAAAAAAAGAAATAGTAATTTCTTAGTCATAATATTATTAGAATTAATTGTTTTAACGAATTTAGTGCAAAATTATAGTCTACATTCAAAAGGTAAACTAAATTTGAGCACAAAAATACTTAAAATTTCATTAATTTGCTCTATCTTTACGGAGATATTAATATATCAACACCAAAATAAGAATTTTATTTTTATCTTTGCATGATGATTAGAAATCTTATGTTGAGAAGAATCATAAATGATGTTCAGGTGCGTGAATTAAAGCGAATGCTTAATGATGCACAAAATATAGTTATAACTTGCCATGTGTCTCCAGACGGAGATGCTGTGGGTTCATCTTTATGTCTTTTACATTTGTTACATAGAATGGGTAAAGAGGCTCATGTCGTAACTCCCGACATGATTCCTTCGTCATTGACATTCCTTCCGGGCTTGAAAGATGTAGTAGTTTTTACTCGTCAAGAATTAATGGCAAAACATTTTATGGAAAATGCCGATTTAATAGTGTGTCTTGATTTTAATGCTCTGTATAGAGTAGATAGATTATCAACATTATTAAAAGAGGCTAAAGCTAAGAAAGTTCTAATTGACCATCATTTAGATCCTGAAGATTTTGCTGATTTGACTATATCTTATCCTAAAATGTCATCGACTTGCGAACTTTTGTTCAGATTGATTTATGCGACAGGGTTGATGAAATTTATGAGTAAGTGGAGTGCAACTTGCTTATATACAGGAATGATGACAGATACCGGTAATTTTACATATAATTCAAATGATCCCGATTTATACCTTATGATAGCTGAACTTTTACGATTTGGTATTGATAAGGATAATATATATAATATGGCGATGAATACTTTTTCGGTAGATCGTTTACGTTTGATGGGGTATGCTTTGAGTGAAAAAATGGAATTATTTCCTGAAGTGGGTGGAGCTTTGATAGAGCTTACGCATGAGGAATTGGTAAAATTCCATTACCAAAGGGGGGATACTGAGAGTTTGGTAAATCGTCCATTGGCAATACCAGGTATATATTGGTCGATATTCTTAAGAGATGATGTGGAATATATTAAGGTGTCGGCTCGTTCTACTGGCGATTTTGCTGTTAATGGTTATTGTGAACAGTATTTCAGTGGAGGTGGGCATAAGAATGCAGCCGGTGGTGAATTCAGAGGCTCAATGGAAGATGCTAGAAGTTTGGTATATGATATTGTGGCGAATTTAAAAGAAAATAAAAAATAAATTTGATAAACATAATAGAAATGAAATTGAAACTATTTGCGATATTACTAGGAGGAATGGCAATGTTATCTTTTACATCATGTGAAGATAGCCAAAGTTATGCTGATTTGTTGAGGGATGAAAGACGAGCAGCTAATGATTTTTTATCTAAATATGAAATTATAGATGAAATTCCTGCAGATACATTGTTTGAGACAGGAGAAAATGCGCCATTTTATAAGCTGGATCCCGATGGAAATGTGTACATGCAAGTGCTGATTGCTGATAGTAAAGAAAATCGTCCGGTAACGAATGAACCGGTATATTTTCGTTTTATGAGATTGGATTTACTATATTTATATAAAGAAGGTAAGGAGTTTTGGGAAGGAAATGCGGAAAATATGATGGCCGATCCTACATTCTTCTTATATGATAATTACACATTGGATTCATCTTCTTACTATGGATATGGGTTGCAAATGCCAATGAAATTTCTTGGAGTTAATTCCAAGGTTAATCTGTTGGTGAAGTCTCAATTTGGTTTCTCTGATGAGATTTCTGATGTAACACCATATTTGTATACAATAACCTATTTCCCTAGTATGATAGGTGGGGGTAGTGAAAAATAATGAACAAAAGAAAAAACTAACAATACTTTAAAGAATCAAAAAACAATGTCACTAATTAAATCTATTTCGGGTATTCGCGGTACAATAGGTGGTGAAGTCGGTGATGGCTTGACCCCTCTTGATATTGTGAAATTTACATCAGCTTATGCTACTTTTATCCGTAAAACTACCACAAAGACATCGAATGTAATTGTTGTAGGTCGTGATGCGCGTATTTCGGGAGAAATGGTGAATGATATAGTAGAAGGAACATTGGTTGGATGTGGATTTGACGTGGTAAATATTGGAATGGCATCTACTCCTACTACTGAGATTGCTGTGGTTGAAGAAGATGCATGTGGAGGTATTATTATTACGGCTTCTCATAATCCTAAGCAATGGAATGCATTAAAGTTGCTTAATGAAAACGGAGAATTCCTTAATGATGCACAAGGGAAGGAAGTTTTGCGTTTAGCTCAAAATGATGAATATAAGTATGCTTGTATTGATAAAATAGGTAAGGTTTATACTAATACTACCTATGCTCGTCATCATATTAATAAGATATTGGATTTAGATCTTGTTGATGTTAAAGCAATAAAGAATGCAAACTTTACAGTAGCTGTTGACGCTGTGAACTCTATTGGAGGTGTTATTATACCGGAATTATTGCATAAACTTGGAGTGGAAAATGTGATAGAGCTTTATTGTGCTCCTACCGGAAACTTCGGTCATACACCAGAGCCGGTACCAGAAAACTTGACCGATATCTCTACTTTGATGAAAGAAGGCAAGGCTGATGTTGGTTTTGTTGTTGACCCTGATGTTGACCGTCTCGCTATTGTAATGGAAAATGGAGAATTCTTTGTGGAAGAGTACACTTTGGTAGCTATTGCAGACTATGTGCTTTCTCGTACTCCTGGCCCAACAGTTTCTAATTTGTCTTCATCGCGTGCGCTTGCCGATGTTACAAAGGGGTATAATTGTAGCTATTCTGCTTCAGCAGTGGGTGAAGTTAATGTAACTACCGAAATGAAACGAACAAATGCTGTAATAGGTGGCGAAGGAAATGGTGGAGTAATTTATCCTCCATGTCACTATGGTCGCGATGCATTGGTGGGTGTTGCTTTATTTTTGACTCATTTGGCTAAGAGTGGTAAGAAGGTGAGTGAACTAAAAGCAGGATATCCTCAATATAGTATATCAAAGAACAAAATTGAACTAACTCCTGATATTGATGTAGATGCAATACTTGAAGCTGTTAAAGTGAAGTATGAAAGTGAAAAGATTACTGATATTGATGGTGTAAAGATTGATTTTAAAGAAAGTTGGGTGCATTTGCGTAAGAGTAATACTGAACCAATTATTCGTATTGTTGCCGAAGCTCATACAATGGAAGAGGCTGAGGAATTGGTAGCCCAAATAAAAGAAGTTATAAAATCTTTGGCATAAAAATAAATGAATAAATAATTTTAGAACCGGAAGTGCGCTTCCGGTTTTTTTATGTGTATACTTAGCACCTTTTATATTGAAAAATGTGTGATAATTGCTAGAAATAATATTATTAAGAAAAAAATAGTATGATTTTATGGAATTATTGTTGATATATTGATTATCTTTACACATTAAATTGCCATATAATTATATGATGGGCTTTAAGGAGTCATATTTATTCTATGGTAATGAAAAAATAGATTATTAACGTATATATATAATAAAATGATTAAGAAGTTCTTCTCAAATGTATTAGGTTCATTTGTAGGTGCATGGTTAGCACTTGTAGTGTTTAGTTTTATGGCTGTAATGATGGGGTTTGCCTTAATTGGTTCAATGGCAGGCGATGGCTCTAGTTCAGATACTGTTGTTCAAGAGAAATCAGTACTTCATCTTAATCTAATGGGAGGCTTTGATGAACGTGTAAATAGCAAAGAAGCTATTAAAAGTGCATTGCTTGGTAATGGCGAGGAAACTGCAACTAGTTTAGAAACTATTTTGAAAGCTCTTAGAATAGCAAAAGATAATGAAAATATAAAGGGTGTATTTATAGAATGTAAAGGCAATAGTGCCGGATTGGCAACATTGTTTGAAATACGTAAGGCATTACAAGATTTTAAGAAAAGTGGAAAATTTGTGTATGCGTATGGAAATGAGGGAATTGCACAGAGTGACTACTATCTGGCTTCTGTAGCTGATTCAATTCTATTGAATCCAGTGGGTTTGGTTGATATTCATGGTTTGAGTTCAACTATTCCATTCTTTAAAAATCTATTGGATAAATTAGGTGTTGAAATGCAAATATTACGTGTTGGTACGTTCAAGAGTGCAGTTGAACCATATGTGGAAACACAGGCAAGTCCTGCAAATCGTATGGCAACTGAAACTTATATGAAATCAATATGGGGAAATTTGTGTGATAGTATAGCAAATTCTCGTTCAATCTCAACAGAAAAACTTAATGAATTGGCAAGTAGCTTGATGATGACACAGAAAGGCGAATATTTTGTTTCTAATAAAATTGTTGATGGGTTGAAATACCGATTTGAGGTAATAGATATGTTAAAGAGTAAAACCGAAATTGATGCAAATAATGACTTGAGATTGGTAACTCCAGAACAAGTAGCGGCTTTGGATATAGAAAAAGTTCATGCCGATAAGGTAGCTGTCGTATATGCTGTGGGTGAAATTGATGGAACCTCTGAAGGTGGAGTAGTTTCCTCAACTCTAGTTAAGGATATTATTGAGATTGCCAATGATGATGCAGTGAAGGCTGTCGTTCTTCGAGTAAATTCGCCTGGAGGTAGTGCTTTTGGTTCGGAACAAATATGGGCAGCATTGGAAGAAGTGAAGAAAAAAGGAAAACCATTTGCAGTATCAATGGGTGACCTTGCAGCATCGGGCGGATACTATATATCATGTGGAGCCGACCGCATTTTTGCTGAACCGGTGACTTTGACAGGTTCAATAGGTATTTTTGGAATGGTTCCATGTATTAAGGATTTGATGAATGATAAGTTAGGGGTTACGTTGAGCGTGATTAATACAAATGAAAATGGTAATTTTATCAGTTTGACAGAGCCAATGACACCCGTACAACGTGAAGCAATGCAACGCATGATTAATGAAGGCTATGAGTTGTTTACATCGCGTTGTGCTACAGGTCGTGGAATGGAACTTGATTCATTGAAGATGATTGCCGAAGGTCGTGTGTGGGATGGTATCACAGCTAAAAAACTAGGCCTTGTCGATGAATTTGGTGACTTAAACAATGCCATTGATTGGGTTGTTGAGAAAGCTAAAGTAGGTGAATACTCAGTTGCTGTATATCCTAAAGAAGATACATCTTTCATGAGTTATCTTCGAGGATATGTCAAGATGGGAGTTGATAAGGTAATGGAAACAAAGACAGGTGAGTTGTATAAGTATCGCGATGCTGTGAATAATATAATTAATCGCGACCATATTCAATGTTTAATGGAACCTGTTGTTATAAAATAATTGTTTAATAAAGAACAGTTATAGATGGCTTCGGAATTTAAAAAAATATTGGCAAAAATAGTACTTACACCATGCTCATACATCTTTAGATGTGTGGTGAATGTACGTAATTTTATGTTCAATGTTGGAATTCTGAAACAACGTGAATTTGATGTACCTGTAGTGGTGGTGGGGAACCTAGCTGTAGGAGGAACAGGAAAAACCCCACATACAGAGTATATTGTGAGCAGGTTGTGCATGCATTACAAAATGGCTGTTTTGAGCCGTGGGTATAAACGAAAAACTCGCGGATTTGTTCATGCATCCAAAAATTTGTCATCTTATGATTTGGGAGATGAACCATATCAAATATATCGTAAATATGGCTCATGTATAGATGTCGCTGTGTGTGAAAGTCGAGTGACCGGTATAGAACGATTGCTAGAGATAAATCCCGAAATCAATATGTTTGTACTTGATGATGCATTCCAGCATCGTTATGTTAAACCCAAGGTGGCGATATTGCTTACAGATTACAGAAAATTGCCTAGTGACGATAAAATGTTGCCACTAGGAGGACTTAGAGAGCCCAAAGAAGCTTTATCAAGAGCCGATATCGTTGTTGTTACTAAGTGCCCAAGAGATATGAAGCCTATTGACGTTAATGTGGTTAAGAAAAAACTTAATTTGGCAAAATGGCAAAAGGTATTGTTCTCTACATATAAGTATAAGGATATGTTGCCTGTGTTTAGTGGTGAAAATACATATCAACCCGATTTGAATTGGTTGAATTCAAATGACACGATATTGATAGTGACCGGTATTGCTAATCCTGTACCTATGGTGAAGTGGTTAAAACAATATAAAGCTAAAGTTAAGGTTATTCATTTTAGTGATCACCATGACTTCTCACGTGAGGACTTGAATTTTATCACAAAAACATATAATCGTTTAGAGGGTGATCGAAAGTTTATAATTACTACCGAGAAGGATGCTGTGCGATTTATTAATAATGCATATTTTCCTCATGAGTTAAGAAAACAGATGTTTTATCTACCAATAGAGGTGGAATTCTTAGGAGGAGATGATGATTTTATAAATTTAGTAGTATCCAAAATGAAAAATGATAAACAACTTATGTGAAAACGATATTAATATAATAACAATAAAATAAAATATTTTATGGAAAGAGAAATGTTAGATCTAATAAAGCAAACTGCACGCTTTATTTCAGACAAAGTAAAAGATATGCCAAAGACTGCAATCATTCTTGGAACCGGTCTTGGTGAACTTGTGAATCATATTGATATTACAGATGAGCTTCCTTATGAGGAAATACCTAATTTCCCTGTGTCAACAGTTGAAGGTCATAGTGGAAAATTGATTTTCGGACAATTAGGTAATAAGCGTATCATGGCTATGAAGGGTCGTTTCCATTTCTATGAAGGTTATAATATGCAACTTGTAACATTCCCGGTACGTGTAATGAAGGAGTTAGGTATTACTACATTATTTGTATCAAATGCTGCGGGAGGTATGAATCCTGAATTTAAAATTGGCGATTTGATGATTATTAACGACCATATTAACCTTTTCCCGGAACATCCACTACGTGGAAAGAATTTCGATGAACTTGGTCCACGTTTCCCTGATATGAGTGAACCATATTCTTGGGAACTTATTGCAGATGCTAAAAAAGTGGCTGCTGAAAATAATATCCGTTTGGTTGAAGGTGTATATGTAGGAACACAAGGTCCAACTTTTGAAACTCCTGCTGAATATCGTTATTTCCATCGTATAGGTGGTGATGCTGTGGGTATGAGTACCGTGCCTGAGGTTATTGTGGCTCGCCACAGTGGAATACGTTGTTTTGGAATGTCTGTTATAACCGATTTGGGTGTTGAGGGTATTGTGGAAAAAGTTTCTCATGAAGAGGTGCAAAAGGCTGCTGCAGCTGCAGAACCTAAGATGACATTTATTATGAAAGAACTTATCAATAAGTTTGAAGAATAATATAAGATGATAAATCAACAAGAAACAGAAATATCAACACTTGGTGAATTTGGTCTTATTGAGAGGCTCACTAAAGATATAGAATTGAAAAACCCTTCTTCAGTGAAAGGTGTAGGTGATGATTGTGCTGTTCTTCATTATGGAGAAAAGGAAACACTAGTGACAACCGACCTTTTATTGGAAGGTATTCATTTTGATTTGACGTATGTGCCACTAAAACATTTGGGATATAAAGTTGCTGTGGTGAATTTCTCTGATGTGTATGCGATGAATGGAGTACCAAAGCAACTTACTGTATCGATAGGTGTTTCAAAACGATTTACAGTAGAGCATATAGAGCAACTTTATAGTGGTATACGTCTTGCATGTGAAATTTATGGTGTTGACTTAGTAGGAGGTGATACGTCGGCTTCGGTGACAGGTCTTATAATAAGTGCAACTTGTATAGGAGAAGGTGAAAAGGATAAAATCGTTTACCGTAATGGCGCTAAGGATACCGACCTCATTTGTGTGAGTGGAGATTTAGGCGCTGCTTATATGGGGCTACAACTTCTAGAACGCGAACGTTCCGTGTCGAAAAAGTCGCAAGAAGATTTTCATCCCGCATTTGAGGGTCGTGAATATCTATTGGAACGTCAATTGAAACCGGAAGCTCGTCGTGATATTATAGAAGAATTAGCAAAAGCAGGAATCAAGCCTACGGCCATGATGGATGTGAGTGATGGTTTGTCATCGGAGTTGATGCACATTTGTAAGCAAAGTAATGTGGGATGTCGTATATATGAAGAACGTATTCCAATAGATTACCAAACTGCAATTATGGCAGAAGAGTTCAATATGAACCTTGTAACAGCAGCGTTGAATGGAGGCGAGGATTATGAGTTGGTATTTACAATTCCATTGACCGATCATGAAAAGGTCGCTGAGTTGAAAGGTGTGAAAATAATAGGTCGCATTACTAAACCTGAACTTGGCTATTATATGGAGACACGTGATGGAGCAGAACTTGAATTGCGTGCTCAAGGATGGCAAGCGTCTATTGTTGATAAGTAAAGAATAGTATAACATCTGCTTCATTGTAAGCAGATATGCGGTAGTAGCTCAGTTGGTAGAGCATCAGCTTCCCAAGCTGAGGGTCGCGGGTTCGAGCCCCGTTTACCGCTCAATAAAAAACACCTGATAGATTTGAAGTGAACCCCAAAAGTTGGACAAAAAACTTTTGGGGTTTATTTTATGAGTATTATAGAAATTTATTAATTGTCTCAAATAGTTTCTTAGAAATTAGTTGCAGTTCTTCTCGTTTTATTAATCCGTCGATATATTTTTCAGGAATAGACTGGTATCCATATTTAGCTCCTAATACTGCGCAGGCCACTGCTGCATTGGTGTCGGCGTCGCCCCCTGCATGTACTATTTTAAGGAGTCCTTCCTCAAAGGAATTACAATGCCATAAAGTCCATAATGCAGCACTGAGAGTTTTTAAAGTATATCCCATTGAATAGCTGTTGTCAAGTTCTAAAAGCTCGATGTTATCATTTTGTGCTAGTTTAATAAACTCCTCAATTCTATTGTCATATTTTCTCGCTAAAGATAATATATCTTCGCACGATAGTTCTTTGTTCTCGTAAACTAAGGAATTAATTAATAGCGAAATTATAGCGCATGAGCCAATGCAACGCGGATCGGTATGTGTAAGACTACATATATCGCCGGCGTGTTGTTCTACATCGGTTTTTAGTAATCCTACTACAGATGTTCTCATGAGTCCACCATTTGCTGCAGATATCTTACGAGATAATTCCCATACTACTTTTGCTACTTCTTGAGGGTGTTGTACATAATCATGAAAAGCCAAAACGTTGAATGTGTGCCTTCCGATGCCCATTGGATTATCATTAAACCAATTTTTGAAGTTCTGAGCTATGATTCTGAGATTGATAGATTTGTCATAGATAATTGCTTTTGCAATACACATCATCATATCGGTGTCATCAGTCCAAGCTCCTTTTTCCCATTGACTTCTAAAATAATCGTTGATTATTTTATTGTAGTCATCTAATCCATTAGAATAATATAATTTAACCTCTTCTTTAGTGAGAAATTCTGCGCCTAAACCTAATGCGTCACCAACAGCCTGACCAAAAAGACAACCTCTAAATTTGTCAAAAATCGTATCATTCGTTTTCATAATAATGTTAAATAAATTGTGAATTATTGTGTGTGTTAAAATTCTATTCTAAACCCTTTCCGTTTCAATTCTTCGTATTTATCTGCATTGAACTTATATAGTCTTGCTTCCCTTTTAGGAGTAGGCCATACGGTTTCATTCAATTCAGTAAGTATTTCCAGATGCAACATTTTCTTTGCGAAATTTCTGCGGTCAAAGTTTATTCCCAATATGGCTTCGTAAAGTGATTGCAGTTCCTTAATGGTAAACTTTTCTGGTAGAAGTTCAAATCCGATAGGTTGGAAGTGGATTTGTTCTCGCAATCTTTGTGTAGCCATTCTGAGAATATAATCATGGTCAAATGCCAAAGGTGGTATTTCATCTAACGGAAACCAACGAGCATAAGCCGCATCATCACCACCTTTCACTTCCTGTATTTTAACCAAGGCATAATAGGCAATGGTAATGACACGTTCACGAGGGTCACGATTTGGAGCGCTGAATGTATGCAGTTGTTGAATATAGGCATTTTCAAGTCCTGTTTCTTCTTTCAGTTCTCTCTTTGCTCCCTCTTCTGCTGTTTCATCCATTTTCAAAAAGCCGCCAGGAAATGCCCAACAACCTTTGAATGGTTCGATACCTCTCTCAATGAGAAGCACCTGCAACCTTTCACCATTAAAGCCGAATATCACACAATCTGTGGTAACGGCAGGGTGAGGGTACTTATAACAATACTGATTTGTCATATGTAGATTGATTAATCATGTGTAAAATTTACACTACAAAGATAGCGAAATGAATTTTTATATCAAATAAAATAGTGTAAATTTTACACAAGTATATTTGATTTGTTTCTTTAGAGATAAAAAATAGGTAGGAATATAGTGGATTTACTATATTTAGATGTTGGATTAAATTTAATATGATAAATGTGTTCCGAAGTTAAATTCTTGAGGTTATGTGGAAGCAACGTTGGCGTAATTCATACATTATGTAACACTTACGTTGGTATTTCAAGTCTTTCAACACTTCGGCAAGTATCTTGTGCATAGCTTTTTGATTAGGTCTTTTCTTGGTTATTGTTGATGTAGTTAACATTCTGTCGAAACGTGCGTAAGTGATATCAAATGTTGTGGCGTACATATGTGCTGAGTGTGTAGTCGCATTTTTGTTTCCTGATTTTTGTAATCTTGTGACATCGTTACGTGTGCGAAGTAAAGATGTTACGATAATGCGATGATTTTCATATCCTTTAGATTTAAGTGAGTCTTGAAAATTTTTAGCAATGAGTGTTAATAGTTCTCTAGCACCTTCAGTGAGGTATGGAACCGAGTGTGTAAGTTTATCAACCTTATAAAAGTCATTGGTCTCGATATGTTTTAATTGAGATTGAACGTTTTCAACCTCTTTACGGCTATCAAGAGGTGTAATGCCGTTTTTAATTGCTACATTTAGGTGTGTTTGATTTCTGTCTTTAAAAATGGATATAGCTTCTCTGTTTTTTACTTGATATGGTATTTCGGGCTTGAAAATATAAGCAAAATACATACCTGAAAAAACGGCAATTAGGAATATTATGAGAATGGCTATAATTTTTTTCATTTGATAAAGAATAATAAGAAACTCCCGTAATTATGTGATTACAGGAGTTTCATTGTATTTAAAAACTCGATTGGAAATCGAATTATTTGCTAAGAGCAGTTGCAACGTCAACAGCACAAGCTACAGTACAACCTACCATTGGGTTGTTACCGATACCAAGGAATCCCATCATCTCAACGTGAGCAGGAACTGAAGAAGAACCAGCGAATTGAGCATCAGAGTGCATACGACCAAGTGTGTCGGTCATACCGTAAGAAGCAGGACCTGCAGCCATGTTGTCTGGGTGAAGTGTACGACCTGTACCACCACCTGAAGCTACTGAGAAATAAGGCTTACCTGCAAGAACGCGTTCTGTCTTGTAAGTACCTGCTACAGGGTGTTGGAAACGAGTTGGGTTAGTTGAGTTACCTGTGATAGATACGTCAACACCTTCAAGATGCATAATTGCAACACCTTCACGAACGTCGTCTGAGCCGTAGCATCTAACCTTAGCTCTTTCGCCATCTGAGTATGCAATTTCTTCTACTATATTAACCTTACCT
>JAEIGA010005551.1_pt1 | contig 19263 bp, 12 predicted proteins | sample 9270691 | NCBI WGS metagenome assembly JAEIGA01 (sample SAMN17057246, study PRJNA624740) | gut metagenome | biome: biome; isolation source: fecal sample | host: Bos grunniens | place: China: Xizang | collected 2019 | reverse complement strand
TGTCCGCGGTCAACCATCTTCGAAAGCATTGCCGCCTCTATAGATGCCGGCTGGCTTGGAAGCACCTGCTCGGTAGCAGCAAGGATAGCCACCTTAGGAGTCTGCACGCCTACAGCCTTTGCTGTCCTTACGAGGCACTCCATGATGATCTGCTTCTGCTTGAAGTCCGGAGCTGGGATCACGGCAACGTCACCTACGAAAAGGAGCTTGTGGTATGATGGAATCTCAAGTGTTGTACAGTGAGTCAGGGTTCCCTTTGGAGGAAGAAGGCCCTTCTCCTTGTTAAGGATGGCACGAAGGAACTTGTCTGTCGAGCAGAGACCCTTCATGAGGAAGTCACCCTCGCCGTCGTTGATCATCTGGACTGCCTGAGCCACAGACTTGAGTTCATCAGGATTGTGTACGATTGTGAATACCGACACATCGACTCCCTCCTCAGCGCAGGCCTTGGCAATAAGGTCCTGGTCACCTACGAGTGTCACATCAGCCAGGCCAAGCTCTACAGCCTTGCCTGCAGCAGCTACGGTGTGGGTGTCCACTCCCCATGCTGCAACCATTCTTTTCCTATTGCCTCTGCCCTTGAGCTCGGCATAGATCTGTTCAAATTTTGTAAACATATTCTTAGTCTTCGTTCTGGACAATATTCATTGTATCGCGGGCAATCATAAGCTCCTCATTAGTTGTGATGAGGGCAACCTTTACCTTTGAATCAGGGAGAGTGATGATTGTATCCACACCTCTTACGACATTTGCATCGTAGTCAAACTTCACTCCGAGATATGTGAGGTTCTCGCATACTCTGCGGCGGAGACGGCTGTTGTTCTCTCCGATACCGCCCGTGAACACGATCAGATCAACACCGTTCATTGCTGCCGCATATGCACCAATGTACTTTGTGATTTCATAAGTAAGCTTCTTGAGGACGAGCTTTGCCTTTGGATCACCCTCGTTCGCTGCGTTGTCAAGGTCACGTGCGTCAGATGAAATGCATGAGAGGCCGAGGAAGCCGGACTTCTTGTTAAGCACCTTGCTCATCTCTGCAGCCGAAAGGCCTTCCTTCTCCTGGATGTATGTCACCACCTCAGGATCCACGCTACCGCTTCGTGTACCCATGATGAGACCCTCAAGCGGAGTAAAGCCCATAGTCGTATCGATTGACTTGCCGTTTACAACAGCTGCGATCGAGCTGCCGTTACCGAGATGACAAGTGATCACCTTTGAGTTCTGCGGATCGAGACCTGCGAACTTTGCTCCCTTTGCAGACACATACTTGTGGCTTGTACCATGGAAGCCGTAGCGGCGGATGCCGTACTTCTCATAATACTCATATGGGAGTCCATACATGTATGCGTATGAAGGCATTGTCTGGTGGAACGCTGTGTCGAAGACACCTACCTGAGGAACTTCAGGAAGAACTGCAGACACGGCTCTGATTCCGAGGATGTTTGCAGGATTGTGGAGAGGTGCGAATACCGAGCATCTCTCGAGCTGAGCGATCACCTCGTCAGTGATGAGCTGGCTGCATACGAACTCCTCTGCTCCGTGAACGACTCTATGGCCTACCGCCTCGATGTCCTCAAGAGTCTCAAGAACTCCGTATTCCTTGTCAAGGAGAGCGTCAAGGACAGCCTTGATTCCCACTGTGTGGTTCTCGATAGGCATTTCCTTTACAAATGCTTCCTTACCTGTAGCCTGATGCTTGAGGCAACCTACTTCCATGCCGATTCTTTCTACAAGACCTTTGGCAAGGAGATCATAAACCTCATCGTTCTTCATATCAAGAAGCTGATACTTGAGCGATGAACTTCCGCAATTGAGTACTAAGATAATCATTTTAATGTGTATTTTGTTTTGTTTACTTTCCCTTTTCCGATGCGAATTTCAAAGAAATTCAACCACATCTTTGCAAAGTTAGAAAAATATTCGCTACTTTAGCAAAAATACGTAAGGAAATGAGAGTGGAGAGAGATATTGCAGGGATAGCGCTGCCGTTCGCTTTTGGAACGGCTTCATTTATATATGCCGCCGACTTCCTGGCGACACATTCCTACAGCATGGCAGGCATATCTACACTTATAGCCATCACACTGCTATGCATTCTGTTACACATACGAAATCACAAGATGGACGAGGCTCTGACATGGCTGGTCGTCATTGCCACTCTGGCCGTATGCGGAGTCATGACGGCCGCGACCTGGCAAGTACTCTCGGTCAGTGCGGATAGTGACGCCGGACGGTTCGCCTCACTCGCGGCAGGATTCGCCGAGAAGATGAAGGAATCCATAGAGGCCATCCCATTCAGACACGAAAGGACGGGGCTGGTCATGAAGGCCCTGCTGACAGGTGACAGGAAAGGGATGCCGCAAGAGGTCACGCAGGCGTTCCGCAACAGCGGAGCGTCGCACATACTGGCATTGTCAGGGCTGCATCTGGGCATAATCTACGGCATCATACGCTTCCTGACACGAGGCCTCGGCAATTCCAGACCTTCGAAGATAATCCGCTCATTCTCACTTGTTTCCATATGCGGATTCTACACTCTTGCCACTGGAGCAGGAGCTTCAATAGTAAGAGCGTTCATCTTCATCGTGATTGGAGAATGCATCAGATTGAGCGGAAGACAAGGCGCACTGAAAAACACATTGATGACCTCACTGCTCATCCATCTGGTCTTAATGCCGTCAGCAATAAATGAGATCGGGTTCCAGCTGTCCTACGCGGCCATCTTCGGGATTGCATTCATATTTCCATGGATGCAGGGATTCTGGCCCGGAGACAGACATGAAGACGGGCCTTTTACCAGATGTATCAGGTGGATATGGGACTCGGCGGCTATGTCCATTTCATGCCAGATCACAACGGCTCCGCTTGCCTGGCTGTATTTCGGAACATTTCCGACACAGTTCATACTTACAAACCTGATCGCACTGCCTCTGACGGGCATCATAATCCCCGTTTCACTGGCAACGCTCGGAGCAGGGATGCTGGGGTGGCACCCTCAGCCGCTTGTCTGCATCACGGAATGGCTGATCAGTCTGCTTTGCGGGTCTCTAGACCTTCTGAGCACCATGTGACGAACTCGCCGTCCTGGTCATAGACAAGGCATCCCTCGATGTCTTCGCGGGACCTGATGAAAGTTTCAGCCTCTTCAAGTCCAATGACCATGCAGTATGTCGCATAGGCGTCTGCAAGCAGTGCATTCTCCGCTATAATCGTAGCGCTCAAGAGGTTATGGCTCACCGGATATCCCGTGCGCGGATCCACTGTGTGGGCGTATTTCTTTCCGTCCTTGATATAGAATTTCCTGTAATTTCCTGATGTCACCACTCCATGCGGGCCTTCCGGAACTGAAAAGATCCCCTGGAGCTGCGCTCCCGGCTGATCATTTCCGTCCTCCGGCCTGTCGATGCCAATGGTCCATGCCACTCCCGAAGGATTCTTTCCGTCACAGAAGATCTCACCGATGTTGACCATCATGTCTTTCACTCCGATAGAGTAAAGATATTCCGCCACAAGGTCGCAACTGTAGCCCTGGGCTATCGCATTGTAGTTCAGCTGAGGAGCATACCGGCCATCCGAAAGTTCTGATGGAGAGATCTTCGAGCCGACCATGTCCGCTATCGTTTCACGAAGCCTCTGCATTCCGCAGAAACACATGACCGAATCCACCTGCTCCGCTGACGGCAGAGATCCGCTCCTGAATCCGAATCCCCACATGTCATACAGCGGCGAGAAGCTCACATCCACAGCTCCGCCAGTATCCTCAAAGATGTCATATGCATGAGAATATATCTCCGCAAACATCCCGTCAACCACGATATCTCCGCCAGCATTGAAACGGCTCAGGACAGAGCCCTTGTTATAACCTGACAAGGTCGTGTCTATCTTATGCAGGATGCTCTCGATGCTGTCCCTTATCTCTGTCGGCGACTGGCTCACGCCTTCCATGTTGAAGGTTACCGTATATACGCCACCTTGGGCATATCCTTCAATCTTCACATAACCTTTTCCCGTGCATGAAGAAACAAGCATAGAGACGGCCGCAAGAAATAATATGATGATTTTCCCTTTCATAAATCTTCAGAGGCAAAGTATTTGTACAAAGTTAGCGGTTTTTACTATATTTGCAGAATTATTCATTTAAAAGAGACCAAAATGAGTCATCGCAAACTGAACTCAATCATAATCGCAATAGCAGCATCGCTCTGCCTTATTTCCTGCAAGGAAAAAGATGAGACAAAAGTGACACCATCGCTTGACGGCGCACTCTCATTCAGCGTTCCCGCATATGTCATTCCAGGTACGACAGTGACCATGACTCCTTCAGGTGTCGAGCATCCGGAGGGCAAGGGACTCGGATACTATTGGAGAGTGACTCCGGCACAGACAAAGACTGACACAACAAGATTTGAGAACGGTATGGACAAAGACGGCAAACCGTCAGACGGCTCATACTCATTCACATTCTCAGACACGCTCCAGACATATACGGTCCAGGGATACGCCTATGCAAAGGGATACACATATACAACAAAGGCAGTGACATGCAAGGTTGTAAAGGGCGGCATTGACGGATCGGTCACAAACCTCGGTCTTGCCGGCATGTCAGCAGAGACCATCGACGGAAAGGCATTTCCTTACGTAACCATCAACGGCACAGACTGGCTCTGCAGAAACATCTCTGATGAGAGCGCAGGTGCTCCATATGACAATTACAAGGCCATGAGCGACGTGTTCGGAAGATACTACTCATACGAGGAGGCCCTCACAATATGCCCTGAGGGATGGAGACTTCCAACCGATGCAGAGTGGACAGCTGCCGCAGCAGCCTACGACAACAAGGTTGCCGCCCTCATGGGTAACGGATATTTCAACGAGGAACTCATGTGGGAGTACTGGCCGGCTGTAGGAGACATCAACAACGCGTCAGGCCTTTCGCTGATTCCTGTAGGATATTCACTCCTGAGCAGCAAGGCAACATCACCTAAGCAGGAAGAGCATATCGACGGCACATACCCTCAGGCACAGTTCAAGGGCTACACAGAATATGCTGCATTCTGGACCGCTGATTCCGTTGAAGAGGAAGAAGGCATGGCATATTACAGATACATCATCTGCGACCAGCCTGACTTCATGCTTGGAAAAGGAGACGTAAAGACATTCGGAGCATCAGTAAGATGCGTAAGATAAAGATTACAGTTCTGTAACTATCCAATCAGAACCGAAAGAGACCTGAGGGCGGAAAACGTCTTCAGGTTTTATTTTTGACTTTGTGGCAGAGAGAATCTCAACATCGACCTTCAGTCCGTCCTGCATGACAAAGGAAGCGGAAACAGGGTTTCCTTCTGAATCAAAGACAATATCGGCAGACGACGGATCAAGCAAAGCATTCACACCTGCATCAGCGACAGGCTCGACATAGGCTTCCTTGGAAGACATATCGAGAGTCCAGACCTTTGTCCCGTCACAATAAATCTCAAGGCCGTCTCCGCGCATCGTATAGGCATTCCCCTGCATCATGACTTCCGCCTTACCCTGTATAGGAGTCTTGGAAACATACATGCAGAATCTGCATTCCAAGGTAAGGCACGAATCAGAAATCGCAGCACGCAGCCTTTCCAAGGCCGCATGCTGCGTCTGCTGTGCCGCTGCTGTCGCCACAATGAGCATAGCAGCCATAAGTGTAAAAATTTTCCTCATTATTATCGGTTAAGGTAAGGAGCTATGATCTCGTCGAGTTCATCAAGCGTAGACACGAGAACCTGACGAGGCTTCGAGCCTTCCTGCGGTCCTACGATACCTGCCTTCTCGAGCTGGTCCATAACTCTTCCCGCTCTCGCATAACCCATGCCAAGCTTGCGCTGGAGGTCCGAAGTAGAACCCTTCTGGGTCAGAACGACTGTGCGGGCCGCCTCCTCAAACTCAGAGTCGAGAGTCATGATGTCAAGGCTGCCGCCTGACGGCGAGCCATCTGTCGACTCCGGCACAGGGAGATAGAACGGCGTGTTGTAACACTGACCGTACTTGGTCTGGTCACCGATGAACTTAGTCATGGCGTTGATCTCGTCCATGCTGATATAGGCGCACTGGATACGCTCCACCTTGACTCCGGCATAATAGAGCATATCACCCTTACCGATGAGGTTTTCAGCTCCAACCGCATCAAGGATTGTCCTTGAATCGACACCGGAAAGTACGCGGAAGGCGATTCGTGTCGGGAAGTTCGCCTTGATCAAGCCTGTGATGACATTCACAGAAGGACGCTGTGTCGCGATGATCACATGGATACCAGCCGCTCTACCCTTCTGGGCAAGACGGATGATCGCCGCCTCGATATTCTTGGCAGACCTCTTGTCATCCGGACTTGAGCCTCCCGCCATGATAAGGTCGGCATACTCATCGACCACAACCACCAGATATGGAAGATATCTATGGCCATCTGTCGGAAGGAGATAGCGGTCCCTATACTTCTCATTGTAGTTCTTGAAGTCATTGACTCCGGCATGTGCAAGGAGTTCGTATCTCTCGTCCATCTCGATGCAGAGAGAACTGAGCACCTGTTCGGCATCCTTAGCCTTCTTGACAATGGCCTTTCTCTTCTCCTCTTCCTCGTCAGCTGCCGTAGGGACAACTGCCAGGTAATGCTTCAGGAGAGGATTATATGGAGTAAACTCCACAGTCTTAGGGTCAATGAAGACGAACTTCAGCTCGGACGGATGCTTCGAATAAAGCAATGAGGAGATGATGACATTAAGTCCCACTGACTTACCCTGCTTTGTGGCACCTGCCACGAGAAGGTGCGGAGCATCCGCAAGGTCAAACACCTTTACCTTCTGCGCCAGTGTCGAATATCCGATCGCGATTGGAAGTTCCGCCGTGCTGTTTCTGAACGAATCGTCATTGAGCATTGACTTGAGAGGCACGATAGATGGCGTGCTGTTAGGCACCTCGATGCCCACGCAGCCCGGAAGGGTCACGACACGGACGCCTCCGACCTCGAGAGCCATTGCGATCTCTCTATGGACGCTTTCGATAGAAGCGACCTTCATTCCCGGTGCCAGGACGATCTTATACAAGGTAACTGTCGGGCCTACCACTGCAGTAACCTTCTCTACCTCAATCTTATAGTTCTTCAGAGTCGTGCGGATCACCATGTTGTTCTTGTCCAGTTCCGCCTGGCTTACAACATGCTGCTGACCTGCGTAATCACGAAGAAGGTCGAGAGACGGGAATTCATATCTGCTGAGTTCCTCACGGTTATCTATTCTCGGAAGCTCCTCCACCACAGGCACGACCACATCGCCTCTTATGACTTCGATGCTCTCCAGCCCTTCATCAACAGTTTCAGGGTCCACAGGAATGACTTCAGGTTCTACAGGGAGGACTTCAGGATCTTCCTCCAGTTCCTCATCGACAATGTCATCGACATATTCTTCATCCTCCTCAGGATCTTCCTCTCCTGGCACATCCTCTTCAGTTTCTTCCTCAGGCTCCTCGATATCTGCCTCCAGCTCCGCATCAACATCTTCTTCCACGTCCTCGTCAGCCGGAACCGCCTCAGGCTGTTTTGGCTTTTCTGTACCTGAAAGAGCAAACCAGCGTGCGAACCTTCCGCTCGCGAAGAGCAGCCATACGACTGCCAGGGCAAGGACGATAAGCACGGCAACGACAGGTCCGAACAGATTGGAGAGAGAAGACATTACCGCACGTCCGGCATCTCCTGCCAGACCGCCGTCAAACATCCTCACCGATCCTAAGACTGCCAATGCCATGGAAAGGACCATTGCACCGCTGGCCGAAAGGAAGGTAAGACGCATGAGACCTATGTGCCTCTGCCAGAAAAAGAGCCTGTATGCAAGTGCACCAAGAAGGAACACAAACACAAAGCTGGCAAGTCCGAGCATATCCGAGATCAGGAAATGGCTCCACAGATATCCCATTTTGCCTCCTATGTTACTTACATCTACCCCCTTGCTCATCCTCTCTGCATTGAGAAGGAGGTCCTTATCCACCGACCATGTAAAGAGGTATGAGAACATCGACAGAAAGGTGAACAATGCTATGATCATCACCACTCCGCCGCAACATTTGAGCAGAATCGACTTGAGTTCAGGGTCCATATTCCTGAAGAACCCCTTATTGCGTTTTCTTTTCTTCTTCTCCGCCATATTATTTATGCTGGTTTCTCTTCTTCTGATTTCCTTTCTGCCACTTGTTCTGCTTCTGCTGCTGGACGCCCGGTCTTGAGAATGACGCTCCAGCATCTATTCTTGAGAGCTGAAGTCCCTCCGGCACCTTGATCTTGCCGTCAGACAGTCTCTCGATGTCCTGGAAGATCGTCTCATCCGACACAGTGTCCTTGTTCCATATGAGATACTGCTGTCTCATATACACCGCAAGAGAACGTATCATTGCCGTCTTCTGCTCGCCATCCTCCTTACCGGCTATAAGGTCAATGAAGCTTTCAATGTTCCTGCCGTAATGGCTTGCCTTGATAGGCTTACGGGACACGGGAATCATCATGGGCTTTTCGTTCAGACTCTCCGGCTCCGGTGCAGGATACGGTGAGTCCACATCCAGGTCGAATCCGGAGATTATATGGAGGTGGTCCCAAAGTTTCTGCTCATAGTTGTCCTGCAGATGGACAGCAGGGTTAATGATCTCCATCACCTTCACAATAGCACGGGCCTGCTCATTGCGTTTCTCACGATCCTCGATCGTCTTGAGGTAGTCGACCATCTTCTGGACATTACGTCCGTACTCAGGTATGTAAAGCCTTACACGCTCCGTATTATACAGGAGCTTGCATGTATCTATTTCTTTTGTTTCCATATGGCAAATATACGAATTTATATTCAGATTACCTTGTACTCACCTTTCTGTACATACCACAAAACCGCTGTTACTTCAGTGTGGCCCATACGGCGCCATATGTCCGCATAACGCTTCATCTGGCGTTCGTACTTATTGTAGTGGTCTCCGAACTTGTAATCAATGATGATGACCCTGCCATTCCTGACCACCACCCTGTCCGGACGATATACCTGTCCATCAGTATCTATGACATCCCTCTCAAGGTAAACCTGGGATGCATCTTCCGGAAACCAGCCCATCGGCACGGCCTCAGAAAGTCTGGTACTCAACAGTTCCTTGGCCTGCTGAGCCTGTTCTGTCGTAAGGCTTCCCGCAATCCTGGCACCTTCCACAGCCGCATCAAGATCTCGAGGCACCTTGACATGGGCAAGGATATCATGGAGTACAACTCCCCTGATACGGTTCGATGCCTCCACTCCGGCTGTACCGTCCTCCGAGAAGAAGTCAAGCGAATCTGCAGAGAACTTGAGTCTGCCCCTCTCGCGCACATCACCATCCTCGGAGATTTCCGGATTGAGGGCATATGAAGGATACTGGCCGCCATCCGCCATCGGGAAACGCATCGCCTCAGCCTTCTCTGTTTTCCTCATGGCATTGAAATCAACCATTTCTCCCAGATCAAACCTCACGAATGTCTCATCGCCAGACCTGCGGACACCCGCCATCTTTCCGGTCGCAACAAACCAGTACAGTACTTTCGCAAAATTGGAGAAATCAGGTTTCCACTTTTCGGTACCCTCCTTCTTCAAATCGCCTACCCATTTGTCTGACGGTTTCTCCGCTATGATGTGCATACCCAGGGCTGCACGCGTCATGGCAACATATATCGCATTTATGTTATCGACCATCTGAAGGAGCTTTTCTTCGTTGAAATGGTCGGCAAACATTGTGTTCACGGATGACTTGGAAAGGGTCACGTCATATACGCCTTCCGCAACACCTTCAAGAGGAGATCCCTTAAGGTCTGGAGCACACCAGCGTCTGTCAGCAGAGAACATTCCGATCTTATCCGCGAAAGGTATGATCACATAAGGGAAATCAAGTCCCTTAGACTTGTGGATCGTCATTACACGCACACTTTCGCCGGACGATGGAGAGCATATCGACGGATCGACCTCCTCCCAGTGCTTCAGGAAGCCGCGGAGGTTGTTTCCTTCGCTTGATACGTACTCGTAAAGGTTGTCCATGAACGACTGCAGATGCAGGATCTCTCCATCCACAACACCCTCGCTGTCAGTCTCCTTAAGTTCCCTTATCAGGGCTTCGGCCATGTCTACCAGGGAATTGCATCCTCCAGGGACAGCGACATCGAGCGACTCGGCAAGATATCCTCCGACAGTGTCGTCCGGATTGTCAATCAAAGACAGCATCGACACCAGTCGGCGCACCGTAACAGAGCGCTTGACCTTCAGCGAGTCATCGGTAATGACAGGTATGCCGTTATCTATGAGCGCAGCCGCAACGGACTGGCCTATCATATTTGTACGCACCAGGACAGCGATTTCGGAAAGATCTGCTCCCGCCTCACGTGCCTCGGCAATACTCTCCAGGACCTTGGCTATCTGGTCGTCCTTCGGACAGAAGGTCACGCTGACATTGCCCGGGGCCTTATCCTCCTTTGAGACCTTCTGTCCGACATCCGAATAGATCGACCTCATATAGTTTCCGCCACCGTTTATCCTGTCGAGCAGCTCAGCCGCTGCCTTGAAATACCCGTTATTGAACTTGACGATGTTGGACAGGCTGCGATAGTTGGTGTCCAGGACTTCAGGAACGAAACCCGGAAACTCTTCCGGTATCACGCTGTCCAGGAGTTTCCAGTCGGATCCCCTCCATCTGTAGATACTCTGCTTGACATCGCCGACAATAAGATTCTCCTTTCCCTTTGACTCGCTCTCACGAAGCAGCGAGCGGAAATTGTCCCACTGCACCGAAGAAGTATCCTGGAACTCATCAAGCAGGAAATGGTCGAAGCGCACACCTATCTTCTCGTATATGAACGGAGCCTCAGTGTTGTCAATGATACCTTTCAGGATGGTGTTGGAATCATCGATACACAGCACGTTCTTCTCCTTCATGATCTCCTTGAATGCCTCAGAAAGCTCCCTGGCCACTCCGAGACCATATATCTGGTCATCAAGAATATATGCAGTCGCATACACCTTGTATTCCTCTCTGAACAGACGGTGCAGTTCATTCATCGGCTTCACAAGATCCGGACAGACAAGCAACAGCATGTCCTTCTTTGCGGTAGCGAACCAGACCTCCTGATTCGGAGCCTTTTCCATGAAGGAGTCTGAAGGATAATCCACATAGTCGTGCTCTCCCAGTTCCTCATACTTGAGGAGTATGCTCATGAAGCCACGGTTGCTGTCCTTCGCATTGACCTTGGCGGCACGCAGCACGGCCATAGCCGCCGCTGCCGTATTGCGCACCTTCTCACGGAAGCCCTCAATTATCGGCCTGCACTTTTTCCTTATAGCCTCAAGTGTATCTTGTGAATATGCAATCTGTTCTTCAATACCTGCCCTGGCAAGTTCCTCCTGACGCTGCGGCGTCATGAGTCTGAGAGCCATGTTCAGGAGATTGGCATCAGGACTATACCTGCCGCCGGCTTCGATCTGCTCCAGTATGTTGGACGAAAGCCACGAGAGGAGTCCCGTATCATCCTGAGTGAGAGAATCAAGGACCCTGTCGACGCTTTCAGCCACAAGGGATTTCTTGTCAAGTTCTACCTGATATGAGGCAAACTGACCTATCTCACGGGAGAATGCCTTGAGGGTCTGCTGGAAGAACCTGTCAATCGTACTGACTGCAAAAGCGCTGTAGTCATGCAGGATATCCTTAAGGATGGATCCGGCCCTCTGCATCATGGATGCGTCATCAGGCACCATGGAAGGAATGAAATCGTCATGATAATCCGACGATGACGGATCAGTCGCAAGTATGTGCAGTTCCTTTATGATGCGGCTCTTCATCTCCTCGGTCGCCTTGTTGGTAAATGTCACAGCCAAGATATGCCTGTATGCATACCTGTCCTCATTACCCAGCAGAAGGCTGATATATGTCTTGGCCAGGTTGTAGGTCTTACCCGAACCTGCCGATGCTTTCATTATCCTTATCATATCCTATCTTCCGCAAATCGACTTGAAACGACAATATTCGCACACCTTCTCGACTGATGTCCTCCTGAAGTTGACCTCCGGATCGCACATCCTGTCAAGCAGATCCTTCAGATGCTCTGTAACCGCATCGTAGAAGGTCTCATTAACAGGAAGCGACTCCGGCAGCTCCCTGAACAGACGCGCAGTCGAATATACGCAGTTATATATCTTCCTGTCTTTCAATTCCTGCCTTCCATTCAACAGCATATCGTAAATGTAGAACTGCAAAGCGATCTTCGGTCTCTCCTTCTCATCAGGGTCAAAGATCCTGTCCGCGATCGATATGGCGTTGAGATCGTTTATATATATCTCATCATCGGTGACCACTCCCGTCTTATAATCCACCACTCTGACCTCATCCGGTCCGAAAGCATCAAGTCTGTCTATATATCCCTTGAATGCCATACCATGGAAGGTGCCCCTTACATTAAGCTCTCGTCCCAAGATCTCGAAGCGCTTCTTGCCGGCATTCCTGAGAAGCTGGAGATCACTGCGGAGCGTCTTCATCACATATTGGACGATTACATCCGTAACCACGAGGTCTCTTCCAGAGACTTCCGTCACATTGAGACGGTGCTCTATCAAGGCAAGCACCTTGGCCTTGATGTCCTCCTTACGTCCAAGCCAATTCATGATGTGCTCTTCTGTTATATACTTGAAAGGAGCTCCAGCGTTTCCAGAACCTGCAGTACCAAAGAAGAAATCCGGTGACATCGCCAGTTCGGAAGTGTACAGCGACTGCATCACTTCATGGAAAACGGTTCCAAGCATACTTGCGTCCATGCTTTCCGCCACATCCTCCTCAGGTTTCAGTTTCCTGATCATGGAATAGTAGAACATGGCTGGACAGGCGAGATAGTTCTGGAGTGCAGTAGCCGACATGACCATGTTCCTTATGGCCTCAACATCCTGCTCAGTCTTCTTTATTTCCGGTATCTGCACGGTCTTCATTGTGTCGGCCAACACAGCATACCTGTTCAACGAGACTCCGAAATGATATTCAAGCTGTCTTATGTAACGGCTCTCCTCGCCCGACTTAAGTCCCTCTGTGCGGGAATCCACCATCATCCACACATTCTCGGCTCGTGAGATCAGCCTATAGAAATAATAGGCCCATATGGCATCCTGCAGTTCATAAGTAGGGAGGCCGAAAGCCTTTCTCAACTCAGGCGGAACGAAAGACGAGCTCACGCTTCTGCGCGGGAATACACCCTCGTTCGAGGACATGATCACCACTGTGCTGAAGTCCAGGGCTCTGGTCTCGAGAGGTCCCATTATCTGCAGTCCCTTGAGCGGTTCTCCTCTGAAAGGAACCGATGTCATACCCAGAAGCTGTCCCAGAAGCCTTACATATGTCAAAGGAAGGATTTCCACCAGAGACTCCTCCTTCATGTCATCCGCTGTGCCCCAGAGGCTCTCCTGAAGCATCGTCACAGCCTTATAATACTCTTTTGCATACTCAAGTTCCAATGCAAGCTGGGTATCCGCCGCCGCTGATGGAGCGACAGCAGATATCACATCCATCAGATACTGCGCAAAGGCATCTATCTGGGATTTCTCCTTTGACTTCTGATCTGTTATGACTGGTCTGAAGACGGTATCAAGCAGCGGAGTTCCGGAGAGGTCCTCCTGCGGTATGTAATATTTGGCCGCAGCCTTTACGCTTCGTATGATCCCGACGGTCTTCTCGTCTGCCGCATTGCGGAAGAGAGGATTGGCAAAAAGGTCCCAAACCTGCTTGTGGTAGAAATTCCATCCGCCTTTACGATACACATTATGCAGCTGGATGGAAGAGACGATCTCCATCATGGAATAAAGAAGACTGCCCTTCATCGGAAGTCCCATCGTAACATTGATGTCGGTGACATGCGGCGGTATCGAGTTCAGAACCGGCACGAGGAGATTTTCATCCGGAAGGACAATGGCACAGTCGTTCCAGTCGGAAACAGTCTCCAATATATCCGGAATCCTCTTCGCCTGACCGACTGCCGACGGCACGCTGACGACGTTTATGCAGGGTACCCTGGACGGATCTTCTCCCTCATCCCACTTTGCGACTTGCGGAAACTCCCTGATGTTCTCGCTCATGAACAGCGAGGAGCGGTTCTGCGGGTCCTTTATCATCTCTCCGGTGAAATCCCAGCAGAACTCCGCCAAAGAAGCCTCCTTGAGTCTGCGGAGGAGTCTCTTCTCGCATTCGTTCAGGGTATTCAATCCCACAAACACGAAGATGCCGCCTTCAGGAAAAGCCGTACTCAGGATGTCCTCGGCAGTATTATCCTTAAGTCTTGCCGCCACATCCCTATACACCATTCCCTCATACGCCAGACCATTATCCTTCAAGAGCTTATTGAAGTCGCAGTACAACGGATACAGTATGTTCCATATCTGCAGGAAGCGTCCCTTGACATCAGGATTGTCAGAATCTATGTCCACGGTCAGCTTTCCGGACTGAGTGCTGAAATGGTCTATGAAGCTGTCTATGGCCTTCTTCTGGTTATCGGTCAGATATGAGTAGTCGTCCTGGATCTCCTTAAGGTCAGCCACATTGGCAAACAGCTGTTTCGGATCTGCAAGATATTTGTCCACATCGTTGAAGTCTCCCAGGAGGACATCTCCCCAGAAGACAAACTCATCCAGAGGCTCAGCCTTCGGATTCAGTTTCCTGTAGCATTTATAAAGATACAAAAGGAGACTCACCTTATCTGCCGGAGCCGCGTTGCTGACCTTATAGAAGAAATCATTCACTGTCAGCATCCGAGGCATCATCAGAGGCGCATCCGTGCCGGAAGCAGCCACAGCCTCTGCCAGGTATTTCCTGAAGAAGGCCATGGAACGCCTGTTCGGAAAGACGAAGCATCTGTCCTCCACCTTTCCCGAATTGTAATGATATTGAGCTACCTGTTTTAAGAAGGGCACCATATATTTTTCTGTTTTTTGCAAAGATAGTATGCGTTGTTGCCAAAGTATGGCACAACGAAGGGACTCAGCAGAGTCCCTTCGTCATATAATCAGTCAAGATCCAGATCCTCGGCAAAAAGTTCTGCCACATCATCAGGAACATCGAAATCCATGCTGCTCCAGAGATCCTCCATCTGGCGTCGGTCCTTCTTGGTCGGACGACCAGCTCCCCTGTCGCGCTTGAGGAAGAAGGTCTCCACCGGTGCGCGGAGTTTCGCGAGTTCCTCAGGAGGTGTCTGGTTTTCGGCATAATCCGGAACCAGCTTCGCTCCCTGTCTCTTGTCTATGAGCTGAAGGACCTTGTATGTATACACCACCGCACCCTTTCGCGCCACGATGGTATCGCCAACCTTCACCGGCTTGGAAGGCTTTGTGTCAGAACCGTTTACACGGACCTTTCCGCCCTTGCAGGCATCAGTAGCCTCGGTCCTGGTCTTGTACACCCTTATCGCCCACAAGTATTTGTCTATTCTTACCTCTTCCATATTAACTGAAGAAATTGAAAGGATTTGCTCCTGCAGGACCTGCAGACTCTTCATCCACCTCATCCTCGAGTCCCTCATAGTCCTCACCCTCGAGGAATGCCTCCGTATCCGGATCGATATAAGCATCGACCATCTCTTCCGGACGGGTTACAGCCTCAAGGAGAAGCGTCTCACGATCGCGTGGAACAAGGAAGAAGTCCGGCATATCGGCAGGAACGAGGATAGTCTCTCCCTTCCTGAATTCATAATTCTCCATATAAGCTTCTCCATTCTCTTTTGTCGAAGGCACCTGGATAGAAGCCGCACCCTCAAGACATATATATACGATGAAGCTTTCAAACTGTTCAGTGTAAATATGCAGAGGATCCGTAAGGGCAATCTTCGCCACGCTGAACTGCGGGCACTCCACGAGATTCTGGATCATCTGACCCTTCTGATCCTCATCATGACAATGGCACTCATGGCCCTCCTCGTGACAGTGACACTCACCGCCCTCTTCGTGACAATGGCACTCATGTCCCTCCTCGTGACAATGGCACTCGGTCGGACGGCATGGAGCATATGAAGCCTCCTCGCCCCAAAGCGGTCCCTTGCGGTAGATGCCCGGATCGAATGCGCGATAGTCTATCACATCGATAGCCTCTTCAAGATGCATCTTTCTTGCAGTCGCCGGATCGAACTCACGTCCCCAATCGTAAAGTCTGAATGTCATGTCCGAAGACTCCTGGATCTCAGCGATGAGGAGACCTCCGTCTGCAGCATGTACTGTGCCCGGAGTTATATACACAACGTCTCCCTTCTTAGGATAGATGACATTGAGGACCTCTTCCACCGTGCCGTTCTGGCACCTGTCATAGAATTCCTGGGCAGTGATGTCACGAGTGAATCCGCAATACATCTTCGCACCTGGCTTGGCGTCCATGATGTACCAGATTTCAGCCTTTCCCAGAGAATCATATCTTTCTGCAGCGACCTCATCGTCCGGATGCACCTGCACGGAAAGCTTGTCGTTGATGTCAAGAAACTTGATAAGCAGAGGGAACTGGCGTCCATAAAAGTTATACACATTCTCTCCCACGACCCTCTCAAGATAGGTCTCCATGATCTCGCCTATTGTGTTTCCTGCCAGCCATCCGTTCTCCACCACCGAATCCTCAATGCCCATGTCGGCAAGTTCCCAGCTTTCACCGATCAGAGCATCCTCTCCAAGAACCGTCTCATTACCTTCGCCGTCCACTTCAACGAAATGCTTGCCGAGTTCAGCGACAAGTGCGCTTCCACCCCAAGGTCTCCTTGATGGTACAGGAATAAACTTCAACGGATATAGTTTCTTTTCCATAATTGTCATTTTTAGTTCATCCTTGCAAAATTACAATAATTAACCGAATATGCTCCTCCGTTTTATTGATAATGCAAAAATGTTTTGCGAAATTAGCGGTTTCGCGCAAAACCAAAAGCTTATGGAAGACTACAGCAAAATGATTGAAGAAAGGATAGCAGAACTGTATGAAGTACTTGCAGGTACAGTGTCAGAGAATGACATGGCCAGAATCAAGGATGCATTTGAACTTGCACACGAAGCGCACAAGGAACAGTACAGGAAATCGGGGCTGCCATACATCATCCATCCGATAGCAGTAGCACTCATCGTGGCCAAGGAACTGGAGCTCGGTCCGAATCCGGTCATAGCGGCCCTCCTGCACGATGTGGTGGAGGACACCGCATACACCCTCGAGGATGTACGCGAAAGGTATGGTGACGATGTAGCTTTTCTCGTGGACGTGGTGACCAAGAAGAAAAAGGAGAAATACAGCCACTCCAAGCAGGTAGACAACTTCCGTCAGCTTCTTGAATCAATGCAGTATGATGTCAGGGCGGTACTAATCAAGCTGGCTGACCGTCTGCACAACATGCGCACACTGGAGAGCATGAGGCCGGACAAGCAGATGAAGATCGCCGGCGAGACAGATTATTTCTATGCTCCTCTTGCCAACCGTCTCGGACTGTATCATGTCAAGTCCGAACTGGAAACCCTTTCGTTCAGGTTCAGATGTCCGAGAGAGTTCTCGGAAATTGACGCTCTCCTGACAAATGAAAAGGAAAGGGACAAGGAATATCTGGAGCAGTTCCTGCAGCAGATCGACAAGGTCCTGAAGGAGGCAGGCATCCAGGTACGCACACAGGTAAGATACAGGATGCCATACAGCATATGGCGAAAGATGCGCACCAAAGGCTGTGATTTCGAGCATGTTTCCGACAAGCACTACATCAGGATCATCTTCCCGGACGCTACCGGCATGTCCGAAAAGAACATGAGCCTCAACATATACTCGGTGCTGACAGACCATTTCAAGGAGCGTCCAGGCAGCTTCTCAAACTACATCGACGCGCCAAAGGAGAACGGATACGAAAGTCTCCACATAAAGATCCTCAACAGTATAGGTACATGGGAGGAGATCCACATCGCATCTGAGAGAATGGTGCGCAAGTCCAGACTTGGATGTGCTGCAGAGCAGACCAGCGAGAACCTGATCATGTGGCTCAACAACTTCAAGGATGTACTCAAGAAGGTTGCCGCCGACTCGGCGACGTCGAACTTCATCGACGAGGTACGTCTTCTCTTCGAATACAATGATGACATCATGGTCTTCACTCCGAAGGGAGAGAACATCGTGCTCCCTAAAGGGGCGACCGCACTTGACTACGCATTCCACATCCATGGAAAGGTCGGTGAACATGCCATGTTCGCCAGAATAAACGGCAAGCTGTCATCGGTCAAGACCCAGCTGCACAGAGGAGACTGCGTGGAGATCGGCCTGGGCGACGAAGTACAGATAAAGGAAGACTGGCTCGGCAACATGGTGACATACAAGGCGAAGAAGGCCGTAAAATCATACCTTTCCAAGCAGCCTAAGCCTGAATTCACAAGATGTCCATGCTGCAACCCTCTGCCAGGTGATGAAGTGATCGGATATGGCGAGGACCCGAAGCATCTTGTCCTCCACAAGAGGGATTGCCACGCCCTGATCAGGCTTGCTTCCCAGCATGGAAACCTCATACACGAGGCTGACCTGCACGAAGATCCGGACACATTGTACCCGGTACGTCTCATCATACGTGCCGTTGACAGATACCACCTCCTCAGCGACCTGATCGACTGCATAACAGAAAAACTGAAGCTGTCAATGGAATCTCTCTCGACAGAAACAGTTGACAACATAGGTACCTGCACTATCGACTTCTGCATTCATTCTGCAGACGAACTGAGATTTGCCATTAACAGCATCAAAGAGATTGAAGGCGTGGACGAAGTGTCCAGAGCCAGTATCTAGCCTAGAGATTTTCCAGATGCTCGTAGAAGGATTCACGTCCTGACACCAGGATCTGGATAGTCCTTGGGACAAGGTCTGCCATATTCGGGTCCTTGTCGATAAGCTGCTCAGCAACTACCCATACCTCATCAGAAAGAACCACAGTCTTGATGACCTTCCACTCGATGTTGACCTCATTGGCAGCAGCGAGCGCATCCTCCCTGTTGTTGTCATCCACATTATAGATGCCTGGTAATGCAATTTTCAGATACTGGTTGTCATTATCATCCCAGAAGATGAGGAATGTCAGTCCACGACGTTTGAACACGAAACCGAATTCGGTTTCCTGCGGCTCAAGCCCCTCACTTGCGAGGTAAGCTCCGAGATTACTCTTTGTTGTTCCCATAGTTATTAAGATTAAAAACCTATCTTTCTTCTTACGCAGACCTCGCCGAGAGAGGACTTGTT
>JAEIGA010005550.1_pt1 | contig 19273 bp, 20 predicted proteins | sample 9270691 | NCBI WGS metagenome assembly JAEIGA01 (sample SAMN17057246, study PRJNA624740) | gut metagenome | biome: biome; isolation source: fecal sample | host: Bos grunniens | place: China: Xizang | collected 2019 | reverse complement strand
GATAATAAAAATACAGCAAATGCTATAGCATCTCAAGTTGGTATTGATATAGTTCTTGCAGAAGTTTTACCGGAGGATAAATCAAGGGAAGTTAAAAAGCTTCAAGAAAAAGGTGACTTTGTTGCAATGGTTGGAGATGGTATAAATGATGCTCCAGCATTAGCTAAGGCAGACATAGGTATAGCAATAGGAAGTGGTACTGATGTTGCAATGGAATCTGCTGATATAGTTTTAATGAAAAGTGATTTAATGGACGTTCCAAATGCTATTAAATTAAGCAATGCGACTATAAAGAATATAAAACAAAACTTATTTTGGGCATTTGGTTATAACACTATAGGAATACCAGTAGCGGCAGGACTTTTATATATATTTGGAGGTCCACTTTTAAATCCGATGATAGCAGCAGCTGCTATGAGTTTAAGTTCAGTATCTGTTGTTACTAATGCACTCAGACTTAGAAACTTTAAGTTTAATAAATAAGATTTAAATATCACTTCATACTAAATTCACATATATAGGCTAAAATAAATATATAGAAGATAGATTGGAGTGGTAAAATGAGTGCATCAATATTAGTAGTAGAAGATGACGCAAGTATACAAGAACTTATAGTAGAATTTTTAAGAGCAGAAAACTATAATGTAGATTATGCAAGTGATGGATTAGAAGGAATACAACTTTTTAAACAAAATAATTATGATTTAATTATATTAGATATAATGATGCCAAATTTAGATGGATATTCTGCATGTAAAATGATAAGAAAAACTTCAAATGTACCAATAATATTTTTAACAGCTTTAAATCAAGAACATGAAGAAGTAAAAGGATTTGAATTAGAATGTGATGATTATATAACAAAGCCATTTTCGTTTAATCTTTTAATAAAAAGAGTTCAAGCTGTTTTAAGAAGAAGTAAAGATAATAACTCTAGTGGAGATTTTATGTCTTTTGAAAAATTAAAACTTGATTTAAACACTTATACAGCTGATATAGATGGAAATATTGTAGAGTTAACATTAAAGGAATTTAATATATTAAAAAGTTTAATAGAAAAATATCCTCAAGTTATAACAAGAGAAAGTTTACTTGATGGAATATGGGGATATGATTATTATGGTGATACTAGAATAGTTGATGCCCATATAAAAAATTTAAGAAAAAAAATAGAACTACCATATATAAAAACTGTAAAAGGAATAGGTTATACACTTGAAAAAGATATTTAGTAAATGGCAAGAGATAAGTATTAAGCATAAACTTTTTGGTATAACTAGTGGACTTTTAATATTGTTAGCTGTAGTTACCTATATTATACTTTATAATTTACTCCCATATTATTATCATAGGTATAAGATAGATGCTCTAGATAAAGATATAAATAGCATAATCATTAATGCTAAAAGTCATGATACACAAAGCTTAATTAATAACTTATATAATCTTTCTGCAGATAATAATTTATCAGTTATGTTAAGAGATACAACAGGAAGGATAATAATTGGAGAAGATGAGCTTTTCCTATTTAAGTTTAACTCATCAGGGAATAGATGGGATAATCCAATTAAAGGGCATAATAATCAAGATTATAGAGTTTCAAAGTTTGTAAGCACTAATGACAAAAGTACCCCATATAAATTAGATTTAATAATGCCTTTGCAACCTATAAATGAGGCAACTTTAGTTATTAAAAAGATAATGCCTGTTATACTTTTGTTCGCAGTATTTGTAGGTATGATTGGAGCATTTATTTATGCATCTACAGTAACAAGACCTCTTATAAAAATTATTGAAAGTGAAAGAGAACAAGAACAAAGGCGAAGAGACTTCATAGCAACAATTTCACATGAATTAAAAACACCAATAACAATAGTAAGTGGTCAGTTAGAAGGGATGATTTATAATATAGGTAAGTATAAAGATAGAGATACGTATTTAAAGAAATCATATGAAAGTACTCAAGAACTTAAAGAGCTAGTTAATGAAATGATTGAAATATCAAAAGCTGATAACTTAAGACATGATTTAAATCTAAAGTCTGTTAATTTAAGTGTTTTATTAGATAAATTAGTACAAAGACAAGTATTTTTAATAGAAAATAAAAAATTAAAAACTAACTTAAAAATAGAAGATAATATAAATATAATTGCTGATGAAGAGAAAATAACTAGAGCAATTAATAATATAATAAATAATGCTATAAAGTATTCTCCAGAAGGAGAAAATTTAATAATTAGACTTTATAAAAAGAAAACTGGAAGAAGTACAAAAATATATTTAGAAGTAGAAAATACAGGAATAACAATAGAAGAAGAATATATAACTGAAATATTCAATCCTTTTTATAGAATTGAAAAATCTCGTTCTAGAAAAACTGGTGGAAGTGGTTTAGGGCTTTATATAGTAAGTAATATATTAAATGGTCATGGATTTGAATATAATGTAAAAAACGGACAAAATTCTGTTATTTTCACTATAAAAATTTAATTTCAAAATAACTTCATTAAAATTACACATTAAATTCATATACAGTTAGTATTATATAAAATATAAAGACTAACTTAAAACCATAATACCCAAAACTATGGCTATAGCTTTCCCCACATCCTCGAATAAGTTTATGGTCATAGTTAAAAAAGACATCCTTTAAAATTTTAAGGGATGTCTTTTTTTATTATAAATTCCTTATTAATCAAATACTCAATTAAATAACCCATAATAATAACTCCAGGTAGATTAATTAAAAGTCTGAATAAAGTGAACTCAAAACCTAAAGCACTTATTTCAAATAAAAGAGTAGAAATTTTAATAACACACCAAGCATTCATAAAAATAATTATATTAGAAAATTTAACGCCTTTTTTTAATAGAACCTCAGTAAAAGGAAAAGCTGCATACATAGGTCCAGCCGCAAATGCAGCTAATCCTATAGAAAGTATTATTCCTACTATACTAGAATCAGGTCCCATATATTTCATAATAGACTCTCTTGATATCCATTCATCAAGAAGACCAAGTAATAGCATTATTGGAGGTATAACCTCAATCATTTGAATGAAGCTATCATTAGAAATACTTAAAATATTAAAAGCCAAATCTTTTTCAAAATAAGACAATAGAATTAAAAAAATACATAAAATTAAAAAAAATTTATATCTATTAACTATATATTTTAATTTACTCATCCAAGAAACACCCCCATAAAGTATGCAACTACAAATGAAAACAAGAAAGCTAAAAAGTTTCTTAAATAAGCAGCTTTTTTGCCAATATACTTTGACTCAAGTGGAATTGTAACAATACCAACTAATGTAAGTGTAGAAACAAGAGCTGCTATTTGAGAATATCCAGCACCGTTTAAAAGTAGACTATTTGCTGTTGAAAAAGCAACAAATGTTGGCATAAGTGTAACTGAACCTACTATTGCAGATAGAATAACCCCAAACACACCAGACTCTGAGCCGATTAATTTAGATATTGTGTTTGTATCTAAAACTGAAAGTATAAATCCTACGATGATTATTATTGATAAAAATTGAGGCATAATATTTTCAAAGGATTTAAAGGCTTTTATCGAGGCGTTTTTTGTTTTTGATTTATCCTTTAATAGTGATACTATAAATAGAACTATAGTTAAACCATAAAGTATTACAGCTGTCATAATATAGCCTCCTCGAATATAATTACTATACTTACTTTATGAAATTATAATTGTATTAGTGATTATGTTATTCTTAAATACAATAAATAGGCAAACTTTCGTTAAATTTATTAATTTTGAATTAAAATATTAACTTAGATTAAAAATATAATAAAGTTTAACTTATTAAAAATTTTAGGAGGCAATAATGGATATACAATACGTTCAAGGAAAACCATTATTCACATATATAAATAAAGATAAAAAACAATATCCATATTTAACAGAAAATATAGAAACAGAAGTTTGTATAATAGGTGGTGGTGTTACAGGCGCTATAGCATCTTATTATTTTAGTAAAAATAATATAAAAACAGTTATTTTAGAAAAGAAAAGAATAGCTCATTTAAGTACAAGTGTAACTACATCGCTTTTACAATATGAATTAGATGATAGCCTATCAGATATTAAAGAATATACAACCCTTGAAAATGGAATAAAATCTTATAATCTAGGTCTCAAGGCTCTTGATGAAATAGAAAAATTTATAAATAAATATGGAAATAAATGTGATTATAAAAAAAGAGATACATTATTATATACATCTAAAAAGGATGAAATAAATTCAATAAAAATAGAGTATGATTTTAGAAAAGAAAATGGACTAGATGTTGAATATATAGATGAAAATAACAATTATAGCTTTGATATAAAGGCAGGTATAATATCAAAAAATGGTGGAGCAGAATTAGACCCTTATAAATATACTAATCAACTATTAGATATATCTTCTAATATGGGATGTAAGATATATGAAAATACAGAAGTTGTAGACTTAATACATTATGATGATTATATAGAGGTAATAACAGATTATGAAAATAAAGTTAAGGCTAAAAAAGTAATCGTTGCAACAGGATATAATACAAAGTTGTTTACCGATAGAAATTTTGGAACTAAAACAACTACATTCAACATAGTTACAAAACCTGTTTCTAATTTTGACGGATGGAATGACCGTATACTTATAAGGGATAATTGTGATCCTTACAACTATTTAAGAACTACTATAGACAATAGACTTATTATTGGTGGGGAAGATATAGATTTTATACAAGATATATTTAATGAAAAGCTAGCTAATAAAAAATATGATATATTAGAAAATAGATTAAAATCAATGTTTAAAGATATTAAGGACATAGAAGTAGAATTTAAATATTGTGGAGCTTTTGCATCAACACCAGATAATTTAGGATTTATTGGACCTGATAAGAAACATAAAAACTTATGGTACTTATTAGGTTATGGAGCAAATGGTATTTTATTTGCGATACTAGGTGGAATGATGCTATCAGATTTATATAATGGTAAAGAAGACAAGGATATGAACTTATTTAAGGTAGATAGATTTGACAGTTAATAAATATACATACTATTTAATATTTTTGTAAAAATATAATAAATAGTATTTTTAGGAGGTCCTAATAATGAGCAATATGAAAAGAGAATTAAATGGTATGAAAGATGATGTTAAACAAGGAGCTAAAAAAGTAGGTAATGCTGTAAAAGATACTGCAGAAGATTTAAAAAATGATTTTAAATGGTTTGTATCATCTGCTGGAGAAACAACAAATGAGTTAGTAGATAAAGTTACACATAAAATGAATTTAAAATAATAAATAAAAAAGGATATTATTAAATAATATCCTTTTTTATTTATGTAATCTATATAATACTTTATTCTAGTAAAAAAGTGTTTATAAATAAATTTTTATATATTGTATTAGATTTTGATAAAAAATATATAATTGTGTTATAATGATATATAAATTATTTCCAATTATAATATTATGAAATAGAACAGTTTTGTAAAGTTTAAATTGGGTAAATTAATAAAATCAGTATTAAAGAATATAGATTAAATTATTAATATATAAATATAAAGGAGATAAAATGAGAACGGTAGAATTATTAGCACCTGCAGGTGATTTAGAGAGATTAAAAATAGCATTTACTTATGGCGCAGATGCAGTATATATAGGTGGAGAAATCTTTGGTATGAGATCTGCTGCAAAAAACTTTACTAAAGAAGATATGATAGAAGGTGTAAAATTTGCTCATGAAAGAGGAAAGCATGTTTTCGTTACTATAAACATAATTCCAAGAAATGATGACTTATTACAACTTGAAAATTACTTATTAGAACTACAAGAAATCGGAGTAGATGCAGTTATAGTAAGTGATCCTGGTGTATTCACAATAGTTAGAAAAACTATACCAAATATGGAAGTTCACATAAGTACTCAAGCAAGTACTACAAATGCAGCATCAGCAGCGTTTTGGTATAAGCAAGGAGCAAAAAGAGTAGTTACAGCAAGAGAATTATCATTTGAAGAAATAAAAGAATTAAGAGAAAATACTCCAGCAGATATGGATATAGAAACATTCGTACATGGAGCTATGTGCATGTCATACTCTGGTAAATGTGTAATAAGTAACCATACAACAGGAAGAGATGCAAATAAAGGTTCTTGTGCTCAATCATGTAGATGGAAATATACTTTAACAGAAGAAGTAGGGCCTGGAGAATATAAGCCAGTGTTAGAAGGAATAGACCCAGAATTCTTCTTTAACTCAAAAGATTTATGTATGATAGAATATATTCCAGAAATATTTGAAAGTGGAATAACAAGTTTAAAAATAGAAGGAAGAATGAAAACTGCTTATTATGTTGCAACAACAGTTAGAGCTTATAGAATGGCACTTGATGCATACTATAAAGATCCAGAAAACTGGAAGTTCAATCCAATGTGGTTAGAAGAACTTAAAAAAGGAAGTCATAGAGATTATAGTACAGGATTCTTCTTTGATAGACCAGATGCTAAATCTCATAATTATGAATCAGCATCTTATATAAGAAACTATGATTTTATAGGTTTAGTAAAAGGTTATGAACAAGAAAGTGGACTTGTTATAGTAGAACAAAGAAATAAAATGTATGTTGGAGATAAAATAGAAGTAATAGGACCATTTAAGGAAACTATGAATGCAACTATATTAGAAATGTACAATGAAGATAATGAGCCAATAGAATCAGCTCCTCATGCAAGACAAACAGTAAAAATGAAATTAGACATAGATGTAGAAAAAGATTATATGTTAAGAAAGCCTATAAAGGTTATAAATATATAAAAAGGGAGATTTACTATGAATATAGGTAGAAACGATGATTGTTGGTGTGGAAGCAACAAAAAGTATAAAAAATGCCATATGAAGTTTGATGAAAAGCTAGAAGAAATGAAAAGAGAAGGTCATAACGTTCCTTCTAGAAATCTTATAAAAAATGAAGAACAAATAGCTAAAATAAAAGAAAGTGCAAGAATAAATAATGCAGTTTTAGATTTAGTAGCAGAAAACATAAAAGAAGGAATGACTACAGATGAAATAGATAAATTAGTTCATGACTTTACAATATCACAAGGTGCAATTCCTGCTCCTTTAGGATATAGTGGATTCCCTAAAAGTGTTTGTACTTCAATAAATGATGAAATATGTCACGGAATACCAAATGAAAGAACTGTTCTTAGAAATGGTGATATAATAAATGTAGACGTATCTACAATATATAATGGATATTATTCAGATGCATCAAGAATGTTTATGATTGGCGAAGTAAGTGATAATGCTAAAAAGTTAGTAGAAGTTACAAAGGAATGTTTAATAAAGGGGATAGAAGCTGTAAAGCCATGGGGTCACCTTGGAGATATAGGTGCAGTTATAGAAAAGCATGCAAAAGAAAATGGATATAGCGTAGTTAGAGAGTTTGGTGGACATGGTATAGGTTTAGAGTTCCATGAAGAGCCTTTTGTTTTCCATTATGGAAAAGAAGGAGAAGGTATGGTTCTTGCTCCAGGTATGATGTTTACTATTGAGCCTATGATTAATGAAGGTAAGGCTGATTTATATATTGATGCGGATAATGAATGGACAGCAATAACAGATGATGGTTCTTTATCAGCTCAATGGGAGCATATGGTTCTTGTAACTGAAGATGGAGTAGAAATAATAGCATATTAATAAAATAAAGGTATCAAATAATTATTTGATACCTTTATTTTTTAAAATTCGAAATTTAAATTTTTTAATCTCTGTTTAACTTCATTGACCACATTGATTTCTTCGTCAATAGAATTTGCTTCAAAAGTAACAGAGAACCTTAAGAAAGAACCAGATTCGTCCCAAGGAACTGTAGATATAAAAGCATTATTTAAAATATATTCACTAACTTCTTCGGCACTGTTAAACTTAATTCCATTTTTAATCCCTTTTGGAATTTTAGTATAACAATAAAATCCACCACTAGGTTTTTCAACATCAAATCCAACTTCTTTTAAAGCACTTACAAGTAAATTAAATCTTCTATCATATCTTTTTATATTATCATTTATTAATTCAGGATGATTAAGTGCATACATACCAGCCTTTTGGATTGCTATAAATTGACCAGAGTCATTATATCCTTTTACTGATGAAAATAGCTTTATAGCCTTTTCAGATCCAACTACAAAAGCAAGTCTCCAACCAGTCATATTAAAGGCCTTAGATAAAGAATGTACTTCTATTGAATATTGTAAGTCTTTATCAACATTAAAAATACTTAATGGTTTTAAATTATTATAAACTAATGGACCATAGGCAACATCAGATATCACTAATACATTATTGTTCTTTGCAAAGTCTATAACTTTTTCATAAAACTCTAGTGTAGCTATTTGTCCTGTGGGATTGTTAGGATAGTTTATATATAAAAGCTTAGCTTTTTTTAAAATATCTTTTGGTATTGAATTAAAATCTGGATAGAAGTTATTGTCTTTAGAAAGCTTAAGCTCAAAAACTTTTCCAGATAAAAAATTAGTACTATTTGCTATTATAGGATATCCTGGTACTGTCATTAAAGTAACATCACCAGGGTTTATAAAGCAAGTAGGAAGCATGGCCAAAATTGATTTAGAGCCAATACCATGTACAATATTTTCAGGTTTAATATTTTCTAATCCATATAAGTTTTTTAAATAATTACAAGCAATTACTTTAAACTCTTCGATACCATTATCAGCATAAAATCTATTTTCTTCTTTATAAGCTTCAATACTAAGAGTATCTATTATGGATATATCAGCTTTTTTATCAGGTTCTCCAACACCCATATCAATTATTTTTATATTAGGATATTTTGATTGTAGTTCCTTTCTTATTAACTTTAGCCTTTCAAATTTAAATATATTATCCTCATAAAAAAAATCACTTCCACCTAGGCGGTCTGCAACTAAATTGTCGATAAAATCCATTTTAAAACCTCCAAAGAATATTTGAATAATATATAATATTTAAAAAGATTATAAATTGGAACTATAATTGCCATAAATACACAATTAAAATATAGAATAAATAATGATATATTAATATTAATCTGATACTATATAAATATTATGGGGGATTCTTATTAAAAATAAAAAGCAATTATACTAATAATTATATTAGTTTTTATAAGTATACTAGTATGTATGTTTCCGATAAAAAAAGATATTGATATAAATGCAGAATGTATTAAATGGAGAATAGGAGATATAACTTATTATGAAGAGGGGAATGGTGTACCAATTCTTATATCGCTTGGATTTATTGTATGTGAGCCTGATTTTAATAAGTTTATAATCGGTATTAATGAAGAATCTAAAGTATGGAGTCATAAAAATGGACTATTAATATCATATCCTTCAAATAATAGAAATGATGCAGTTAAAATTAGTAAAGAATTAATTTATAAAAACAATCATTTATCTAAACTTGAATATAGTTGGTAATAAAAAGAGACTATTTAAATTAAATAGCCTCTTTTTATTATTTAGATTTTTTGTTAATTTTATTAGAAGTTTGTTTACTGTTTGTAGTCTTTTTATTTACACTAGTTTGGTTCTCTCTTACATCAAAAAATTTGCCGTATTTTATTACTTTAGGTTTTATGTCTATATTAAATTCTCTTTTATATCTTTTTATATCAGCCAACTCACCTTTTGTAACTATAGAAATAGCATTACCATTTCTATTACCTCTAGCAGTTCTACCAGCTCTATGTATATATTCATTTTTGCTTCCTGGGAAGTCTAAGTTAAATATATGGCTTGTATCAACAACATCAAGACCTCTTGCAGATAAGTCAGAAGAAACTAAAACAGTAGCTTTTCCTAATCTAAATGCATTTATAGCATTTTTTCTATCTTCCTTAGACATATCTCCAAATATACCAACAGATTTATATCCATGATAATTTAATTTACAAGCTATTACTTCTATACTTTTTTCATTATTAACAAATACTATGGCTCTTTTTGGAGTAGTAGCAGCTAATGCTTTTCTTAATAAGTCAAATTTTTCTCTTCTTTCACCTAGTAAATAAACATGTTTAATTTTAGGATTTATAGTAACTTCTTTAGTAGCATTTATTACTATTGGATCTTTCATAATTTCTTTACATATTTCAATTGTCTCATCATTAAGAGATGCTGAGAATCCTAAAACTTGTCTATCTCTTAAAGTAGATTTAACTATATCTTTAACGTAAGATATATTATTTCCACTAAGTAAGCTATCAACTTCATCTAAAACTATAGTTTTAATTGTATGAGCTTTTAATTTCTTTTGTTTTATTAAATCAAGAACTCTACCACAAGATGCAACGGCTATATGTGGTTTTATATTTTTTATATTCTTTATTTGTTTTTGAATATTTACCTCACCGAATATAGGTAAAGAAGTAACATTTATTTGTGAATTTTTTGCTAATATTTCTATTTGGTTGTGTATTTGAACAACTAATTCATGAGTAGGAGCAAGTACTAATACTTGAGTTTCTCTTTTAGTTGTATCTATTTTTTCAAACATAGGAAGTAAATAAGCTAATGTTTTACCACTACCAGTTTGAGAGTTTGCTAAAATGTCTTTATTATTTAATATATTTTCAAAAACAAGGCTTTGAACTTCAGTTGGAGAAGTTATATCTTGCTTTTCAAGTCCATTTATTAAATTATCATTTAATTTTAATTCCTCAAATGTCTTCATGTATTTCTCCTTTTATACTTAATATCTAAATTATTACATTTAATTATACACAATATATAATAAAATTCATACATTATTAGTTAAAAATTAAAAGAAATAATATAAAAATATGATAAAAATTAAACAAATATATTGTAAGAATTAAGAAAATATAGTAAAACTCTTACATAAGAATAAAAATTGTAAAATAATACAAAACTACAATAGATTATAATTTATTGTTTAAGTATTAGAATATTATGGTAATTATATAATAAAGCAGGTTAATGGAGGATGAGATGATGAAAAAGAATAAAGTTGTAATAGTTGGAACTGGAATGGTAGGTATGAGTTATGCATACTCCATGATAAATCAAGGAACTTGTGAAGAATTAGTTTTAATAGATATAAATAAAGAACGTGCAAGAGGAGAAGCAATAGACTTAAATCATGGTCTTAGTTTTGCACCAAGAAAAATGAAAATATATGCAGGGGATTATAGTGACTGTAAAGATGCTTATATAATATGTATAACAGCAGGAGCAATTCAAGCAGAGGGAGAAACAAGACTTGATTTACTTCATAAAAATAGTAAAATAATGAAGTCTATAATAGATCCAATAAAAGAAAGTGGATTTGATGGAATATTATTAATAGCAACAAATCCAGTTGATATAATGACCTATGTTGCACAAAAACTATCAGGATTTGATAAATCTAAGGTTATAGGTTCAGGTACTACACTTGACTCTGCAAGACTTAGATATACTTTAGGAGAAAAACTAGATGTAAATCCTAAAGATATACATGCATATGTAATGGGAGAACATGGAGATTCTCAATTTGTAGCGTGGAGCTATGCTTTATGCGGAGTTCAACCAATATATCAAATAGCATCAAGAAAAGATTCAAAAATAAAATTTGAAGAATTATCTGAGATAGAAGATACAGTTAGAAATATAGCTTATGAAATAATAAAATGTAAAAACTCAACATACTATGGAATTGGTATGGCACTTACTAGAATAACTAGAGCAATACTTGAAAATGAAAACAGTATACTTACTGTTTCATCATGTTTAAATGGAGAATATGGACATGATGATGTTTATATAGCTGTACCTAGTATAGTTAATCAAGAAGGAGTAAGAGAAGTTATACATCTTCCTCTTGATTCAAGTGAAAGAGCTAAATTAGATGACTCTATTGAAATAATGAAAGAGAATATTGCAAAATTAAATTTAAAATAAAGAAAAAGTCTTAAATACTAAATAATACAGTATTTAAGACTTTTTTGTTTTTATGTTTAAAAATTAAAAAAAATATAACAATAAATAATAGGTTTATAAAAAATAATTTAAAAAAATTAGAAAAATATTATAGTAGTAAAACTAAATTATATGGACAATTTAATCTTATAAATAAAATAATAAGTGAAAGGAAAATATAAATGTCAAATAAAAATAAAGAAAAGAAATTAGAACAAAAAGTAAACATAAAAGAGGCTTTAAAAGAAAATCAAGAAAGAATGGAAATTGCAAAGGAACTTAATCATAGTAGAAAAACTATTTCAGATGTTCTAGGAGAAAGACTTTCAAAAACTAGAAGATTTCCACCTTGTTAATATTTTTTATAAACTAAAGCTAGAGGGGTGATAAAAGTGATAGGTAATGACAGATTCAGTAATGGAGTATACAGCAATGCACTTGAATATACAAAGCATATACTAAAGGAAAGTTCCTCTATCGATGATATTATAAAAAATGCAAATATATTAGAAGAAACAGAAGAAGAAATGAGAGAAAGAATAAAGGAAAGTAGATAGAAAAAAGCAACTTTTAAATTAAGTATATAAAATACTAATATTTAAAAGTTGCTTTTCTTTATAAAGCAAAGAAACTAAGTATAATTATTCTATAAAGATTGTAATACTTTAACTATTTTATTGGTAATAACAACTATATTAAATTTAGTTTTATAGAACATAATAATCCTAAAGAGCAAACATATAATAAACTTACAAGAAGGTGAATAGCATAAAAAGATTATTAAAAATAATTTTATTAATAGGATTAATTATAATAGGAATTTCAACCTTTAAAGAATATCAAAAAGGTTTATATATTAATGAAACCAAAAATATGAGTTCAGAGGATCTAAATACAGTTAATCAGGTTATAGCTTTAGCAAAAGAAAAAATAGGACTACAGTATGTATGGGGAGGAAAGGGGGAAATAATAACTGATGAAAGATTAGATGAACTTATAAATACCTATGGAACTCATTATTATCCTTTAAAGAGAAGTGACTATATAGGAAAACAAGGATTTGATTGTTCAGGACTTACATACTGGACCTATAAAAAGATAACGGGAGTTGAAATAGGTTATTCAACAATAGAACAAAAAGATATTTTAAAAGAATTCAAAGTAGATTATGAAGATATACAACCAGGAGATTTAATATTTCATCCACATCATGTTGTAATGTATATAGGAAAAGGTAAAATAATTAACTCAGCAAATCAAAATCCATATCCAATAGGTGGTGTAAAAGAAAACTATTTATTTTTATATAAAGATGGAGAAGTATATAGACCAATGGATTATATAAAATCTATAAAATAATTATAAGAATATGTAAATAGCTATGTATGACATAGCTATTTTTATTTAAATTTTTAATTAATCATAACTATATATATAATAATCATAAAATAAATATAATAAAAAACTTAGGGGGATACCTAAATGTATAATAAAGTTAATCTTAAAATGAAAGTATCAGATTTAAATAGAGATTCAAAAGAAGAGGTGATAAGTTTAAATGGAATAACTAAGGAAAATAGTTTATATTTTGAAAATGTAGAACTTACAATAGAAGAAGATAATATATTAAGAGTTTATGATTTAAATATGCAAGGATACTTATTTGATTTAACTATAATAGATGATGAAATTTTTGTAATTGGAAAGATAAATAATATCCTAGTAGGAAAACAATTAAAATACAAAAACCAAAAATTAAAAATAATAAACCAAAATCAAAATATATTAAAACTTATAAATTCTTCAGAAAAATATAGAACATTAAAAAATAAATTGGATATAAAGCTAAGCTTGCCAAATGAAGCTAGGATTATATCCTTAGATAAAGTGGGTGGTAAAAATAATGTTATAGTGTGTGATTTGGATAACGATATGAGAGAAGAGATAATATTTGCATACAATCATCTAAATAGAGCATACATATGTATAGGAAGGTACAATGATAATAATTTTAAATTAATAGATATATATGAAGGTAGAGGATATGATATTTCTAATTTATATATTAGGCCAATTATAAACGAAAGAAGCAATACAATAATTATAGGTTGGAGTGTATCGGAGAGTTTGTCTAATTTAGATTTATTATTATATGATGAAAATAAGTTAAAGTCAGTCCTTAATAAGAATGATATGTACTTTTCAAAAATAGATCTAATAGATTTTAATAAAAATAATAAAGAAGATATTGTTTTACTAAGACACGATTTAAATGGGTATTATATTAAAGCTTATGAGTATAATCATTTTAATTTAATTGAAAATAGTTTATATACTAATATATATAAAAATAGTATTAAGATATAAAAAATAAAACCTATAATAGGTGTTATTTTTAAAATGACACTTAGTATAGGTTTATTTTTTAGCTATTGTACTTTTCTTTTTCTAAACAATCTAAATCCAGTTACTAAAAAAGCTATAAAGCAAAGTAAAAAAGATACTATAAAAGCTATATGCATTCCATATAAGAATAAATTATCTTGTCCAGCAATATATCCTGTAACTCTATATCCAGCCTTTGAGCTCATAGCATTATAAAGTATTGTAGTAGATAGAGAAAGCCCAATAACCATACCTAAGTTTCTAGCAAGAGAGTTCATGCTACCAGCAATACCTAAGTACTTAGGTTCAACTGAAGACATAACTATTGAATTATTTGGAGATTGGAAAAGGGCAACTCCAATACCAGTTACTAAAGTAAGTATAATAAGAATATATATAGGTGTATTTAATCCAACGAATACTAATAAAATTTGAGATATACAAACAATTAAAAGTCCTATAAAAGTTAAACCTTCAGATCCTATTTTATCTGATAAAGCACCACTTATTGGAGCTACTACAATCATAGCAATAGGAACACACATAAGAATAAAACCAGATAATAAAGGTGATAATTTAAGAGCATCTTGTAAATAAAAAGGCATTAAAGTATTCATAAATAAGTTAGCTGAAAATATAAGTAATGCACAAAGTAATCCTAATGAAAATGGTACACTTTTAAATATATTTAAATCTATTAAAGAATTATATGCTTTTTTCTCTCTGTAAATAAATAAAATTATACTTATTATAAATAAAATAAATAAACTAATTACTAATGGTTTAGTAAATGTTGTAACTTGACCTATAAAAATTCCCATAAATAAAGAGGTTATACTTATTGCAAATAGTATAAATCCTAAAAAATCTATATCTAAAGGAATATCTTTCCTTTTTGATTTAGGAAAAACAAAGTAACCAAGGATTATAGCAAATATACCAACAGGTATATTTATTAAAAATATATAATGCCATGTTAACTTTTGAAGAATAATACCACCAATACCAGGACCTGCGATACTTCCAAGAGATACAAAGCTACCAAGAACACCTAAACTTCTTCCTCTCATATCAGGTGGAAAGTTTTCAGTTATTATTCCATAGTTTGTGGCCATTGTCATACTAGCACCAATTGCTTGAATTATACGTGATATTAAAAGTAATTCAATAGAAGAACTTATACCACAAAATAAAGAACCAATTACAAATATAAACGTACCGATTTTAAAAATTTTTACTTTTCCTATAATATCACTAATTTTGCCCCAAAATATTAATAAGCAGCAAATTGTAATCATATAAACAGAAACTATCCATTCAGCTTGGCTCATATCTATATTTAAATTCTTAGATATCATAGGCATTGCAATATTTACTATACTACCATCTAAGGTAGACATAAACGTAAATAAACAAGTAGCAATTAAAATTAACCACATATTATTCTTTTTTGAATTTTCCATAATATACTCCTTATTAAAATTAATTAATAAGTATATTATTCCCAATATATAAACAATGTATATAATAAATTATACTTAATATTAGTAGAATAAAGCATTTCACTAAATTTATAAAGTAATAATTATATTAATATGTTTTTATATATTTTTTTGATATGCAACTCTTTTATCTCCATCTTCTAAGTAAATAACTCCACAATATGTAAATCCATTTTTCTTAAGTGTATTTTGCATAGTAATATTATCCTCATGAGTATCTACTTTTATAGTATGTATTCCCTTAGGTTTACAAAGTTCTTCAACATTTTTTATCAGTTTATAAAATATTCCTTGGCCTTTATAAGAATTATCAACGGCAATTCTGTGAATCACACAATAATTATCATCGTTTAACCATTTTCCATCATAAATTTTATTGTAAGTTATCTCTTCGTCAAATGAAGCAAATATAGTGGCAATAACTTTGTCATTTAATACCATTACATAACTATCATTATTTTTTATATCATTACTAATTATATTTTCATTAGGATAGTTATTTTGCCATTGGTCAATTCTATTTTCTTTAAAATATGATTGAGCCTGTTTAAATATATTCATTATATCAGGCATATCATTTATAGTTGATTTTCTAAACTCCATAATGTATCTCCTTTAAATATACTTTAACCTTAATTTATTTTAACCTATTCTGGAAAATAATAAAAATAATAATTTAAAATAATATTGAAATTACTGCAATATAATACTTTATTATAAAATATAATAGAAAAAATATTTTTGTATAAATAGGATATAAATCTATGAGCAATAAATAGAAATTTAAACAATTAAAAAAAGAGTGTCATATACTATTTAAGACACTCTTTAAAAATATATTTATTTAATTATACTCATTAAAACATTACCAACTAATATACCTGCATAGTTTCCTAGTATGTATCCCCATATACCAGAAAGCATAGTAGGAATAATTAAAGAATTCCATCCTTTGGCAATTGCCATAGCAACTGCAGTAGTAGGACCACCTATACAAGCATTAGAAGCAAGTAATAATTCATCTAATTTAAGTTTAAATAATTTTCCAACACCTAAAGTAACAGCTAAGTGAATAGCAACAGCTAATACACAGAATACAAGTATAAAAGCTCCATTTTTAATAATTTCACTTATAGAAGCAGGCACACCTAAAGTAACAAAGAATATATAAATTAAAAATGTTCCGATTTCTTCTGCACCATTAATACTTTCAAGTTGCTTAGAAAATACTGTTGCTATTATTAACATTAATGTTGTCATTATTAAATACATATTTCCAAACATACTTCTTATCATGCTAGTAAGTGCATTAGTTTCAGGTATTATTGATTTAATAAATATAGCTATTTCATTAGATAATGCTGATACTGTTACAGCTATTGAAAGAGCTATAGCGATATCTTTTAATGAAATTTCTTTCTTAGTCCAATAATTAGTTGAGCTACTTTCTTGTTCGCCTTCTACTGTTGCCATTCCAAATTTATTTTTGAAAAATGCTATTGATGGGATTGACATACAAATAAAGAAGTATATAGCCATTACTAGATTATCAGCCACTATAGTTGCATTAGTAATATTTTCTGGAGTATTAAATGCTGATGTCATTGAAACAAAGTTAACTCCACCACCTATGTAAGAACCAGTCATCATACCTGCTATTTGAGCAATATATGGTAATACTGCACTAAGGGCAAACGCAGCAATAAATGTTCCTGTTATCGTACCTAAAGCAGATATATGGAAAGCTTTAAACATTCTTCCACTTCCATTTTTTATCTTTTTAATATCGGCTTTTAGTAGTAACAATGGTATTGCTACAGGTACTAAATATGAAGAAACAACGTCATATATAGGTGAGCTAGAAGGAACTATATTTAAGTTAGCAAAAACCATTGCTGTACCTAAAGCGATTATAGCTCCAGTTACTCTAGATGCCCATTTATATTTTTGCTCTAGAATAATTGAAATAGATGCTACTCCAACTAAAAATGTCCATAATATCCATACATTGTCTGGACTTATTAATGTTTTCATTAAATATTTCCTCCGAAGTCATTTATTTTATAAAATTATTATAAATGTAATTTTATAAATGGGACAGTACCACAGGTTATAGAATTTAGGGTGGTAGTGGTATGGTTGAAATTATTTGTAACTGGAAATTATATCTAAACCAATATATAATTATTATAACTTGGAGGGGATTATATGAATATATTTTTAGAATATATATTATTTCTAATGATAATTGTATTCATCCATTTATTTGCTTATAATACACAAGCTATGAGTGGAAATAAGTATTTTTATGGAGTATATGTAAATCAAATAGAACTTAACAAGGAAAATAAGTTAAATATTAATAATCATTTTAAGAAAAGCTTGAATTTAAGTTTGATATTTGACGTTTTAATTTATTTTATTACTGAATATATACGAGCAATAAATACAGGTCTTAATATAATACTTTGTATAATTATATACATAATTTTATATTATTACCTTTTAAAAATAGAATATAAAAAAGTAAATAAGATTAAAGAAGAGTATTTATTAGATCATAAGATAGAAAAATTAACTAAAAATTATACAATAGAGGATGAAATCCTAACAAATGAAAAGATAAAAATAAAAAGAAAATTTATAATATTATTTAGTATTTGTATAGGAATATCTTTATTATCATTATTTTATGTAATATCAAAGTATAATAGTTTACCAGATAAAATAATTACTCACTGGGGAGTAAGTGGAAAAGCAGATATATTTTCAGAAAAAAATATAATAAATGTATTTTTCACAAATTTTATTGACATATTAATGGTTATATTATTTGCCTTTTTAGGAATTGGAAGTTTATCTTCTAAGATATATATAAATAAGAATAAAATAGAAGTAAATAGAAGAAAGGCTATAAGATACTTAAATGGAATAGGTTATTCATTTTTAGCTTTAACATTAGTTATGCAGTCTTTAACTAGTACCATTCCTATTTATATGGTAAATCAAAAAAATATACCATTAGGTCTTACTATATTTAGTTGCATTGTACCAATATTTGTAGTAGTACTAATGATTTATTTTTATATAATGCTAAATGGATTAAAGACAAATGATAAATCTATTTATAGAGTTGAAGATGACGATGAAAAATGGATTTATGGATTTATTTATTATAACAAAGAAGATCCATCTTTTATGGTAGAAAAAAGATTAGGAGTAGGTTGGAGTATAAACATGGCAACACCACTAGGTAAGTTACTAACTTGGATAATTATTATAATTACGGTAGGAAGTATTGTAATTTGTTTTGTGTAAATATTAAAGTGCCTTTTAATAAAAGGCACTTTTTATGTATATTAAAATATACAATT
>JAEIGA010005549.1_pt1 | contig 19274 bp, 16 predicted proteins | sample 9270691 | NCBI WGS metagenome assembly JAEIGA01 (sample SAMN17057246, study PRJNA624740) | gut metagenome | biome: biome; isolation source: fecal sample | host: Bos grunniens | place: China: Xizang | collected 2019 | reverse complement strand
TTGGTCTAAAAATCGATATTTCCTGGAGCCGAGATAATGTGGAATATCAAATCCTTGAGCAAGTCATATTCATTTTGACGACTACCCACACCCTTGCTCTTTGCATCAAAATCGCGAATAGCCGAGATAATTTCAATCACTTGATAAGCGTTGTAATTTCTCATCCCATGTTGAAATTTTGCAAATTGTATATCCCATTTTGCTCCCACCATAGCCATAAGATTGGCTTGCGACTTATCTTTTGCAAAATAAAGGGTCAACAAATCTGAGAAATATCCAAAAATTGATGTTACAGTGAGCACTGTGGGATTATTCTTTGAATTTAGTCGGAAATATTCTACAATCTTAAACGCTTTCAACGCATCTTTTTGCGCCAATGCATCGACTAGTTCAAAATTGTTATAATCCTTGCTGATGCCGATATTTCGTTCAATACTTTCGGGGGTAATCATCGCATTATCCCCAAGCACGAGGTGTAATTTGTCAATCTCATTATACAATCGTGACAAATCGGTGCCTATATAATCACGAAGCATCTCGAGCGACTTTGGCTCAGCATTCATCTTTTTGAATTTAATGTGAGATGCAATGTGATTTATCACCTGTTTGTCTTTGATTTTCTCCGAGAGGAACACCACGCCATTATTCTTCTTAATCTCAGCAACGAGGTCCTTAGTTTTAGCCACAGCGCCACGACAACATATCACGAGAATAGTTGATGCCGATGGTTGCGACGCATATAGGTGCAAGCGATTGAGCGTGGCAGCATTGATTGCTTGCGCCTCCTTGAGAATTACCACCTGATACTCCGACATCATTGGGTAACGACGACACGCGTCCATCACCGTATCCATCGACACCTCAGGAGCATACATCGTGTACATATTGAAATCTCGTTCCTCAGGGGGAAGTATCTGCTCAAAAATTTTCACAAGCGCATCAATATAATACCCCTCCTCGCCATGAAGAAGATATATTGGAGCATATTGGCGTCGTGCCAACTGTGTTCTAAGACTTTCAAATGTAACTACAGGAGCTGCCATCGACCTAAAATTTTGCTATAATAGATTAATTGTGTAAATTTACACAAAATTCCTTTCACTACAAAATTCATCACTATTTCTTAAATGACACCGCTCAATCTTCCACAATATAACATTAATGTGAGAACCACAGCCGACGGCACCACGCAAATTTTTGATTCGCTCCGTGGCAAGTTCTTGGTACTCACCCCCGAAGAGTGGGTGCGACAACATTTCGTGTCATTTCTCATTAACCACAAAGAATTTCCCGCAGGATTAATGGCTAATGAAGTGTCATTGACTCTTAATGGCACCTCTCGTCGTAGTGATACCGTGGTTTACAACTCATCTGCACAACCACTCGTAATCATAGAATACAAAGCGCCATCGGTGAGGATTACGCAAAAAACATTTGACCAAATAGTGCGCTACAACATGGTGTTCAAAGCCCCCTACCTCATTGTTTCTAATGGGCTTAACCACTATTGTTGTCACATTGACCTCGAAAATCACACCTATAAATTCCTCCCCGACATCCCCTGCTATGGAGAGTTGAAGAGATAGATACTCAATAAATATTAAAAGAAAAAAGATGTCTCAATAGCCGAATTTATGCAGTTGAGATATCTTTTTTCAATTTTCAAGTCCTTACATGCAACAAAAATCATTGATACCGTGCGAAGCACGTGAAAGCGAAGCGTGAATAATAACCGGGGGGGGTGAGTAACGCGAAACCCTCGGAAAATAGGACAATCTACCCCCTTCCGTCCGAAGGACGGGAATGATATAATGATCTTGATTCGCGTCTGCCAGACGCATATAGTGTGGTTTACAATAACCGGGGGTATCGGGCTTTGCCCTTTACCCCCGGTTATTCATATCACTCCGTTCTCCCGTGCTTCGCACGCCTTTACTCCAAAACATTATCAAACACTAATTATAAAAAACAAAGATAGAAAAGCGTTCACTTTTCTACCTTAATTTATATATCCGTCTTCTAATCTATTAGAAGAAATATGCTAAGCGAATGTTCCAAGAACGGTTGCGGGCGTAGAAGTTGTCGAGTTTTTTTGTTTGAAGGGTGTTGGTCATACCCCAATTGCGACAACCCGAGAGTTGGAAGTTTTTGAAGAGTTCCACACCTGCACCTACTTGTAAGCCCACCTCTGCCCCATTATAGTCGAGAGCTGAGATATCGTTGTGTCCGGCAAGGAATGTAATTGATGGACCAGCGAATAGGAATGGAGCTAAATAATCTTCAAAACCATTCAAGCGATGAAACTTAAATCGCAAGTTAATAGGAATTTCCACGCAGTGTAGATAAGAACGCTCAATGCCGAATCCATCTGATGCCCATACCTTTTTTTCGCCCAAATGAAGCGTTGCTCCACGTTGTGAATATAATAACCCAAAGTCGATTGCAAAACCTATCCCTGGAAACATATATTCGGCGACACCACCAGCTGAGAAACCTACTTCGCGATCAACTTGAATTAAATCTTGCGAGAATTTAAGATTGTTGATGCTTACTCCTCCAGTTATACCATATCGCATTTGTGCGTTAGCAGTCATGCCACACATCACACACATCACGATTATTGCTGTCAATATTTTTTTCATCGCTTTATTTTTGATGATTATTTCTTAATAATTTCAATTGCTTCAGTTACATCTACAAGAGCTTGTTCGCCTGTAGTCATATTCTTGAGCATCATTTTATTTTGTGCCATTTCGGTTTCACCTACGATTGCCACAAACGGAATTGCCAAAGCATCGGCATACCCCATTTGCTTTTTCATTTTTGACGCATCGGGATAAATTTCAGCTCTCACGCCTGCGTTGCGCAACTCTTTGAGCATTTTCATTGACACTGCGGCTTCGGCTGCTCCAAAGTTGGTAAACATCACTTGTGTAGCGTCTTTTGCTTCTTCGGGATATAGGTCGAGAGTGTTAAGCACATCATAAATGCGATCGGCACCAAATGAGATACCAACACCAGATACACCTGTCAAACCGAATACACCTGTCAAGTTGTCGTAACGGCCACCTCCTGTAATGCTACCTATTTGCACATCTTGCGCTTTCACCTCAATGATTGTACCAGTGTAGTAGTTCAATCCACGAGCCAACGACACATCAAGGTCGAGCGTAGCACGCAAGCCCAATGCCTCAACACCTGCTACCACTTCGCGCAATTCTTTCACACCAAGAGCACCAATTTCAGATGTTGCAAGCAATGACTCTAATTGTTCGAGTCGCTCGCTGATAGTGCCATCGATAGCAAGAATGGGTTGCAATGTGGTAATAGCCTCTTCGCTCAAACCACGTTCACGCAATTCGGCATTTACGTTGTCGATACCAATTTTATCAATCTTATCGATTGCCACAGTGATATCGATAATCTTTTCGGGTGCACCAATCAACTCTGCAATACCTGCAAGCACCTTGCGATTGTTGAGTTTGATAGTGATATTGATTTTCAATCGGCTGAACACCTCGTCAACCAATTGCAAAAGTTCTATTTCATTTACCAATGAATCGCTACCAACGATATCGGCATCGCATTGATAAAATTCACGATAACGGCCTTTTTGAGGACGGTCGGCACGCCACACTGGTTGAATTTGGAAACGCTTGAATGGAAATTGCAACTCGTTACGATGTTGCACCACATAGCGAGCGAAAGGCACAGTAAGGTCGTAACGCAATCCTTTTTCGCTGATTTGTGATGTTAGATGCACATAATCATCATTTTCCACAAGCGCTTTATCAGCTCCACGCAAGAAATCGCCCGAGTTAAGGATTTTGAACAACAATTTATCCCCCTCTTCGCCATATTTACCCATCAACGTTGATAGGTTTTCCATAGCAGGAGTTTCGATTTGTTTGAATCCATAAAGTTTAAACACCTCACGGATAGTGTCAAAAATATAATTTCGACGAGCCATTTCTACAGGAGAAAAGTCACGTGTACCCTTTGGAATAGATGGTTTTTGTGCCATTTTTATTTAGTTTCTTTTATTTTTTGCTTAATAATCACTGCAAAGTTACAAAAAATGCCTTAATCTCTACGCGATGTGTAGATTAAAATGTAATATATGAGTGTTGCGAGCGAACTAAGAGCAGCCACAACATAGGTGTAAGCAGCACTTTTGAGAGCATCTTTGGCATGTTCGTGAGTAGCATAATCGGTGACGCGTGCCGAGTTGAGCCATGCCAACGCACGACGCGATGCATCAATCTCTACTGGCAATGTTACAAAACTAAATAGTGTTGTAGATGCAAAAAGGATAATTCCAGCAAGCAATAATTGTGGGAATGTCTCAACCGTAAAAATCCCCGCGAGCAACAACCAGGGCATCACCTTTGAAGCAAAACTCACCACAGGCACCAACTTTGAGCGTAGAGTTAGGAACGAGTAAGCCGTAGCATGTTGCACTGCGTGACCACACTCGTGAGCAGCAACAGCAGCCGCAGCCACACTATTACCATTATATACCTCAGGGCTGAGATTGACAGTTTTGTCAGTAGGGTTATAGTGGTCGGTCAAGCGACCATTTACTTGTGTCACTCTCACATCATAAAGACCATTTTGTGCCAACATGCGTTGCGCCACATCACAACCACGCAATCCATTGGGAATAGCCTCTTTAGAATACTTTTCAAACTTACTATTTAAGCGAGCCTGCACAATGTAACTCGCAATGGCAATAATGCCAAAAATCAAATAAATTGACATAACTTTTTAATATAGTGGTTAAAATTCACTCTATAATGTTACAAAGATAATGCCAACCAATGTTATATGGAAATTATGTAATACTTTTTGTGAACTTTTGGCAAAAAGTAAAATTCAATTCATAATGCATAGTTCATAATTTTTCACTCCCATGGGCGAATTATGAACAGAATGGCAGAATGACAGAAATAAATATAAAATATAAAAGACAAAAGTACAGAGGACAAATTATTCTACATTCTGCGCTAATTAAAATTATACTCCTTAAATTTCCTTGATTTTCATAAATTTACCCCATACATCGTGATTAGAGTATTTGTCACGACTTCCGGCTGGGACATATATCGTCACTTCGGTCTCAACACCTAAAATTACAAAAATTCACATTGCGACAGCCTTATGTCGTAATTAAACAACATAATAACACTGCTATAAATGTAAAATCGGTCTAAACTTTATCTTACACAAAAATTGATTTTTCAAAGTTTTCAAAGTTAGAAGAAAAGACTTAAAAACATACATATAAAGAAAAATAATGAAAACAACATAACAATAAATTTTGATGTTGTTTTAGCGTTCCATTTTGTATTAGTTCCCATTTTATACCTCACTTTCTTTTATTATTTTATCCAAATATACTAATTTTTAATCACTTTTCCAAATTAGCAGATAGTTATTAATAAATATTGTCATTCTGCCCATTCTGTCTTTCTGTCTAAAACAGTCTCCATAATTTTTCATCTGTTTTGATAACTTGTTGATAAGTTTGATTTGCGCAAAATTGTCATTACAATAATTGTTACTACCTTTACACTCGAATTAAAATCGCTAACACATTTACATCTATTATTAATATAATGAAGCGCAAAGGAAAACTATATTTTCGCTATGGCACTATGGGGTCGGCTAAAACGGCTCTACTCTTGACTACAGCCTACAACTTTGAGGAACGTGGCATGAAATATGTGTGCATGAAACCTATCATCGACACTCGCGACAAAGCAAATGTCATCAAATCACGCATTGGCATTCAACGCGAATGCAGTTGGATTTACCATGATACCGACCTTTATCAACAAGCCATTGAGATGTTTGAGAAGGATAACGTGGTATATGATTGGTTTTTGATTGACGAAGCTCAATTCCTTTCGGCAGAGCAGGTTGACCAATTGTCGCGCATAGTTGACGATTTTGGATGTAATGTGGTGTGCTACGGGTTGCGTACCGACTTTAAGACTAATCTCTTTGAGGGTTCACGCAGATTGTTTGAAATTGCCGACACAATTGATGAAATCAAATCAACTTGCAACTGTGGCAACAAGACTATCGTAAACGCTCGTATCGACTCAAACGGCGATTTCGTAGTAGAGGGTGCTCAAGTGGAGATTGGTGGCGACGACCGATATATTGCCGTGTGTCGCAAATGCTGGCGAAATAAGCGCATTGAGCAATCAGAGCGCAACAGTTTACCTTTATTTGAATCGAAAGAAGATTAAACCATTAATAAAAAACTATGATTTTAGGAGAAATATCTAATTTAACACAAATCTCAACTGGCAATGAATTGCTCAATGAGGCACTTCGTTGGGTTGCGGAGCATCATAAAGATGCTTTTGAAAAAGGCACACTTTTACTTAATGAGGAGGGCACACTAAGAGTTGATCGCAAAGAGGTGGCAATGTTGCCTCAACAGATGCTTGAGGTACATCGCCGACATATCGACATTCATATTCCGTTGTCAGATAGCGAAACTTTTGGTTGGGCATCAACCAAACATCTTCGCAATAACACAAAGCCTTATGACGAGGCTACCGATGTGGAATATTTTGGCGACGAACCTCAAAGCCACATTACAGTACACCCTGGGCAATGCATAGTATTCTTTCCCGAAGATGCTCATGCGCCAAACATCGGTGTGGGACGACATCGCAAATATTGCGTAAAAATTGCTATTGATTAAACCTCGCCTATAGTTTGCAGTCAATACTGAAAATGACTTGTAACGATTATGAGATATTTTATCACACTACTTTTGGGATTTATAATGCTTGGGGCAAGCGCAAACGACATCACGTTTGCCAACGAGCGATTAAATTATAAGGTGATGTATAAGTGGGGGCTTATACAGAAACAGGCAGGCACAGCGTCGCTCACAATTACCAACCAAAATGACATGTATGTCACCAAACTCACGGCTCGAACCGACCCGTGGGCCGACCCTATATACACAGTGCGCGACACGCTCAATGGGCGTATCAAAAAACAGGGGTTCCTACCTATGTTTTACGAAAAAATTGCACACGAAGGGAATGATTACAAACACGACATTGTCAAATACTCTCGCTCGGGGAACAAAGTGTATGGCTACTGCACTCGCGTAGAACGAGATATTAAAGATAACTCTGGATTTAAAAAGGAGCATATCATTTCGGGCACTGGCGCTACAGTTGACATGTTGAGTGTATTTTACTATATGCGTTCGGTAAATTATGCCAAGATGAAAAAGGGTGAGGAGATGAAATTAAACATCTTTTCGGGGAAATATAAAGAACTTCTCACTATCAAATATCTCGGCACTGTAACTCTTGAACATGAAGGAAAAAAGCACACATGCTACCACATTACCTTCACATTTACTCAAAAAGGAAACAAAAAAACTTCTGACGATATGTGGGCATGGATATCAACCGATGCTCAACGCATTCCAATAAAACTCGAAGGCACACTCGCCGTGGGAAAAGTACAATGTTTCTTTACAGGGAAGAATTAGTGAAAATCCACAATTAAAATGTAGCAAATTTACATTTCGTTTAAGAGATTGATGGCAAAGTCAATCATTGTGTCGTGACCTTGAAGAACTGCTTGAGGATCAAGATTGATTTCACATCCTGGCGATGGTGCGATGCCAAATTCGGTGACATTGCCCTGTGGATCTAAAATCGAACATGCCGAGAATCGCACACCCCAGCCATTGGGCATTTCTGACGACAATGGCATACCACTACCCCCACCTGTCGTTGCTCCCACGATTTTTACATTTGGGAGGTATTTCATTATAGACACAAAATTATTGGCAGCACTAAATGTCGAACGATTGGTGAGCACTACCACTGCTTTACCCCACATCACACGTCCAGGCTCGGCAGGTTGATAATAGAATGGATATGGTTCTGAAAAATCGCTATGTCCTGGTCCCGTTTTGTGGCAAATATACCCTGCGAGAGTGCGTTGAGTAATAAATCTCGCCACAAGAGTCTCCACATTTGTAAGATTACCACCACCATTATTGCGTATATCAATTATCAATCCATTACATGCATATAGATGAGCCAACACCTCGTCGAGGTTGCCATTGCCTATCGCATTTGAGAAACTTGAATAATTAATATACCCTATATTTTGGGGCAATATGCCATAAACAAGCCCACTTGCTTGAAGGTAATTAAAGTTTAAGTAATGCTCTTTCCATAGGCGTGCATCATAGTTTTGGGGATAGTTGCTCCACCATTGATGATAGTATGACACATTAAATGGGGCAATGAGATTGGTGTGACCATCGCGCAGTTCGTTGAGCATTTCACTACACACCTTAAACAACTCGTAGCGAGTCATCTTATCCACAATTCGAGGCGAGTAAACGTTATAAATCGAGTCCCAATCCACCCCTTTTTCTTCAAAGAAGCAATAATGCTCGTCGAGGATAGTCCATAACGCCTCAAAGTTGCCTTGAGGATTATTTTCCCACTCCTCAACCTCATGGCATGAGGAGAGAGCAATTATTGCAAATATTAATGTCAATATCTTTTTCATCACTCACTACCTTATTAATATATTGCCGAAATTATACGCGAATTTTCGTTGCAAGTGCCACCATGTGCAAATTTTAGCCATTCACCCGATACCCCTACAACCACACTATGTGAAATCATTTGAGTAGTAACATTATTCACTCTTGTGGAGAATATTGTACCGTCGTAACCTATTCTTAGAGCCGTAGTGCGACTCAAATACCAGTCGGCAATCACGCGATTTTGCATTTTGAAATAGTTGCCCCACCATGCGCCATGACATAATCCGTCGGCATTGCCGAGATAAATTTCGTAGTAGGGTTCGGCATAGTTAGGAGCAAAAAATAGTCCAGTGATAGGTATAGTAGGACGATAACTCAACACAAGTCGGCGTTTTGCCAAGAGGGTTGACCATGATAATTCGCCTGTGAGGTTTATAGTCCAAGCAGCCTTTGCCGATGCAGGATTATTGCCATTGCGAGCGCTATAAATGCACCCCAAATCGAGCGAAGTGCTACCACCTGCAGCAAGGATAACGCTATGTGGCAATCGCCAACGGTGCATCATGCCCCACGACAAATCAAGATTACCACTCCACATCAACGAATTTCGAGCAGGATTAAGCACTCGGTCAACTCCTACCGAGGCATCAAAAACCATAGTCCACTTATCGGGGTTAAAACTCATTGCACGACGTCGTTCATAACGCAAATCAATACCCATTCCGTCATATTGCAACGGAGATAAATAAGTGTCGGCAATAGAGGTGTGCCCTACCCCAATTTCCCATGCCGAAGCCACTGGCCGCACAATATCACTGGTGTCAACTTGTGCCATAACAAAATATGGCAACAGCCCCACAAATGACAGCAATAATCGTTTAATATAATTCATAATTGACAAAATTACGATAAAGAATTGACAAATTCAACACCTATTTTACATATCAAGTCTCTATTTTCAATTCTTATTATTATCTTTGCGTTATAAAATACTAACTACATTAATTCAATCATTAAAAAACAATGGATAGTGCTCTTGCTGCCCTCATAGGGCTTGTGTTATCAATCGTACTAATTATTAGAAAAGTTTCTCCTGTTTATAGTCTTATTCTTGGCGCAGTCACTGGTGGATTGCTTGCGGGTTGGGGACTCGAAACTACTGTTGCTGAAATGATTGCTGGTGTGAAAGATATAACCCCTGCAATTGTTCGTATTATTGCTGCTGGTGTTCTCACTGGTATGCTTGTAAAAACTGGGGCAGCATCACGCATCGCTCATAGCATTATCAATGCTCTTGGTCAACGATTTATATTCCTTGCTCTTGCTCTATCGGCTATGATATTGACAGCCATGGGGGTATTTATTGACGTGGCTGTAATCACTATCGCACCTATTGCTATCATCAGTGGGTGCAAACTTAATCTCTCTCGCACAAAATTGCTTATTGCCCTCATTGGTGGTGGTAAGTGTGGTAATATCATCTCTCCAAACCCCAATACAATCATCGCTGCCGAAAACTTTGGCGCACCACTCCCCGATGTGATGATGGCAAACATTATTCCTGCCATAGTGGGATTGCTTATCGTGGTGTTTGTTATCGTGCCAATGATTCCTAAAAGCGATTTGATGACAGCCGAAGCAGGTCAAGAAGAAGGAGATGAAAACCTCCCATCATTATTGGCTAGTCTTGCTGGTCCTATTGTAACGATTGCACTTATGGCACTTCGTCCAATTTGTGGCATAGTCGTTGACCCAATGATTGCTCTACCAGTGGGTGGTATTGTGGGAATAATCACTACTGGTTACTACAAAAAAGCCGGCACATGTATAGCATACGGTCTTGAAAAGATGTCGGGCATCGCAATTTTGCTCGTTGGTACAGGTACGATTGCAGGTATAATCAAAGCATCGGCTATCAAAGATGTATTGGTTGAAGCGCTCTCAGGATTTGCTAATGGTGGCACATTTATGGCTCCTATATCAGGGGCTATCATGTCGGCAGCCACTGCATCGTCAACGGCTGGCGCAACCATTGCATCGGCATCATTTGGACAAGCAATTATGGCTGCCGGGGTTACTGCTGTGTGGGGTGCTGCAATGGTCAACTCGGGTGCAACTGTGCTCGATCACCTACCCCATGGCTCGTTCTTCCACGCTACTGGCGGCACAATGGGCATGAGTGTGAGCCAACGCCTCAAACTCATTCCTTATGAAACACTCGTAGGTTTCATTCTTGCAATGGGCACAGTGTTCACATATATGTTTATTGGATAATATCACGAAAATCATAATATAGAAATGAAAAAAATTGTAGTTGCGTCTGACTCTTTCAAAGGTTCACTTTCGTCAAAAGATGTAGCCGAAAGTGCTGCTCGTGGAGTGCATGAAATATATCCTCAATGCGAAGTTGTTGAAATAAATGTGGCAGATGGTGGCGAAGGCACAGTTGACGCTGTGGTTGATGCTCTTGGTGGTACACTTATCACACTCGATGTAAAAAATCCTCTCGACCGCCCCGTGGCTGCAACCTATGGTGTTGCTGGCACTACTGCAATTATCGAAATGGCATCGGCAAGTGGATTACCACTAATTGCTGTAGAGGAGCGCAACCCATCTAAAACCTCAACCTACGGCACTGGTGAAATGATTTTTGATGCCATTAACCGCGGTTGCCGCAATTTCTTGGTGGGGATAGGTGGTAGCGCAACAAACGATGCTGGCACTGGTATGCTCCAAGCATTAGGATTCAAGTTCATTGATAAAAATGGCAATGAAATAACTCGTTGCTGTGGTGGTGTGCTTGGCGAAATTGCAGATATTGACGATTCACAAGTGCCTGCTGAAGTAAAAGAATCGGCATTTACAATCGCCTGCGATGTTGATACGCCATTCTGTGGCCCAATTGGTGCTGCCTATGTGTTTGCTCCTCAAAAAGGCGCATCGCCCGAGATGGTTAAAGCACTCGACGAGGGTATGGCTTCGTTTGCCAAAGTAATTGAAAAGAAATATAATATCGATATCGTTCCTGTTGCTGGTGCTGGAGCTGCTGGTGGTATGGGTGGCGCATTCCGTGCATTCCTCAACGGCACATTGCGTAGTGGTGTTGAAATGGTGCTCGATGCTATCGATTTCAACAATCGTATTGCCGATGCCGACCTCGTAATCACTGGCGAGGGAAAGGTCGATTTCCAAACTCCTAAAGGTAAAACTGCAGCAGGTGTACTCGCTCGCGCAAAAAAAATGGGAATCCCTACTGTGGCAATTGGTGGTTGCGTAGAACCATGCGACGAACTCAATGCAATGGGCTTTGCAGGCATCTACCCTATACTTGAAGAAAAAGTGCCACTTGAATTGGCTATGCAACACGACTTTGCATCAACTAATGTGACTAAAACAGTGGCAAAGATTATCAGAAATTGGAAATAAGTCTTATAAATCTTATAATCAAAATATAAGGCGATGCGTCAAATTGATTTTGGCGCATCGCTTTGTTATGTTATGCTATTGTTGTTGTGATATAAACTATTTCGCTGGAGCGAAGATTACAATACGATTCCAATCGTTAGTGTCATAGAGTTGTGAATTGCTACCTTCGGCCTGAATTGAAAGACGTGAAGCGTTGATGCCATACATGTTTACCAACGCATCATGTACGTTTTGAGCACGTTGATGAGAAAGGTGCATATTGTAATCGCTTGTACCTGTTTTTTCGTCGGCATAGCCCTTTATTACAATGTTTTGTGATGGATTTTCTTTCAACCATTCTGCCACATTATACACGTTGACCATTTCGGTATCGGTAATCACTGCCGAATTGAGAGCAAATCTCACTGTTGAAAGTAAAATTGCATCTTTTGTAGGTGCAGGGGGTGCCACTACTGGAGCTGGCTTCACCTCAGGGCAAGGAAGTTGCGACTCGGCATCGGCAAGCGCTGCAGCACATACTGCCAATGATGCACGTAATTCGTTTACCTGTTCATTTAACTGGTTGATATAACCCAAATCTCCACAAGGATTGTAAGTGTCAAAATCTCGACCACCAAAGTTGATAGTAACACCACCTATTGCAGTAATGTTTACATCTACAGGGTCTCCATAGGCACAGTTATTGAAATTGTCGCCATAGAATTGCGCTCTACCTTCGATAAAGAAATCGGCATATCGGCAAAGACGGAAACGCATTTGAATACCGGCCGACACTGGCAATGTCCATTGATTTGGTTTGTCGCCATAAGAGGTGCGAATAGCTGGAGCATTGGGATTAAAGTCCCATGTATAAGTACCCCCAAGTCCCACAAATGGCACAATTGTGAATACTCGCTTCATATTCACACCACCTACCGAATTGAACATATCCCACATCAAGTCGAAGTTGGCATTGATATATTTCGCTTTGCTATACACCTCATTATCCCAATGTATTGCACCATAAAGGGTACTCATACGCCAACCGAGATGAGGCGTGAGCCACTTACCAAACCCAACATTGTAAGCAGCTGTAATATGGCGTTTTTCATCACCATTTGGAAGATAATTTTCCAACAATGGAAGATTCATACCTGCGCCCATTTGCATAAACCAATTATCACTCCAATGCGAATAATAATGGTCGCGACATTGCTCAAGGTCAACTACTGTAACGTCCTCTTCTACTACAAGATAACCATTATCTTGAGCCGACACACTAATAGGTATAGCTACAGCACTACACACAACAGCCATTCCTAACATAAAATTCTTCTTCATAGTTTTGTAGATTTTAATTAAACAAATATTTCAAATCGTTAATTACCCTCATAACGAATAATACGTGTTGATTGTTCGAGCAAATGTTGCAGAATTATTGGTTTTCACACTACTCTTTTTATATTAATTAAGGTATTTGAGGTTGAATGATTGGATTTTATTCGTTAAATTTGCAAATTGGTATATATACCAAATAATAAACAAATTTTTCAAATTGTGAATCAACATAAAAACATAGCAATTTTAGGCTCAACAGGGTCAATCGGCACACAGACTCTCGACATCATTGCCGAGTATCCCGATAGATTTAAGGCTACTGTGCTTGTTGCAGGTTCTAAAGTGGACCAACTCATTGAGCAAGCACTAAAATGCCGTCCCCAGTATGCCATTATTGCCGACGAAAGCAAATATGCACAATTGCATGAAACTTTAGCTCCTCATGGCATCAAAACAGCTGCAGGCGCACAAGCCATTGCCGATGCAATGACTCTTGATTGCGTTGATACTGCAGTAACTGCTACAGTGGGTTATAGTGGATTAACTCCTACAATCAGCGCAATTAAAGCGGGTAAAGATATCGCCCTTGCCAATAAAGAAACTCTTGTTGTGGCTGGTGAATTGGTCACAAATCTTCTCAAAGAGTCAAAATCAAAGGTTATACCCGTTGACTCTGAACATTCGGCTATATATCAATGCCTTGTGGGGGAAGATCCTACTACAATAAAAAAACTAATCATCACAGCATCGGGAGGTCCATTCCGCACTTTTGAAGCCGAGAGATTAAAGAGTGTGACTGTGAAAGATGCTCTTCGCCACCCCAACTGGGATATGGGGGCAAAAATCACAATCGACTCAGCAACAATGCTCAACAAAGCGTTTGAAATCATAGAAGCACATTGGTTGTTTGGCATCGAGGCTAATCGCATTGAGGCTGTAGTGCATCCACAATCAATTATCCACTCAATGGTAGAATTTGTAGATGGTGCTGTGAAAGCTCAACTCGGAGTTCCCGACATGCACCTACCTATTCGCTATGCTCTTGGCGATGCCACTCGATTGGAAACTTCTGAGCGAGGATTGCGACTATCAGATTATACCAACCTCACTTTTGAGGCACCCGATGTGGAACGATTCCCAGGAATAAATTTAAGTTATTACGCTCTTGAAAAGGGTGGCAACTCAGCATGTGTGATAAATGCTGCCAACGAAATTGCAGTTGCTGCATTTTTGCATGAACAAATCGGGTTTCTCGACATTTATAAGATAATTCTACAATCTTTAGAGGCTATGCCATTCATTGCATCACCCTCTTACGAAGATTATGTTAATACTAATTCTGCGACACGTCAATATGCCGAGTCGCTCGTAAAACAATTGAAACATTAATGGAAGCATTTCTTCTTAAAGCAGGCCAATTAGTTGCCGCACTATCTCTTCTTGTAATTATTCACGAATTTGGGCACTATATGTTTGCCCGCATTTTTGGAATCAGAGTTGACAAATTTTTCTTATTCTTCAACCCCTGGTTCTATCTTGTGAAATACAATCCTAAGACTAAAAAATGGTCGTTTTTCAAAGACAAAAAAGATGCATCACAACCTACTGATGAAGCGTCAAAAAGCGAAAAAGCAACTTGGCGCGACACCGAATATGGTATCGGGTGGTTGCCTCTTGGTGGATATGTCCAAATCGCAGGTATGATTGACGAAACTCAAGATGCGTCAAAACTATCTGCCGAACCTCAACCATGGGAATTCCGCACCAAACCAGCATGGCAACGCTTGTTGGTTATGATTGGTGGTGTGTTGTTCAACTTCCTCCTTGCTATTGCAATTTATGCAGGCATCACATTCACTTGGGGTGAGCAATACATAGAATTTGACAATGCAACTGCTGGTATGGCTTATGTTGAAACAGCCAAAAACATTGGATTCCAAGATGGCGATATTCCATTGCTTGCCGATGGCGAAAAAATTAATGTTACCGACCACGACCACATTATGAAGATGGTGGAAGCAAAAACTGTGACTGTGCTTCGCAATGGCACAGACTCGGTTAATATTGCAATCCCCGATAATTTCCTTTTCCAACTCAACGATGAAAAGGGTTTCTTTGCATATCGTGTGCCAGTGCATGTAGCAAAAGTAGTGAATGGCGAAGCTGCCGAGAAGGCAGGTCTTCAAGATAACGACCAATTAGTATCGGTTGCAGGTGTTGCAACCCCTTCTTATACTGAATTTACTGCCGAGTTGTTGAAGAACGCAGGTAAAGAGATTGAAATGGGTGTAATACGCAATGGTGAATCTACTACTGTAAAAATTACTCCTAACAAGGCTGGCAAAGTAGGTGTTCAACTCAAACCAATTACCGACATCTACCCCACTACAACTATCGATTATACATTCCTACAATCAATTCCAAAAGGAATTGAAATGGGCTGCAACCAAATGGTTACTTATGTTAGTTCGCTCAAACATCTATTCACTGCCGAAGGCGCACAAAGCCTTGGTGGGTTTGGTGCTATTGGCGACCTCTTCCCCGAAAGTTGGAGTTGGTATAAATTCTGGACTATTACAGCATTCCTCTCAGTTATATTGGCATTTATGAACATCTTGCCAATTCCTGCTCTTGATGGTGGTCATGTATTGTTTACGCTTTACGAAATCATCACTCGTCGCAAGCCAAGCGAAAAATTCCTCGAGTATGCACAAACAGTAGGTATGCTTCTCCTTTTTGCATTGCTTATTTATGCTAATGCCAACGATATTTATCGATTCTTTATAAAATAATTATAGTTCATGAGCAACCCTATTATAACTCTCAAACGAGGCAAAGAAGACTCTCTCAATCGCTTTCACCCATGGGTGTTTTCGGGAGCAATTGCAACAATGCCCGATAACCTTGAAGAGGGTGACATTGTGGATGTAGTAACTCACGATGGTCGCCATATAGGCGTAGGACACTATCAAGTGGGTAGCATTATGGTGCGTATCCTCGATTTTGGCACTACAACAATCGACCAAGAGTTTTTCGCAACACGCCTTGCCGAGGCCCTAAAACTTCGCAAAGCATTACGCCTTGATCGTGAAGATAACAACGCCTACCGTCTTGTGCATGGCGAAGGAGATTTCCTCCCTGGACTCATCGTTGACATATATGGTAATACCGCTGTAGTGCAAGCACATTCGCCTGGTATGCACTTCGCTCGCACTGCAATTGCCAATGCACTTGTGGCTCTTGATGGCGTTGACATCAAAAACGTATATTACAAATCAGAGACTACTCTCCCCTATAAGGCACAACTCGACCCTCAAAACGATTACCTAATTGGTGGTTTTGAGACAAATGTTGCGATTGAAAATGGATTGAAATTCCATGTTGACTGGCTCAAAGGACAAAAAACTGGCTTCTTTGTTGACCAACGCGACAATCGTAGCCTTATTGAGCATTTTGCTCGTGGTCGCAAGGTGTTGAATATGTTCTGCTACACAGGTGGATTCTCATTCTATGCAATGCGTGGTGGTGCAGAGTTAGTACACTCTGTTGACAGTTCGGCTAAGGCTATTACTCTAACCGATGCCAATGTAGAACTCAACTTCCCAGGCGATGCTCGTCACAAATCGTATGCCGAAGATGCTTTCAAATTCCTCGACTCTATGGAGAAAGACAGTTACGACCTCATCGTGCTTGATCCTCCCGCATTTGCAAAGCATCGTAGTGCATTAAAAAATGCCCTTCGTGGTTATCAACGACTTAATGCAAAAGCCTTTGAGAAAATAAGTTCGGGTGGTATTTTGTTTACATTCTCATGCTCACAAGCTGTAAATAAAGACCAATTCCGTCTTGCAGTATTCTCGGCAGCAGCACAATCACGTCGCAAAGTGAGAATATTACATCAACTCACACAACCAGCCGACCACCCTATCAACATATATCACCCCGAGGGAGAATACCTCAAAGGGTTGATTCTTTATGTAGAATAATCAAATAAATAATATAATATGTCATTTATTAAATCAATCATTCCAGGAGCATTAATTGCTCTATCATTAACTTCTTGCAACGATATGGCTCAAGAAACTGAATTCAACTATGTAGTTGATAGATTTGCCGATGTTGAGGTGCTTCGTTATAAAGTACCCGAGTTTGAAAACCTCTCACTTCAACAAAAGAAACTCATCTACTATCTATCAGAGGCTGCTATTGTGGGCCGCGATATTCTCACCGACCAAAACTGCAAATACAACCTCGAGATTCGTACTCTTCTTGAAAATATCTATCAAAACTATAACGGCGACCGCGAAACAGAAGATTTCAAAGCGTTTGAAAAATATTTGAAACTTGTGTGGTTTGCCAATGGTGTTCACCACCACTATTCATGTGATAAATTCACTCCCGAGTTCTCTCAAGAATTTTTCACAGCACAAGTAAATGCACTTCCTGCCGACAAGCAACCTGCCAATCTTGAAATTCTCAATAACGTGATTTTTGACCCTACATTCATGGCTAAACGCGTGAACCAAACTGAAGGTCAAGACCTCATTACTACATCGGCTTGTAACTACTACGACAGCATTACTCAAGCCGAAGTTGACGCTTTCTATGCTACAATCAAAAATCCTAACGACTCAACTCCTATCTCTTATGGATTGAACTCTCGTTTGGTTAAAGAAAATGGCAAAGTAGTAGAACAAGTGTACAAAGTGGGTGGCATGTATAACGACGCGATTGTTCGCATCGTTGAAAACCTCACCGAAGCTGCTAAATATGCCGAAAACGATGCTCAACGCAAAGTTATCGAATCACTTATTTCATATTATAACAGCGGCGACCTTCGCACCTTTGACGAATACTCAATCCTTTGGGTTAACGACACAACTTCGCAAGTTGACTTCATCAACGGTTTCATCGAAAGTTATGGCGATCCACTCGGCATGAAAGGTGCATGGGAATCAATCGTAAACTTCAAAAATGTTGAAGCATCAAAACGCACTGAAATCATCAGCGAAAATGCTCAATGGTTTGAAGACAATGCTCCTACCGACCCTCGTTTCCGCAAAGAAGAGGTAAAAGGTGTATCGGCTAAAGTTATCACTGCCGCAATCCTATCGGGTGACGCTTATCCTGCTACTCCTATCGGCATCAACCTCCCTAACGCTAACTGGATTCGTGCTACTCATGGTTCAAAATCGGTGACAATCGAAAATATCACTCAAGCCTACGACGAAGCGTCACATGGTAATGGTTTCAACGAAGAATTTGTTATCGACGAAGCTACTCGCGAATTGATGAACAAATATCTCTTCATCACCGACAATCTCCACACCGACCTCCACGAATGTCTTGGTCACGGTAGTGGCAAACTCCTTCCTGGTGTTGACCCAGATGCACTCAAAGCTCATGGCTCAACTCTTGAAGAAACTCGCGCCGACCTTTTTGCTCTCTACTATCTTGCCGATCCTAAATTGGTTGAACTCGGATTGCTCGACAATAAAGATGCTTATAAAGCTGAATACTACAAATACTTACTCAATGGTATGATGACTCAACTCATGCGCATTGAGCCAGGCAAGGATGTAGAAGAAGCACACATGCGTAACCGTAAACTCATCGCTGAATGGGCATACGAAATGGGTAAAGACGAAAATGTAGTTGAACTTACAAAAATTGATGGCGAAACTTACATCAAAATCAATGACTACGACAAGTTGCGCGAAATATTTGGCAAACAACTTGCTGAAATCCAACGCATCAAGAGTGAAGGAGACTACGAAGCCGGACGCGTATTGGTTGAAAAATATGCTGTAAAAGTTGACCCACAACTTCACAAAGAAGTGCTCGACCGTTACGCATCACTCAACATCGCTCCTTATCGCGGCTTTGTAAACCCAATCTACACACTCGAAAAAGATGCTAATGGCGAAATCACTGATGTAAAAGTCACTTATGGCGAAGGCTACATCGAACAAATGCTTCG
>JAEIGA010005548.1_pt1 | contig 19276 bp, 18 predicted proteins | sample 9270691 | NCBI WGS metagenome assembly JAEIGA01 (sample SAMN17057246, study PRJNA624740) | gut metagenome | biome: biome; isolation source: fecal sample | host: Bos grunniens | place: China: Xizang | collected 2019 | reverse complement strand
CGCGGCTGGCAAATACGCCGGCCAGCCGCTCAAAGCAAGCTGAGCGAGCTACGCCGAAGGGCTCGCTCAGCCTGCTTTGTGCCCCTAGTCCAATCTCTTCATTCTATCTCAGTCTGGGTATGTCCACCAAACGCTGTCCTCATCGATATATCTCTACACAAATTCCGAGGAAGCGACGTTGATGCGGCCCGATATTAAGATGCCCGATCAAGTCGGGCATGACTGGTTGTAGTGTCGGTCATCTTCTATCCCCCTCCCACAAACCCCAGCGTAGCCACGCTGATCCTTACGTCAGGTGGAAAGACTATCCGCAGGGCCGTAAAGCAGGCAAACAAAGTGGATCCGGTAGTGAAGACATCGTCGACAAGGAGTATGTGGCGGAAGGGAGTGGGTTCGGCAGGTGGCTTTGCGGGTATGGCAAATGCACCGGAAACATTTGCTCTCTTCTCGGCAATGCTGAGTCTGGTCTGAGTTCTTGTCCTGCGTACGCGGCGGAGAATGTCTGCCCTCATAGGAATCCCGAGGCATTCGGCAACACCGGAAGCAATGACTTCGGCCTGATTGTATCCTCGTTTCCATCTGCGCAGCCAATGAAGCGGAACAGGAACTACGGCATCCACATCTGAAAACAGACTGCTTCCAGCAAGCCTTTCCCCAAGCATCATCCCGAAATGCTTTCCAACTTCAAGGCGTCCCTGATATTTTATGCAGCGGGTTATCTTGCTGTAGTCGGATTCTGCTCTATAGAAAAACAGGGCGGCGGCATAGGCATATCTTTCTCTTTGTGCAGACTTGTTCTGATTGCCTCCATCAGGATTGGATGCCGTCATTGTGGCATCTGTGCTTGTTGTCCTTGTTCCGAAATCTTCCTCCAGCCTTTCCTGAATCAGAGCGTTGAACCGGTCCGCCATCGGATTGTTGCGCAGCATCCAGTAATAAGTGTGAGGCAGGTCGCCCCAGCAGGCCTCGCAAAGATGATTCTCCCGAGGTCCCAGAACACTGTCGCACACAAGGCAATGACGAGGCAGAAAGAAATCCATAACTGCTGCCTTCAAGTCATATGAATTAAAAATGTCCATCCTGCCAAATTACCTAAGTCAGGCCGGACGGACATTAAGATTCAGAAAAATCTATTATAAAAAAGATTTAATCCTTATAAAAAAACAGAAATTTATCGCAGTGCCTTACGGATTACAGGCATAATGTGTTCCACATATCTTACGTTTCCAATATCTGTGTAATGACGAGAATCAACAGTGGCCTCTCCATCGTCGCCAAGCATGCCTTCTGCAGGAACATAATATATGTTTTTCTCCCCGGCCTTCTTAAGTCTCTTGAAGAGGGCTTTCTGCTCCTGGTTTCTGCTGTGAATGTCTTCGTAATTCTTAGTATTGAACTGAGTGCGAGGAACATACGAATCTTCCACAAAGATTATTGGAACGTCAGGATGTGCCTTGCGAATGATCTGGAAAAATTCTTCTCCAGCTTCCCGGATGCGTTCGGCCTTGGCGTTTGGAACATAGTCCAGAACAAAAACACCGGGATCCTTGACGCTGGCCATGAGTTCTGCGATCTCCAGATCGAGAAGGGCATTTCCACTGAATCCCAGGTTGAACACTGTTCTGTCGGTGCGTCTTGCAATAATATTGGTGAATGCCATGCCTGGACGACTGGCGCATCCACCTTGAAGAATGCTGCTTCCGTACATTACGATCGGTTTTTCCTGTGACGGACTGTTTACTGCCGGCTGCTCTATATATGCTCCTTTGTCAACTCCGATCTCAATAGACTTGACACCATCATACATTGAAAGGTACAGCATGAATTCCCTGTCGACAGGAGTCATGTTTTTGGCGATCGTAAAGGTGCTGACACCATCAGCGGAAGGTCTTCCGGGTGCAACGAACCTCCATTCCCCATCCACAAGAGCATAAAGATCAAGGCCCTTTGTGCAGATGTCTGTCATGTGGTTGTAGGTGTTGTTGAAGAGTGATTCCCATTTTGCGTGGATTGATGTCGAGTTGGACCGGAAGCGGATATATAGTCCGGATGAATGACGTCCACGTGTCCACACCGCCTTTCTGCTGACACCTTCGAGGCGTGCCGGCAGACGCTCGTATCTTCCGTTGGTTTCTTCGGAAATCTTTCCATAGACTGGGAAAGCAGATGCGTCGACGTACACGACGTCCTGAGCCATACTGCTGAAGCTTATCAAGAAGGCTGCAATGGCAAGCAAAAGTCTCGAAGTGTTCATGATGGAATCTTTTTAGCAGTTCATGGCGCCGCAGCAGTGGATCACCTGGCCGCTGACGTATGAAGACAGGTCGCTGGCAAGGAAGAGAGCCACATTCGCTACATCTTCAGGAGTGCCTCCGCGACGGAGTGGGATGGTCTTGGCCCATTCTTCGCGGACTTTCTCCGGAAGCGACATGGTCATGTCCGTGATGATGAATCCCGGAGCTATGCAGTTCGCTCGTATGCCGCGAGGTCCCATTTCCTTGGCAATGGACTTTGCAAGACCGATCAGACCGGCCTTGGATGCCGAGTAGTTGCACTGGCCTGCATTGCCTGAAACGCCTACTACGGATGACATGTTGATGATGCTTCCGCATCTCTGCTTTGCCATCACAGGTGTGCAGGCATGTATGAAGTTGAATGCGGATTTAAGGTTTACTGTAAGAACGGCATCCCACTGTGCTTCGGTCATTCTCATCATGAGGCCATCTTTGGTGATGCCGGCATTGTTGACAAGGATATCTATTCTTCCGAAATCGGCAAGAATCTCAGAAACCACCGTGTGAGTCGCCTCGAAGTCCGACGCGTCAGATGCATATGCCTTGACCTTTACTCCGTATGCCTGGATTTCGGCCACAGTCTTATCTGCAGCTTCGTTCAAAATCAGATCTGTAAATGCTATGTCGGCACCTTCTGCTGCAAATTTCAAGGCCACAGCCTTGCCTATTCCCCTTGCCGCCCCGGTTATAAGTGCTACCTTTCCGTCTAGAAGTCCCATATCAAGTGTTTTAAATTCAAACAAAAATACTAAAAATAACTATATTTGCGAAATTGATAAACAAGGAAAGATAATATAATGGCAAGCGAAATCAGAAATCCTCAGCTCTGGCAGGACGGCAGACTGAAAATAGACTGGGTAAGACATCATATGCCTCTTCTCAACGGACTGGAAGAGGAATTCAGGCAGACTCTGCCTTTCAAAGGACTGAAAGTGGCTCTTTCAGTGCATCTTGAGGCTAAAACAGCGTATCTCTGTGAGGTGCTTGCGGCAGGTGGCGCCGAGATGTATGTGACAGGAAGCAATCCGCTTTCGACTCAGGATGATGTTGCAGCAGCGCTTGTTGCGGCCGGTCTCAATGTTTATGCATGGTACGATGCGACTCCACAGGAGTACGAAGAGCATATCCGCAGGGTGCTTGAGGTCGGACCGAACATCATTATCGATGACGGCGGTGATCTTGTGAACCTTATGCATACCGAGTACAGGGATCTCATACCTGGCGTGATCGGTGGATGCGAGGAGACTACAACAGGAATCCTCCGTCTCATCCAGCTCAACAAGGCCAAGGAACTCTGCTTCCCGATGATGCTTGTCAACAATGCGGACTGCAAGCATCTCTTCGACAACCGTTATGGTACAGGTCAGTCTGTGTGGGATGGCATCAACCGTACCACAAATCTCATCGTAGCAGGTAAGAATGTTGTTGTTGCAGGTTACGGATGGTGTGGAAAGGGAGTGGCCATGAGAGCGAAAGGTCTTGGTGCAGAGGTGATTGTGACAGAGGTGGATCCTATCAAGGCGATGGAGGCTGTGATGGATGGCTTCAAGGTCATGAAGATGGAGCAGGCCGCTGAGGTCGGAGATATTTTCGTGACAGTTACAGGTTGTGACGGAGTGATCGTGAAGGAGCATTTCATGAAGATGAAGGATGGTGCAATCTGCTGCAACGCCGGTCATTTCGACTGTGAGGTGGATGTTGCAGGGCTCAAGGAGATGGCCGTTGAAGCCAAGCAGGCACGTAACAATATCATGGGATACACGCTGGAGAACGGCAACAGGATATACATCATTGCAGAGGGTCGTCTTGTGAACCTTGCCGCAGGTGACGGACATCCTGCCGAGATCATGGATATGTCATTCGCAATCCAGGCCCTCAGTGCAAAATACCTGGTGGAGAACCGTGACAAGGTCAGCCGCGAGCCGGGTTCTATGGTGAACGACGTTCCTCTTGAGATTGACCAGGAGGTTGCGGCTCGCAAGCTTTCATACTGGGGTTGTGAGATAGATACCCTTACCCCGGAGCAGCACCTCTATCTTTTCGGCGAATAGTGCCGGCCCTATCCGATTGGTTTACAGGTAAAAGTAAATGAACATATGAAGTACACATCAATTGCAGTGATTTACGGCAGCGACTCATCAGAGTGGGAAGTGTCGGTACGCAGCGGCGAGTTTACATCATCACGTGTGGACGGCCAGCTTTACGATGTATATGAGATATTCGCGCGCTTCGGCCAGTGGAGCGTGGCAGCATACAGGAAGCGCAACTCGATGAGGGTTGTCTTTCCTAAGGATGAAAGGCCTCAGATCGACAAGACTGACTTCTCGGCTGTAATCGATGGCCAGAAGGTTAAGTTTGACTATGCATACATAATGCAGCACGGAACTCCTGGAGAGAATGGCCTGATGCAGGGTTATCTTGAGATGCTCGGAGTTCCTCACAGTGGCTGCAATGCCTTTGTGGCTGCAATTACATTTGATAAATATTCATGCAAGAGTTACCTGAAGGATGTCGATTACGTTAAGTGCGCGGACGACATGTTCATCAGGAAGGGTGAGCCGATGGAAGGACTTGCGAAGAAGGCGGTAGAGAGGCTCGGACTCCCGATGTTCGTCAAGCCGACTGACGGAGGAAGCAGCTTCGGTGTAACGAAGGTAAAGAGCGAGGCAGACTTTGACAAGGCTGTCGAATATGCTTTCAGCGAGGGCAATATGATTATGGCAGAGGCTGCAATCGTCGGACGCGAGCTCACATGTGCAGTATATTACAATGGTAAGGAACATATAGCGCTTCCGGTAATCGAGATTATCTCGGACAACGAGTTCTTCGACTATGAGGCGAAGTACAACGGTCACAGCCGCGAGGTCTGCCCGGCTCAGATTCCGGATGCTCTCAGAGATGAGATCCAGGAAGTTTCGAAGAAGATTTATGCACATCTGGGCTGTGCCGGAATCGTTCGCGTAGATTATATATGTGCTGAGGAAGGACTATATTTCCTCGAGGTCAACACAATCCCTGGCATGACAGCCGCATCTCTTGTCCCTCAGATGGTCAGGGCTGCCGGAATGGATATGACCAACTTCCTTACTTCAATCATTGAACAGTAAAGGATGCTTCTTAAAGACCTTATAAAGAAAGGAACTGCGACCATCTCGACGGCATATCCCGAAAGGGAAGCACGCGAGATGGTCTTTGCCTATCTTGCCTGGGCGTCAGGAATCCGACGTCATACCCATATTGTCGAACCGGAGTACATGATTCCGGAGGATGTCGCTGTAGCGGCCGGGCAGGCATTTGAACGAATGGCATCAGGTGAGCCGCTTCAGTATGTGACGGGGCAGGCTGATTTCTATGGACGTACATTCCGGGTCAATCCCTATGTCCTGATTCCGAGGCCGGAGACTGAAATTCTTTGCCGTGAAGCTGTTCAAAGGATTGCAGCCATGAATGGCGGCGGTACATCCGGCATACTTAAAATCGCAGACCTCTGCACCGGCAGCGGCTGCATAGCATGGACAGTGGCTTTGGAGTGCCCGGAGGCAAAGGTCGTGGCGGTGGATATATCAGAGGGCGCTTTGCAGACAGCGTCGTCTCAGGAGTTTTCAGAAGAAATGCACCACAATGGAGCACATGCGCCAGCTTTCATAAAGTCGGATGTGCTCGACGTTCTCAAGTGCACCAGCGATCTCTTGCATGCGAGCGGCAGTGAGGAAAAATTTGATGTGATTCTGAGCAACCCGCCTTATGTCAAGGATTCGGAAAAGGCGCTGATGAGACCGAATGTCCTTGATCATGAACCGCATCTGGCTCTTTTTGTTCCGGATGATGATCCTCTTAAGTTCTATAAGGCAGTAGCCGAAGTCGCATCCCGGTCATTGTCGGAAAATGGTTTCGGATTAGTTGAGATCAATGAGGCTCTGGGACCGGAAACGGAGCAGGTCTTCCGTAATGCGGGTTTCAGCAAGACGATGATTGTAAAGGATCTGTCGGAGCGGGATCGTTTCGTGTTGTTTTCTTCCTTAATCGGATAATTGCATTCAACTGCTTGAATATTAGCAGGATGCGCGGTTTGCAGCGGATGCAAATGTGACGAATTCAAATAAAAATCCATATTGTAATCGGGCTTGGAGTAATCTCAGAGCCCGATTTTCTGTTTTATCCTCATACATTTTCGGTAAACGGATATTTGTCTGGACATTTGCATCAACATTAATCGGATGATGAAATGAAGATGAATGATTTTATGAAATTAATGCTGGCGGCAGTCATAGCCTTTCCGTCTTGTGAAATCTTGGACAATGATGAAGACAAGCACATAATGGATAAGCATCAAACGCACATATCACTTTCAGAGGTCAGCCAGATTCTGTCCTCAATACCTATCACTCAGAAGCAGGTACGGGAAGTCTATGATGCCGTCACAGCATCTTCAGGCAACGGCTATGACGAAGAGTACACAATGAAGAATCTGTTCTCGGCACCGGGGTCAGGAGTGGGAGACAAGGCGACCAGAACGGCAGGCTCATATGATCAGCCTTTGAGCAGATTGATAGAGGAACATGTCAAAAGCATTGCTGGAACAAGGTCTTCTGTGGATATGTCGGTCGACAGAATGGGAGTAGACGGTTTTCTTCAGGCTTTGGAAGAGTCTGACATCCAGATTTACTGGCCGTTTTCTGAACGTCATTCAAGTGACAGGCTTCCGATAATAACTTTCGATCCGGAAGATGGTTCTGAGGTGAATGTGGGATATAGGTTGATTGATAATGGTGATGGTTTCCGCCATGTGGAGGAGGTGATTGTGGATGAGGCGATGGCAGAGGAATATCCGGTGTGGGTTGTAAACAGGAACTCAGATGCGGGATATTTATCGTTGGAGATGTTGAGAAGGGAAGATCCGGATTGGGGCGAAGGAGGCGGAGACATCATCGTCAATCCCAAGAGTCTTGCACTCAAAAGGTCAGTCGCCGGATCCAAGACACTTATCCTGAAGGATTTCATAATGAAACGGAATTATGACTCGTGGTTTGCAGGTGCCTCTGAATTCTTCGTGAAGGTCGGGGCAGTGGAAGATTTTACTGCATCGACAGAAGCGGAGCTGCGGCTGTACTCACCATCTGTGACCGATTTTGTGATTGTCGTAAAGCGGAGTCAGAAGGGACAACCCCTCCCCTTCAATGCTGTGCTTGTGACGGATTGGTCCGAGCAGATGACCCACTGCGCTTTTATGATAACGGAGGATGACGGAGGCACCAGGACCACTTGGGATTGCACTGCGCTTGTCCGAGTCGCATCCAAAAGCTACGGAGTCGAAATGAAGATCCCGTTCAATACCAGGGATGACATAGTCTGGAGAGGCCAGCTGGCATCTTCATGGTTCGAAAAGAATAATAACCAGACAGCTCACTTCGGCGATGTCGATCTGACCTTTGAGTTGGTGGAGTATTGAATGTAAGTAATATTGAGTAAGGGTTTAACAAAAGTTGTAAAATATAGAAACATTTGATACTTTTGCGATGGATAGGAGGATTATTACTTATGGAGGATATTTCGAGCGGTTTATGAAGGAACTGACTCAGAAAGAACAGCAGAAAATCAAGTATGGATTACTCCTGCTGAAGTCGCAAGAAAAGATCTCTACCAGATTCGTCAAATACATACGAGATGGCATATATGAATTGAGGACTTTATATAATGGTAATATCTTCAGAGTGTTCTTTATCTTTGATGATGGCAATATAGTTGTATTGTTCAATGGTTTTCAGAAAAAGACTCAGAAGACACCGGAAAGCGAGATAGAATTGGCGATTAAGATAAAAGTAAGTTATTATGCAGACAAACGACCATCAGATTAGGGATTACGACATCGTAATGGATGCTGAGTTTGGTAAGCGCGGAACGCCAGAAAGAGCAAGAGCTATAGAGGAAGCCTATGCTTTCTATTCCGGACAGATTCTGCATACGGCCAGAAAGGCTGCGGGAGTGACACAGTCTGAACTTGCAGAAAGGATCAACAGCACAAAATCATATATATCGAAACTGGAGAAGGGACATGTGAATCCAAGTGCAGGACTTTTCTTCAGCATCATCAACGCACTTGGTATGAGGGTGGAGATAGTGAAGACGCTCTGACCTCAGAGCCGGTGACATTACGAAAGGCTCTAGTATCAAAATCCCTGCAATCCAAGAAACTTTGAAAGATAAGTGTTGTTTTGCAGAGGATTATCTATATTTGGAAGACTAAAACATTGGCTATGAAACGTATTTTTATCATTATGCTGAGTCTTTCGGGATTGTTGTCCTGTGTTCAGTCTGGCGAGGATTCAGGCACTGTCAGTGACAGGGAGTATTGGGTTGAGACAATGGATCGGATTGCGCGCCCTGTAATCTGGAATCTTGCATCCGGAACCTTGAATGAAAACATGCCGGTAGAATCGGTCGCTGCGACGGAGGGATCCCAATATGTATCCAGGCTTGAGGCTTTCGGGCGAACCATGTGTGGCATTGCCCATTGGATTGAATTGGGACCGGATGAAACGAAGGAAGGTGTTTTGAGAGGTGAATATGCCGTCATGGCCAGGAAAGCTTTGGCTAATGCAGTGAATCCTGAATCACCAGACATGATGGTCTTTGACGAACGCTTCAGCAGACAACCTCTTGTGGATGCTGCATTTCTGTGTCAGGGACTGCTTCATGCTCCTGAACAGTTGTGGCATCTCTTGGATGACAAGGTAAAGTCTGATCTTTTGTCTGCCTTGCACACTGTAAGGAAGATAGAGCCGTGGAATAATAATTGGCTGTTGTTTTCTTCAATGGTTGAGGCTTTCCTGCTGGAGTTTACCGGGGAATGTGATGCTGATCGTCTGGTAAATGGAATCAATGTGTTCATGAATGATTGGTACAGAGGAGATTCCATCTATGGTGACGGTCCGGATGTGCATGTGGACTACTACAACTCGTATGTCATTCATCCGATGCTCACAGATGTTCTGATGATAATGGAAAAACACAATATCGGAAATGGCAAAGAGTGGCTGGAGTTGCAGACTGCCAGACATAAGCGTTACGCGGCAATTCTTGAAAGGATGATTTCTCCAGAAGGAACATATCCGGTTGTGGGGCGTTCGATATCATATAGATTCGGTGCGTTTCATGCACTTGCTCACGCCTCTTATGTTGGCTTGCTTCCGGAAGAATTGCATCCTGCTCAGGTGCGTTCTGCATTGACAGCCGTTATCAGAAGACAACTCTCGGTTGATGGCAATTTTGATGAGAATGGATGGTTGACAGTGGGTTTTGCCGGACACCAGGTGGATATGTCGGAGCCATATATCAACACTGGCAGCCAATATCTGTGCTGTTCCGTATTTGTTCCTTTGGGGTTGCCTGCTTCTGATCCGTTCTGGAGTTCGCCGTCAGTCGAGTGGACTAATCTTAAGGCCTGGGGTGGCCAGACGGTTCCAAGGGATAAGGCATTTAAGCGGTAACGATCATTTCGCAGTTGCGGCAGTCGAACTTGAGGACAAAGCGCTGACCGTTGTTAAGAATATAGAGAGGGGAGGCGGCAGATACCTGTTTGCCTCTCTGCTGTTTAGGGCATAGGCCGAGTTCGTGGCGTACGCAATATTTCGTCCTCATCAGTTCAGCATCTTTCTGGTGTTCCAGTTCGTATGCTCTCTCAAAAGTTTCTATTCCTGCGTCGCGATAGAGCTTTTCGGCAAGCTTATTGGAAATGTTGAATCTGTAAGAGGCATCTTTCACGTGTATGTTGTTCTCGTATGATTCTCTGCCTGAGGTTTTGTGAAGGATGTCTCTTTTTATGCAAGGCAGCTTGTCAAGTTCTTCTGCAAGAGATCTTCGAATGCCGTTTAGCGCAGAAGCACTGAGGAAAGGCAACCTGCAGTCTGACTTTATTTCGCTTGCGGAGAATCTGTAATGTCCAGCTGATTTTCCGATCTGAGACATGATCATGCCCTTCATTCTTTCCTGATTGTCGGCAATCTGGTCTCCCGGGTCGAAGTCGATGCGCACCTTTCTGCCGTCCTCGGTTTCCGCTGCCGCCCATCCTTTTCCGTCGAGGAATCCGACGGTTACGTTCACCTTTATCTCCCTGATGCAAGGCTTTCTGTCAATTTCCTTTTCAAAGGAGATGTCAATGTTTCTGTATATGCGCGCACCAGCAAAGAGCTCGGCCGTACTCTTGCATCTGATGGTGTTGCCGCTGCATACATCCCCTCGGAATCCGCATACAATTCCATCCTTCGCCACGAAGGAGAAGCCGTCTCCATTGTTGAGCCCGGTCAGTCCGTCTCTCAGTTTAAGGGTAACTGAAGTCTTGTCCTTGCTGACTGAGGTTACGCATCCGATTTCCTCACCCATGGACTTGGCGGAATCCATCGATGCCCATTTGCCTTTTCTTCCGTCAAGGAACAGTTCGGTATATCCTCTGTTGAATGTCTTGTCTGTATTAGGAGTGAATCCTCCTGTGATGCTTCCGAATGAGCCTCTGACGTATGGCTTGCGCGAAGTCAATTCGTCCAACGCCATGGAGTAATCCCGGACTACGTTTCTGACGTATGACTCATTCTTGAGTCTGCCTTCTATCTTGAAGGAGCATATTCCGGCAGCTGCCAGATCTTCCAGGCGGCCTCGCAGATTGTAGTCTTTAAGCGAGAGCAGAGCCTTGTCCTTCAGCAGCACCTTGCCTGACCCGTCCACCAGGTCGTATTTCGATCTGCATGCCTGTATGCATGCACCCCTGTTGGCACTTCTGCCTGCAATGTGCTCAGAAAGATAGCACTGTCCGCTATAGCATACGCATAGGGCTCCATGGACGAAGAATTCAAGCTCACAGCTTACTGCAGCGCGTATTTCCTTGATCTGCTCGAGGGAGAGCTCCCTTTCCAGCACAAGTCTGCTGAATCCGACTTTTTCGAGGAATACCGCCTGCTCAGGTGTCCTGATGGCACACTGTGTGGATGCGTGCAGAGGAAGGGAATATCCTCTTTCCTGAGCGAGCACCACGATTGCCATGTCCTGGACTATCAGGGCATCTGCTCCGGCTTCCTGCACGGCAAGCATCTGTTCCCATGCATCCTCGAGCTCGTCATCGTATAAAATGGTGTTCAGTGTGACGAAGATCCTCGCTCCGAACTTATGCGCATAGTCACATAAGGCCCGGATGTCCTCTATTCCGTTTCCTGCCGCCTGACGTGCTCCGAACCGCGGTCCGGCTATATACACAGCATCGGCACCGCAGTCTATTGCCGCGATGCCGATCTGTAGATCTCTTGCCGGAGCAAGCAGTTCAAGCTGATTCATATTCTCTTAGAGAGTCTCAAGCATCTGCTTTGCAGTTGCACCGTACTGTGGGTCAGTTACGATCATCTGGTAGTACTCCTTAGCCTTAGCCTTGTTGCCGGCTGTCTGTGCAAGGGCTGCGATAGTGTACTTCACACCGTTTGCGTCCTTAGCGTTAGGAGTAAGCTCAAGGTACTTCTCATAGCTTGCGATGCACTCAGCAGACTTGTTGAGCTGCTGATATGCAGTGGCAGCCATTCTGTAAGCGTTGCCGGTCTCGATGTAAGAGTTTGACTTTGCTGCGAAATCAACGGCCTCCTGGAACTTCTTCGCCTTTACTGCTGCCTGAGCCTTCTTGAGGAAGAGGTTTGAGAGCTGCTTCTTTGCGTCCTTCTCCATGCCGTTTGCCGCTGCATTCTCGAAAGAAGCGACAGCCTCATCTACCTTACCGGTAGCGGCATATACCTGACCAAGTCTGAGCATTGCGTTGCCGTTTGTCGGGTCGAGCTCAATGACTTTGCCGTAAGCGGCAACAGCTGTAGCCATGTCTTTTGCCTTGAGGGCAGTGTTTCCCTGCTGCATGTAAACCTGAGGGATGAACTCTGCAGCCTCAGCGGCAACTTCTGCGTTCTCATATGTTTTTGCTGCAGCAATTGTAGCGTCGAGCTGTGCAAGAGCGCTGTCGAAATTGCCGTCCTTGATGTAACCCTTTGCGATAGAGAACATTACTGGTGGGATGGCACCCTTGCAGTTTGATGCGATTTCTGCACCCTGCTCTCCAAGAGCTTCGGCCATTTCAAGTGCTGACTGGAAGTTTGTGAGAGCAGCTTCCATGTTGCCCATCTGAAGTTCCATTGCTCCATTGTTGTAAGTCTCAGTTGCAGTTGCAAGATCCTGAGCTGAAACTGAAATAGCGGTCATCACGACTGCTGTCAACATAAGAAAAATCTTTTTCATTGTCGTCTTATTTTTGTTAAACGTTATTTTCTAAAAGCCACATTTCTGCAAAAATAGCAAATTTTGTTTTAATTTTGCATGGTTTATGGAGAATTATGAAGAAAATGAGGGTTAAGCATACGTTCATATCATTGATGTGCATCTTTTTAGCGTCCTTTATCAGCGCGGCGGATCTTCCTCAATTGCCGAAAGATCCAGCTGTAATGAAAGGTGCGCTTCCTAATGGCATGACGTATTATATAGTTTCAAATCCTTCTTCCAAGGGAGTTGCTGATTTTGCTCTGGCTCAAAGGACCGGCTGCGGAACTTCATCGGACATCATGCCCGTGGCCCTGTCGAAAGCCGTACTTGCAGAGCTGCCTCATATCGGCGGCGGTGTTTCTCCCCAGAAATTCTTTTCGTCTAACGGGGCCACCCCGACTACTGACGGCTTTGTCAAGGTGGATGCCGGATCCACGGTCTACCGCTTTTCCGATATGCTTGTTTCCAAGCCTGCTGTCCTTGATTCGGCTCTGGTAGTTCTTGTCGGTATGGCCGACAGGCTTGCTCAGGGACTTGATCCGAATGAAAGGAAATGGTATTCGGCATCTGATAATGCCATCATAATTTCAGGTGACGTTGATGCCAAATCGGTTGCTTCCAAACTAGGCATGCTTTCCTATCTGACTCCATCCTCTGCCTCCCAGCCTCGCGGGAAATACGTTTGGGCCAGCCATGAGGCACCGTTGTGTGAGGTGAAGGAGGCCTCGTCACGGCTTTCGGAAATCACGGCGGAATGGAGGGCTCCGAGAGTGCCGGATAAATATGTCGGAACTCTCCAGCCATATATCCAGAAGATGTATGTCGCCCAATTGGGTGAGACAGCTGTTTCAAGAATAAAGGATGAGTTGAATAAGAGGGGCATCCCATCCGCTGGTGTTTCTTATCGTCATATTTCAAGTTCTGAAGTGTCAGGGGACGAGACTTTCACTGTGAGCTTGTCTGTTGACGCACAGTACTTTGCAGACGCCGTCTCCGTTCTGGCTCAGACAATGTCGGCATTGGAGACTTCCGGAGCAAGCGGGGAGGAGCTGGAGCTCGCGCGCAGAAGATATATCGGAAAGCTCGCTGCAAGTCTTGAGAGGCCGGTCAAGGATAATGCGGCCTATATCGATCTATGCGTAAACTCTTTCCTTTTAGGCTTGCCGGTTGTAAATGATGCGGAGGTCATCAAGGCTTATACATCACGTTCGATAGAGCTTGAGAAGGAGAAGGCTCTGTTCCGAGATGTTGCGGATGCGCTTCTCGACCCTCACAGGGACTTTGTCCTGAGGTGTTCTTCTCCGGAAGGTATGGATTCTTCAAAGGTGAAGGAGTTGTTCGAGGAAGGATGGCAGGCAGGAAAGGAAAGTTCTCTTCCTCGGTCCATATCTGTGGCCGATACATTGATGTCGGTTGTGTCAGCTCCAAAGGTAAGTATAAAGTCTGCAAAGAAGGACCCTATGTCCGGGGGCGTGGAATGGAGATTTTCGAATGGTTTCAAGGTTGTGTACAGAAAGATGGATACCGCAGGAAAGATCCATTGGTCAATGGGACTTGGTGGCGGATTCGGAAGCATTCAGGATCTTGAAAGGGGAGAAGGGGCATTTGTCGGTGATATGCTCAAGCTTTACCGGGTTGCCGGGATGAATGGCGATGACTTCTGTAAGTTCTTGGAACTCAGGAATATAGATATGAATGTGCGTGTCGGGCTTGCTGCCGTTTTTCTGAGTGGTTCGGTTCAGACGGAAAACTTCAGGGTCATGTTGAGGTCTTTGGCCGCTCTTGCCAACGAGAGGACTTTGGACAGGGATGCCGTCGCCACGTATGTGAAGAACGAGAACCTTCGTCTTGTGGCTCAGGCCGGAACCATTGAGGACCGCAAGGCTGCCATGGACAGTCTTATGTGCCCGGATTATAAATATTCTCAGATAAAGTCCCGCGGAAAGCTTACCGAGCGTCTTGCAGACAAGGCGGACCGTTTTTATGAGGAGCGCTTCTCTGCCATGAATGACGGTGTGCTGGTCTTGGCTGGTGACATTGATGAGACTATCCTCAAAAAGGAGCTGCTCGCGATGGTGGGTATGTTCAGGACCAGAAAGTCAGCTTTCTATCGTCCATCCGTGAGATACCAGCCTGTGTCCGGATGGTCGACCCACACTGTGGACGGAAATGAAAACAGTGTATATATTGCCTTGTCTGTCCCTATGCCGCTTGCCGCTGAAAACAAGATGGCTTCGGAGATTGCCGCAATGGTTCTTAAGAGAAGCCTTTCTTCTGCGATACAGAAGACGGGCATGTCCGTGGATATCTCGTCGAACACAAGGATCTATCCGCAGGAGAGGTTCAATGTTATGATTTCTCTCAAGGAGGCATCAGCGGATGGCTTTGCCGAGGGTGTGGAGCATGGTGGTGCTCTTGAGGCGCTCAGGATACTCCGCACTACGCTCCGCAGTCTGGAGACCACTGAGGTGACGGATGTGGTGGTGAAGGCTTATAAGGAGTGGCTGAAGAATGACATCACATATCGTATGAAATCACCTCAGTACTGGGTAAACGCCATTTCGATGCGCCAGATTGAGGGCAAGGATTTTTCTACGGATTATAAGGCGAGGGTGGATGCTGTGACCAGGGACAAGGTGAAGCAGATCATCACCTCTCTTAACAATGCAAGTAAAGTGGAATATATAATTAGGAAATGATGAGACACGGAACAATAATTCAGATTGACGACTGCCTGGTGTCGGAGGAGGTGCTTACAGAGTATTTCGCATGTGATTATGAGAAATGCAAAGGCTGCTGCTGCGTGATAGGCGACAGCGGTGCTCCGATGGAGGAATGTGAGGCAGAGGCTATAGAGAAGAACTATCATATCTTTTCTCCGATCATGTCCGAGGAGGGCAGAAAGGTCGTTGCCGAGAAGGGCTTTTATGAGATAGATATGGATGGTGACATGGTCACTCCGCTTGTTCCGGGCAGTGAAGAATGTGTCTACACTCTTTTTGACGAAGACGGCAACTGCTTCTGTTCGATGGAAAGATGCTGGTTTCAGGGGAAGGGTGATTTCCGCAAGCCTATATCATGCTGGCTCTATCCGATCCGCATTACTCCATTGAGCAACGGAACACGTGCTCTGAATCTGCATCGCTGGCACATCTGTCAGGATGCTTTCGAAAAGGGTAAAAAAGAAAAGGTCCGCGTGTATCAATTCCTGCGCGAACCTATAGAGCGTTATTTCGGAGAAGATTTCTATGCGGCCTTGGATGAGGCGGCAAAGATGCTTAATTCAGAAAAGTAGTCTCGAGTCCTGCGGCAAGGCGAAGGAGGTCTTTTCTGAGTCCTTCCATTGTGAATCCTTCCGCATTCCATCTGATGGTGATTCTGTCTTCGTACATCTTGGACAGTTTGCCGGCGATGCCGTGTACTCTGAAGGTCATTCCTTCTGAATCCTCGCTTTCGAGATCGTAGCGTCGCTCGCGCATGAATGTCTTGATATCTTCCTTGATGGTGTTTCTTTCTCCCTCGATGTTGATCTGGCGGGTTATGAATGCCAGATTAGGGTACACGGCCGCAACAATGCCGAAGAATGCGGCTATCTTCCACAGGTCCTCATACCCGTGCTCGAAAATGGCGTTGATGTCAGCCTCGACTATGCCTATGAAGACAAGTGCAAGGATGATCGCTGTCGCAAAGAATGCGAAGTAGAAGAAGTATTTTATGGCTCGGATTATGTATTTCATACCGCGAATATAGTGAAAATCTTAGATTTTCTTATCTTTGCGCCATTAACGGGAACATATTAATCAAAAAATAAATCTTTATGGAAGAGAAGAACTTGAAAAACGTGATGTATGCGCTGATCGCTGTCGCTGTAGTGCTTGCCGGAACCCTTGCATACATCTGGTACCAGAAGACTTCTTTGGTCAATGAACTTACAATCGATAAGGAAAACCTTACAAGAGAGATGATCGAGCTTCAGAACGACTACGCGACTCTCTCGTCAGATTATGATACCATCAACTCTCAGCTGGATTCTTCACGTGAGGAGGTGTCTCAGCTCATCGAGAGAATCAAGAAGACAGAGGCAACGAACAGAAGCATGATGAGAAAGTACGAGAAGGAACTCGGAACCCTCAGAAGCATCATGAAGACATACATCGTGCAGATTGACTCCCTCAATACTCTGAACAAGAAACTTACTGCAGACGCGGCTGCGGCACGCAGAGAGGCTGCGGAGAGCAGAAAGCACTCTGAGAAGCTCAGCAAGGAGGTAGAGGAGCTTTCAGGTCAGGTTGCAGCCGGTGCTGTCATCAAGGCGCGCGGACTCAAGCTCGAGGCTTACAATTCTTCAGACAAGGTTACTGACAGAAGCAGCCGTGTGACATATATGCTCGCAACCCTCGTCCTCAGCGAGAATGATCTTGCTCCGAGGGGTCCTGTGAGAGTATACATAAGAGTCAAGAGCCCGGATGGAATACTTCTCGTGAACAGCACACAGAAGACATTTGAGGTGAACGGCGAGCCAATGATCTGCTCGGCTTCCCGTGAGGTTGACTATCAGGGCAAGGATGTAGAGCTCGGCATCTATCTCAATGAGATTCCTGAATTCGTGAAGGGTATCTATACAGTTGAGGCATACACCGCTCAGGGAAGAGTAGGCTCTGCTGAACTGATGCTCAGATAAGGATGATTTACGTACACGTTCCGTTCTGCAGAAGTTTCTGTACCTATTGCGACTTCTATTCGGAAATCGCTTCCCGATGTCAAGGCCGAAAGGATGAGGAAAGGATGCTTCGCTATGCGGAGGCCCTCACAGGAGAAATAGCGCTCCGTAAGGATCAGATCCAGAAGGCTTCTTCGCAGCAGAATTCTGTAAATACGTTATACATAGGAGGCGGCACCCCATCGGTGCTGCCCCTGTCTGTATTAGGGGATATGGTCAAGGCGTTGTCAGAGGTCGGGGTCTCCGGGCAATTTAGTGAATTCACGGTAGAGGTCAATCCTGAAGACATTGTCGAGAAGGGACCCGAATATGTGGAGGGACTGCTGAGGCTTGGCGTAAACCGTGTAAGTATGGGCGTGCAGTCGTTCGACGACGGCATCCTCAAATGGATGAACCGTCGCCACAATGCCGCCAATGCCGTAAAGGCATATAATATCCTGGAAGATGCCGGAGTTGAAAACATCAGCATAGATCTTATATTCGGTCTTCCTCAGATTTCCCCTACTCTTTGGGATGAGACTCTTGAAAGGGCACTGTCAGTATCATCTAGAGGTGTCCTCCCGAAACACATTTCATCCTACCAGCTTTCTGTAGAGCCTGGAAGTGCGCTTGCCTCTCTTGTGGAAAAAGGTGTATGGAGCGAGGCTCCGGAAGAGTTGTGCGCCGCTCAGTACGCAAGGCTTTGCGAGGTACTGAAAGCAGCAGGCTACAATCATTACGAAATATCGAACTTTGCTTTGCCGGGCTTTGAGGCTGTGCATAATTCGGCTTATTGGAAGCATGTTCCTTATATTGGGCTGGGTCCTGGGGCGCACAGCTACATCACGGACAGGGACTTTATGAGGAAGTGGAATGAACCAGACATTGTGCGCTACTTTGATGCGATGGCTTCAAAAGATCTTTCGCTTGTTCAGGACGGTGAGATTCTGGATGAGGAGCAGATCGCATTGGAAAAGATAATGCTGGCTCTGCGTACCTCTGAAGGCATATCGGAAGATTATCTCAGGGCGAATGGTCAGGCGTCAGCGATAGAGGCGGCTCTTGCAGAAGGAAACCTTGTCAGAATCCCCGATTCACGGTTCCGAGCCTCAGATGCCCGAATCCGCATCCCGGAAAACCGATTCTTCATCTCTGACGCGGTCATTTCTTCGCTTTTCTGATCACCTGGCCTGAATCGGAGCAGGCGAAGCCGTACTTGACACAGTTTCTGCCATGTTCATCCACTGCCTCATCCATAAAAACACCCCTTTTCATGGACAAACCCTCTAAAACAGACCACTTGTCCATAAAATCACCCCTTTTCATGGACAAACTCTTCTAAATCCGTACTTTGTCCATAAAACAGCCCATTTTCATGGATGACAGACTTTATGGATGGTGACATCTCCCTTAAGTCTGCCATTTTAGCGTATGGGTGAAATGTTGTATGTGTCAATATGATGATATTCAAATTTATTTGACTATTTTTGTCAGATTTTAGTCGGAAATATAAAACCAGACATATATGTACAGAACACACACCTGCGGAGAGCTCCGCATTGAAAATGTAGGCCAGACAGTCACATTGGCCGGTTGGGTGCAGAAAAGCAGAAAGCTTGGAGGCATGACATTCGTCGATCTACGCGACCGTTACGGTATCACTCAGCTCGTAGTTGACGCTCATGCTGACGCTTCTCTTCTCGAGACAGCGGCAAGCCTTGGTCGTGAGTGGGTACTTCAGGTTACCGGTCAGGTGATCGAGCGCCAGAGCAAGAACCCTAAGATGCCTACAGGAGACATCGAGATCAGCCTTGCTGAAATCAAGGTCCTCAACAAGGCAAACACCCCTCCTTTCACCATCGAGGATGAGAGCGACGGCGGAGAGGAGCTCAGAGCAAAGTATCGTTATCTTGACCTTCGCAGAAACCCTCTTCAGAAGGCTCTCAAGATCCGTCACCAGATAGCTCACGAGGTCCGCAACTATCTCGACGCTCAGAACTTCCTT
>JAEIGA010005547.1_pt1 | contig 19276 bp, 14 predicted proteins | sample 9270691 | NCBI WGS metagenome assembly JAEIGA01 (sample SAMN17057246, study PRJNA624740) | gut metagenome | biome: biome; isolation source: fecal sample | host: Bos grunniens | place: China: Xizang | collected 2019 | reverse complement strand
TATGCTGCTCGTTTGGCACAAATGAAGAACACCGATGGTCAAAATCACGATAAGAACAACTATTGGCACCACTATGGTAACTTCAACTGGGACGATGATACCCGTTGGTGGGCACAGATTGCCGGTGACTGCGTGGATCTCAACACCGAGAACGCCTATGTAGCTAACTACCTTATTAAATGCTATGGCGCTTTCATAGCTATGGGTGTGGATGGTTTCCGTATCGACACTGGTGGACACATCTCTCGTTTGAGCTTCAATAAGAATTTTATTCCTCAGTTCCGTGCTCTAGCCGAGCAACACAAAGCAGCACGCAATGGCGGCGACTTCTTTATGTTTGCCGAGGTATGCTCACGCGACCGCAATGTAACCTACCGTGGACAAGATCGTCTCAGCCCATACTTTTATACATGGACTGAGAAGAAAAACTACACATGGGACGACAGCGAGACATCATGGAACAATGTGGTGGTGATGGAAGGTGCTAAAGGTAGCCATACCAATGTGACTGCTGTAGATCAACACGCCAAAGATTATGTAGGTCAATACAGCGACGGTCGTACCTCACAAAATGCTTTGCTTTCAGGCAATAACTACCACACTCCTGACTATAGCCAATACTCAGGTTTGAGCGTCATTGACTTCCCTATGCACTGGAACTTCCGTTCTGCATCAGAGGCATGGGGGGTGAAGGGCAATGATAATCGCTATAACGATGCTACATGGAATGTGGTATATGTGGACTCACACGACTATGCGCCAGACGGTGCACCAGAGGGTACGCGCTTCGATCAAGACCAATCGACCTGGGCAGAGAACCTCTCATTGATGTTCACTTTCCGTGGCATACCTTGTTTGTATTACGGTTCAGAGATTGAGTTCAAGAAAGGTTGTGTGATTGACAAAGGTCCAAACATCGCACTCAAAGAGACCGGTCGTGCGTACTTCGGTGGTTATATCAAAGGTGATATCAAGGTAACCGACTTCGGTGAGTACAGCAATGCTACAGGCAATATCGCACAAACATTGAAACACCCACTTTCATTGCATATCCAACGCCTAGCTAAAATCCGTATGGCAGTTCCTGCTTTGCGTAAGGGTCAATATAGCACCTCTGGATGCAATGGTCAGTTTGCATTCAAGCGTCGTTACACCGATGCCACTACCGACTCATATGTCCTAGTTACTATCTCTGGCGGTGCTACTTTCTCTAGTATCCCTAACGGAACCTATGTAGATTGTATCACTGGCGACACCAAGACAGTGACCAACGGCACATTATCTGTTTCTTGCTCTGGCAAAGGTAATATGCGCGTATATGTCTTGAATACCAACCTCACCAAAGCACCTGGTAAGATTGGTACTGATGGAAAGTATCTCTACCAATCATCTTCAGTGGCAGGTAGCAACCCAAGTTGGGATGGTACCCAAGAGGAACTCGACGAGCGTTTTGGTGCAGGTGGCAATGGTGGCAACGGTGGCTCAACCGATTGGGGTGAGGCTGTAGAACCATGTGTAGAGTCTGCTGATGAGCGTGCAGTGTTCTTCCAAGCTACACAAGACTTCGGTACATCTGCTGCGGTATATATGTGGATCAAAGGCACTGAAACTAACCTGCTTGGTGCATGGCCAGGACAACGAGCTACTCACCTCGGTGGTGGTACATTCAAGTTCGTGCTTCCTGATAATGTGACTGGTGACGAGAGCCAATGGATGATCATCTGGAACAACAATAACGCAGGTAAGCAAACCGCTGATTTGAGTTTCAGTATGCGTGGACTCTATACAATGAACGGCTATCAAAGCAAGGTGACAACCCTTTGTGAGGGTGGAAGTACAGGTGAAGATCCTAATCCAAATCCAGACCCAGATCCTAAACCAAATAACAATAATCCTTGTTTGGCTTCTGCTGATGAGCAAGTGGTATTCTTCAAAGCTCCTAACGGTTTTGGTACGGCAGCATCTGTATATATGTGGATAAATGGCACAAATACCCACTTAGTAGGCAGTTGGCCAGGTAGCGCAGCTACTCACTTGGGTGACGGCGTATTCAAGTTTGAACTTCCTGCTAATATGCAAGGCGATGAGAGCCAATGGATGATCATTTGGAACAATAATGGTCAGGGCTTGCAAACAGCCGATCTCAAGTTCACTATGCGTGGTATGTATACTACCAACTCGGATATCAAGGGCACTAGTTGCACCAGTGTAGTGGATACATTATGCGATGACCCATCTACAGATCTAGAACAATCTAATAAAACAACTCCATCTGTATACAAGGTGTTGATAGATGGTAAACTCTATATTATTCTAGAAGATGGTCGTATGCTAGATATCTGGGGAAATCAAGTGATATTCTAGGAGTATTGCATATGCATAAAACAAGCACAGCAGGAAGGCTGTGCTTGTTTTTTTGTGTAGTAAATAAGTTAAAAAATTATTTAATCGCTTGTTTAATTATCTCACGGAGCTTTGACTTTTTAATCTATACTAGGAGAACTCAATCCTCTTTGTATACAAAGCGGAGATTGTCTACCCATAGGGTGTTACCCTCGTGGGCGCGGAAGACACCGGAATTGCTAGATGAGATATACATCACAATATGCGTTGGTTCGTCTAGACTCCAACCAACCTCTTCTACTCGCACCATTTCACCCTTGGAATTGCGTGCCATCATATCCTGACAATTGAGTCCCTCGTATGATTGATAATCAGCATCGTGGGTGATATTGCCCCAGCGAATAGGAATTTCGTGATTATTCACCCATTCAGGTATCGTTTCGCATATGCGTTCATATGCGGTACCCACACGGCGAGCATAAATATTGCCATTGTTTTTATCTTCCCAACGGTATTGAAGGTAGATATAGATGACTGCACAGTCGTGTCCTGCAACAGTGTCTGGCTTGTTGTTAGATGTCGTGATAAGGCTATCAGATGCAGATATGGTAGCCTTGTAGTCTAGCATCAGTGCAATAGGATGACTAGTAAATGGCACTCCAAAATCTATTGCCATCCAAGGTCTAGACTTGGCATTGATGCCGAGCGGTTCCAAAGGATGACCTGTATAGATGGTTCCAGACACCATCGCGTAGATATTACCTAACGATATATGCGTCAATACATTGCGCAATCGACAACAAAAACCATGGCCACGACGCTCTGGATAAACAGAACCACAAGTAGCTGTTTCTATACCCAAAAATTTGGCATAAGTGTCACTAGAACCCCATGGATTGCGTTCGGCTGCTTTGTATGGTCCGTTCTTATGAATTGTATCCGTCTCGCCTATGGTATAGAGTGTTTTGTAGTGACCACCAAGAATCTTGGATTCTTTGATATGGCGAACAATCCACTGATCCATATCGCCATAGACATAGGGTTCTATCCTTCGATTGGTTTGTGCCAAACAAGGAGAGAGCAACAGTATAAGCAGAATAGATGTGACTAACCTCTTCATTATAGCAAACTAAATGCTACATCCATCATATGTGTGAAATTATTTTGACGCTCTTCGGCAGTAGTAGATTCTCCTGTAAGGATGTGGTCAGAAACAGTGCAGATAACAAGAGCTTTGTTACCCGAACGAGCTGCATTCATATATAGTGCTGGCGCTTCCATTTCAACTGCCAATACACCCATGTTCATCCACTTTTCATTATGTGCATTCTCGGTGTAGAAGGTATCAGAAGAGAATACATTGCCTACCTTGTAGTTGTAGCCAAATTTTTCGCAAGCTTCTGCTGCACGGCGGCAAAGATCAAAGTCTGCGATAGGTGCATATGTACCAGGTAATTCATATTGCATAGCATAGTTGCTATTGGTACATGCACCCATTGCAATTGCTAGGTCGCCTACCTTTAAGTCGTGATTGATACTTCCACAGCTGCCAACGCGGATTATAGTCTTGACACCATAGAAGTTGTACAACTCATAAGTGTAAATACCAATAGAAGGAATACCCATACCGTGGCCCATCACACTGACAGGTTTGCCATTATGTGTGCCGGTAAAACCAAGCATTCCACGAACATTATTGAACTGTATAGGATTATCCAAGTATTTCTCTGCCATCATCTTTGCACGCAATGGATCACCTGCCATGATGACTGTCTCGGCGATTTCGCCTAATTTTGCCCCAATGTGAGGAGTAGGTGTTGTGTTCATAGTTTTGTTATTTTAGTGTTATTTTTATTCGATTAATTTTGTGTTCGCTTTGCTGTTAACTTTGTCGGTAATACTATTGTCATTAGTACGGTGACTCCGATGAGCATTGGATAGTATAAGTAAGGCACGATGCTAACTGCTGAAATACCCGCGATACCGCTTGCCATCAATAGTTGTGCACCATAAGGAATAAGACCTTGTGTGGTACATGATGTAATATCCATCAAGGATGCTGTGCGGCGAGGATCTATATCAAAGCGCTTGGCGATGTTCTTAGCGATATCTCCTACGCTTAAAATGGCAACGGTGTTGTTAGCTGTAACCACATTGGCAAGAGCCACAGTAGCACAGATGCTAAATTCAGCCCCCTTGCGACTACTAACCTTGCTAGTGATGAGTTGTACTAGACGGTCCATAACACCTTGATAGGTGATGAGCGCAAAGATGCCGCCTGCCATCATAGATATCAATATCAACTCTCCCATACCCATTACGCCGCTGGTAAGGCTGCTGGTCCATTCAAGGAAACCATAACTACCATCAGCAATACCTACTATACCCGTGAGCAAAATACCCACCAGCAGCACTACCATTACATTCATACCACAAGTAGCTAGAATAAGCACAACTGCATATGGAATGATTTTCCACCACAAAACGGGTGTGCTGATTACTTCGTGGGTGGATGAACCTAAAAATAGATATATGAGAGTTACAATAATAGCAGATGGTAGTACTAGAATAAAGTTGTACTTAAATTTATCGCTTGGTTTACAGCCTTGTGATTGGGTGGCCACAATAGTAGTATCAGAGATAAAACTGAGGTTGTCACCAAAGAAAGCACCGCTGACAATACTAGCAGTCATAAGCGCAACGGACATATCCGTCTTATCTGCCAGTGAGGCTGCAATAGGCATTAGTGCTACGATAGTACCCACACTAGTACCCATACACAACGATACTATGCAGGCAGAAACGAAGAGACCTGCTAAAAGAAACTGTGTAGGTAATATGGCCAAGGTGAGGTTGACCGTGGCATCTACTGCACCCATAGCCTTTGCCGAAGATGCAAACGCACCAGCGAGAATAAAAATCCACACCATAAGTAGCATATTCTTGTGTCCTGCACCTTTGGAGAACTCGGTAATACGCTCGGATAGCTTGATTCCTCTTGTAAGAAGAATAGCTATAATAGATATGGTGATAAAGATGATTAGCATTTCATTGTTTAGTGTTTAGAGGGAGTTGAGATTCTTTTCGTTGTAGAGCTCTTTTCCCTCTGGTGTATATGCGTACTCAATGCGATCGGCATAGTATTCCTCTACCTTGCCGCGAACAATTTTCATAGTAGAATTGACCATATGATTTTGCTCGGTGAAGGCCTCTGGCAATACAGCAATAGCTTTGGGCAACCATTGCTCTGGGAACATACCCGCAAACTTACCATTGCGATATTCATTGACTTCCTCTTGAATCTTCTGCAACATTGCCTTTTTGCCAGCTTCGGATTGCGTGTCAACGCCATGTGCCTTGACATATTCCTTTAAATTATCTTTATTAGGTACAATGAGCACTATAGTGTAAGGGTCCTGGTTGTTGTGTAAGATGACCTGTTCAATATACTTACTACCATCTGTGAGACTATCTTCATAACCCTCTGGACTATATTTCTCTCCGTCGGCACTGATGAGTAGCGATTTGAATCGTCCCACTACCCACAAGTAACCAGGATGTTTATCTGTCACATAACCCATATCGCCTGTATGCAACCAACCGTCAATAACAGTCTTGGCCGTAGATTCTGGATTACGCCAATAACCAGCCATTACATTTTCACCTTTGATGACAATCTCGCCCTTTTGACCATATGGAACTTCATTACCCTCATCGTCACAGATCTTCAAGTCAAGTGGACTAACAATGCGTCCACTAGAACCAAAGATAGCGTGTCCCATTGAATTGGCACATATGATAGGTGTCGCTTCGCTGAGACCATAGCCTTGGAACATAGGCATTCCTACTGCACAGAAATAGCGTTGCAACTCAATGTCAAGCAATGCACCACCTCCTACAAAGAAACGCATTCTGCCACCAAATCCTTCGCGTACAGCTTTGAAGATGATCTTGTCAAACAGTTTGACCAATGGCCAACGCCATGCTTGAAGTCCACCTTGGTTCCAGTACTCCTTGTAATACTTGATGGCATTATTGAGCGCAAAATTATATAATTTCTCCACTATAGGCCCTTTAGCCTTGATGCTACTCTCTATGTTCTTGCGGAAGTTGCGCGCCAATGCAGGTACAGATAGCATAAGCATTGGTTTGACCTCTTTGATGGCAATCGGGATATTTTTCAGTGTAGCTACAGCTGTTTTGCCAATTGGTACAGTAGCAATGCTACCACCGTACGACATCATCGTATAGAAACCAGCGACATGTGCAAAACAATGGTCTAGCGGCAGAATAATGAGCATAACATCTCCCTTTTGACATTGGATAACACTAGCTCCTTGCTCTACATTGGCCGTGTAATTGCGGTGTGTTAGCAAGATTCCTTTAGGGTCTGCTGTTGTGCCTGATGTATAACTGATGTTGGCATAATCATCTGGACCAATAGATTGATAGAGCGCTTTGAACTCATCTGCGTGATTCTGTAGGTATGCTTCTCCCAGCGCAATGAGCTCGCTAATAGGCATCTCATTTTCTTGGTATTGGTCTAGAGAATCAAGAACAATGACCTTCTCTACATTTGGACAATCGTGGATGATATTACGAATCTTAGGGAGCTGTTGCTCGCTAACAATGATATAGCGCGATTCGGAGTGTTGTATACGGAAGAGTAGGTCTGTAGACTCGGTAAGCTTGATACTCAATGGCACATTGACACCTCCGGCATATAAGATACCAAGTTCGCTTGTTATCCATAGATTGCGACCTTGAGAGAGTAGGGAAACTTTGTCTCCCTTTTGTAGTCCCAAGACATGTAATCCTGCACCTATAAGATAGGATTCTTCGCGTGTTTGGGCAAATGAAGTTTCGGTCCAAACACCATTAACCTTCTCTCGCAAGAAAGTCAAGTCACTAAACTTGTGGGTATATTTTTCGACAAAGTCGATGATGGTTGGGCGTTTCATAATTGAAATTAAAAAGTTCGTAAAGGAATAGTCGGTTATACTAAATTCTTGATTATTTGTTGTGTATCTCCGGCAAGCAAGTCGATAGGTGCTAACTCTATCATAGTGTAAGCGCCGTAGCGTTTTGCTTGTTGCATACGGATAGCTGCTCTAGCACAAGATACCATAACTTGAGCAGTTAGAGCAGGGTTATTAATAGTCATATTGAACTCAAAGCGTTGGTTGTGTGTGTTACCTGATACACCACTACGGGTGAGGTTAACACCATGTGCCACATTGTTGAGCATATTGACATTATCTACTACTATCATATGCGTCTCATCGTGTGCAAAATAGTCATCTGCAAGCAATTGTTGCTCTACTAGAGTGGCATCAGCACCATCTTCTAACTCTACATACACCATACGGCGATGAACACCTGTTCCAAGAGGTATGGTCATAGATAGTGCATCTTTGACCCCTGGTATAGCCTTTGCAGCCACAGTATGACCCATAGAGCGACCCGGACCAAAATTGGTATAAGTAATGCCTTGTGGTGCCATAGCAAGTAGCAATGCTCTTATTACAGAATCTGTGCCAGGATCCCATCCCGCAGATACTACACTAACAGCATTGTGTTGCACAGCTGCTTGAGATAGTGATGCACGAAGATCAATAATCTGTTGGTGTATGTCAAAGGAGTCAACAGTGCAAATACCTTTGGCAAGTAATTGAAGTGCAAATTTCTCTACTTCGCGCGTAGGCGTGCATAGAAGAACGGCGTCTGCTTGGATATTGTCCAAAGAGTCGTTGTGGTGATATATACCCGCTAGTTCCATATCTGGAGCGGCTACAATGGCCTGCTCAGCAGCACGGCCGATATTTCCGTAACCTAAAATTGCAACACGATAAGCCATAAGTTTGTAATTGGACGATATTAATTCATTTTAGCGTGCAAAGTTACGAAAAAAAAAGTGAATGTGCAAGATATTTAATGATAATGATAATTTTTAGCAATTTTTTTTGGTGGTTTCGTGAAAAAGTAGTACCTTTGCGGTCGGTTTTGTGAAATCAATTCCAGTTTTTGCCAAATGGTGTAATGGTAGCACTACAGATTCTGGTTCTGTCTGTCTGGGTTCGAGTCCTAGTTTGGCAACAAAAAAGCGAATTCCTGAGGGGATTCGCTTTTTTATTGTATTACTTGCTTAATAATATGTTACATACCTCCATCTACTTGTATCACTTCGCCAGTGATGTAGGATGCCATATCAGATGCCAAGAATAGTGCTACTTGAGCCACATCTTGTGCCTGACCACAGCGTCGTAGAGGGATTGTCTGTACTATAGCATCTCGTGTGGATTGTGGTAGTGCTTGTGTCATATCTGTATCTATAAAGCCTGGAGCAATCGCATTTGCGCGTATGTTGCGTGCGCCTAGTTCCTTTGCTAGTGATTTGATAAAACCGTTGATAGCGGCCTTAGAAGCAGAATAGTTGACTTGTCCAGGATTACCATCTATGCCTACAATTGAAGACATTGCAATGATACAACCGCTGCGTTGGCGCATCATATGGGGGGTAACAGCGTGGCAATAATTGAAGACCGATTTGAGATTGTTATCGATAACCTCGTCCCATTGCTGTTCGTTCATACGCATAAGTAATGTGTCGCGAGTAACGCCAGCATTGCATACTAGAATATCAATCTTTCCTAGACTATCTATAACTTGCTGAACTACCTGATGTGCGGCATCAAACTGACTTGCATCACTCTGTATATATATTGTTTTAACCCCTTTACTCTGAAGTTCTTGTAATAACTCTTTTGCCTGACTTTCGGCGTGTTGATATGTAAAAGCAATATGGCATCCATTATCCGCAAATAGTTCAGCAATAGCTTTTCCTATTCCTCTTGATGCACCTATGATAAGAGCCGTTTTACCTGTAAGGTTTGTCATATTTTAAAACTCTAATCTGTAGGCCGCATAGCAGCCGTACTCTAATCTATTTCAAGTATTTGTCTAACCAAGCAAAGAAGGTTCTCTGCCAAAGGATACCATTTTGTGGTTTGAGCACCCAGTGGTTTTCATCTGGAAAAACCAATAGTTGTGCCTCTACACCGCGCATTTTTGCAGCATCAAAAGCTGCCATACTTTGGTTGGCTAAGATGCGGTAATCCTTTTCTCCGTGGATACAAAGGATGGGAGTATCCCATTTGTCAACAAAGCGATGTGGTGAGTTCGCAAATGTGCGTTGGGCAGTTATATTGCTCTTGTCCCAATAGGCGCCACCCATATCCCAATTTGCGAACCATTTCTCCTCTGTTTCAAGGTATTGCATTTCCATATTGAAGATACCATCGTGTGCGATGAATGCTTTGAAACGCTTGTCGTGATGTCCTGCTAACCAATATACACTAAAACCGCCAAAAGATGCACCTACGCAACCGAGACGATCTTTGTCAACATACGATTCGCTAGCAACAAACTCGTCAATGGCACTGAGGTAGTCTTTCATACATTGACCTCCGTAGTCGCCACTAATCTGCTCGTTCCACTCGTTGCCAAAACCTGGTAAACCGCGACGATTAGGTGCAACGATGATATAGTCGTTTGCTGCCATCATCATAAAGTTCCAACGGAAACTCCAGAATTGGCTTACGGGTGATTGTGGACCGCCTTCGCAGTAGAGCAGAGTAGGGTATTTCTTTGAAGGGTCGAAGTGTGGAGGATAGATGATCCATGTGAGCATCTGTTTACCATCGGTGGTCTTTTGCCAACGAGGTACGACGGTACCCATCGTGATTTGGGAGTAGATATTCTCGTTCTCGTGGGTGAACTGTATGATTGAGTTGTCTTGTGCTGGGGTGAATGCGTAGATTTCGTTGGCCTCTCTCATCGAGTGACGCAAGCAGTAGTATGTATCGCCAATATTTCCTCCTGGTACATAGTCGTATTGACCTGTAGTGAGGCATATGCGTTCTCCTTGGAGGTTTACTTGGTATAGCATACTCGTAGCGTGCCATACTGCGCTGAATACGAGCAAGTTGTTATCCTTCCAATAATATGCATCTACATTGGTTTCCATACCTTGTGTGAGGAAACGCTTTTCACCTGTTTGGAGGTTCTGTATCATCAAGCGGTTCTCGTCACTTTCGTAACCATCTCGCTCCATAGACTGCCATGCAATCCATTGTCCATCAGGTGAATAACTAGGATTAGTGTCGTATCCGCCATTGCCCTCGGTGAGGTTGGTATGACTGCCTGTTACGAGGTCATATAGGTAGATGTCAGAGTTAGTAGAGATGGCGTACTCCAAGCCACTTTTCTTGCGGCAAGTATAGGCTATTTGTTGACCATCTGGACTCCAAGCCAATTGCTCTACCCCGCCAAATGGTTTCATAGGAGATTCGTAGGGTGTACCCTCAAGCAAATCAACGCAGTTGACCACTTCTAACTCTTTAGAACTTTTAGAACCCTTCATACTTTTCAACTCACAAAGAAATGGATGTGGAGCCGTCTCGGTCCATTCGTCCCAATGTTTATACATCAAGTCGTCTACCACTCGACCTGAGGCTAACGGAAGGTCTGGGTATTTGTCTGCGGTAGATGCTATGGTTTTAACTTGAGCTATAAGAATAATCTTGTCAGCTTGAGGAGATAGTAGGAATCCCTCGATATCCTTGTCAAAGCCTGTGAGGATTTTCTCACCTATAACAACTTGCCCATCTTTGTTGATATAGCATAGTTCGCCATTGTGCCATACAGGACTATGTCCAACAAATTCTTGTTCTGTTTTTAGTTCGCCGTTCTCCAATTTGCAAACGCGAATCCATGATGTAGAACGGTTTTCTTCTACACTATAATAGCTAACTGTATAGGCAATCTTGCCTGTTTTGGCATCGGGATGAACACTATTGATGCGTCCCATTGCCCAAAGTGCTTCGGGTGTTAATCGTCCGCCTTCAATAGTGATTTGTGGCTTTGTAATAGGTGTCTTTTCTGTTTCTTTATTCGTTTGGCAAGCAGTTGCCAATAGTGCAAGTGTAGCCATGAAAATAAATTTGCGCATATTATCTCTTGGTGTAAACGGCGAATGTATATGGATATGGATTCTTTTCGTCAGCCTCGTGGTGCTCCTCGCTTACACATTGCCAAATAGTAGGGTCTATTTCTGGAAAGAAAGTATCTGCATCCTCCCAACTATGGTGGATATGTGTGATGTATAGTTTGTCTACTAATGGCAAAAATTGGCGATATACCATACCTCCTCCGATGATAAATGCCTGCTCGTCAGCAGCTACTGCAGCTTGCGCTTCAGGAATAGAGTGCACCACTTCTGTGTTTTCAAAACTAAAATCTTCACGGTCAGAAAGCACGATATTACGGCGATTAGGTAGTGGGTGTTTAGGCAAGGAGAAGAAGGTGCGTTCGCCCATAATGACTGTACATCCAGATGTTTGTTTTTTGAAGTATTGTAAGTCACTTGGCATATGGCAGAGCAAGTCTCCAGCTTTACCAATAGCATTGTTTTCTGCTATTGCAACGATAAGATTGAGCATAATTGTTTACAAATATTATGGGTTATGTATAATGTTTAAACTGCTACGACACCAGGTATATGTGGGTGTGGGTCATAGTCTACGAGGGTGAAGTCCTCAAACTTGAAGTCGAATAGGTCTTTTACCTCTGGATTAATAATCATTTTAGGTAACGCGCGCGTGTCGCGTGTGAGTTGAAGTTGCACTTGCTCAAAGTGGTTGGTATAGATATGAGCATCTCCAAAGGTATGAACGAAGTCGCCTGCCTTTAATCCTGTAACCTGTGCCATCATCATCAACAGCAATGCATATGACGCGATATTAAATGGTACGCCCAAGAAGATATCAGCTGAGCGTTGGTATAGTTGCAATGATAGGCGTCCATCAGCTACATAAAACTGAAAGAGTGTGTGACATGGAGGGAGGGCCATATTGTTGACCTCTGCTACATTCCATGCACTGACAATATGACGACGAGAATCAGGGTTGTTCTTGATTTGTTCTATAAGTAGTTTAATTTGGTCGATATGTCCGCCATTGTAATCAGGCCATGAACGCCATTGATGACCATAGACAGGTCCCAATTCACCATTCTCATCTGCCCATTCATTCCAAATACGCACACCATGTTCTTGGAGATACTTGACATTCGTATCGCCACGAAGGAACCATAGTAGTTCGTAGATGATAGACTTGAGGTGTAGCTTTTTGGTTGTTAGCACAGGAAAACCTTCCTCAAGATTAAAACGCATTTGATGACCAAAAACCGACTTGGTGCCAGTGCCCGTTCGGTCTTGTTTGAGGGTTCCCTCGCGCATTACGCGCTCACATAGTTCTAAATATTGTTTCATAATGCTAAGTTAGTACAAGTTGTAAGTTGTTTTTAAAACGCGGAACTCGGTACGACGATTCAGGGAGTTACATACCTCTTGTTGCTCGGTAGTAAGTGTCATGATAAACGCTTCGTCTAACACTTGATCTTTAGGCAAGTAAGGGTATTGTGTGTTAAGTGCCTCATCTACCACAACTGGTTTTTCCTCTCCATATCCTACAGCAGTGAGACGATCCTTCTCTATTCCCATATTTACTAAGTATGTTACAACCGATTGGGCACGCTTGAGCGAGAGCTCTTGGTTGGCAGTATTACTACCCACCATATCCGTATGTGCTGCAAGTTCGATGGTGATGTTTGGGTTGTCGTTGAGCAGTTTGGCTAGTGCCTTGAGTCCTTCCTCTGATTCTGGTGAAAGTTCCCAACTGCCAAATTTAAAGAAAATATTGGCCATTTTCACCGGTTTGGATATTGGCGCTAGGGTAAAATCTTGTTGGTAGGTATGGCTGTCTTGTAGTCCCTCTGTTGTAAAAGAGTGTTTGTTGTTGAGGTATCCGCGTGCTGTGATAAGCATAGCATAGCGCGTATCTTTATTGAGTTTGAGGCGATATGTTCCGTCACGACGAATCTGTGATTTGACATTGGTGCCATCGTTACCAATAAGGCGTAGTGTCGCTTCTGAGAGATGTTGCTGCTCGTTATCTAGTACTTTTCCTTCAATGATGAACTCCATTTGTGGTAGGTGGAAGGCATATATTAAGTCATATCCTCGTTTTTGTCCACGGTTAGACGAGAAGAACCCCCTCTCTTCGTTACCAGCAAAAGTGATACCAAAGTCGTCTTCCATAGAGTTGAATGGTACACCTAGATTGACAACGGCCCATATAGAGTCTTGTCGTGTGGCGCAGAAGATGTCCAATCCTCCAAGTCCTGGATGTCCTTTAGAAGAGAAATATAATCGTCCATCTTGTCGGATATATGGGAAGAGTTCGTCTTCTGAGGTGTTGATTTGTGGTCCGAGATTGATGATTTCGTCCCAATTGCCACCACTGTTGATGGCCATATATATGTCTTTACCTCCATATCCGCCTGGAGCGTCGCTTACAAAATAGAGCGTATCTCCTGCAGTGTTGATACTAGGATGTCCTACTGTAATGCTACTATCCTTATATAATCTCACCTCTTGTGCTTCACTCCATTCACCACTTGCGCGTTGGGAGGAGAAAATCTTCGTGCCTTGGTCTTGTCCATTGACCGGTTTAGAATAAGTGAAGTACATCGTTTTTCCGTCAGAAGGAAAACTACAAACACCTATCTCTGCTGACGAAGATGTGTTTTTGGAATCCTCTTCTTCTTGTGCATCTTCAGCAAGCAATCCTTCACATATCGTTATATCCTCCCATTGTCCAGCTGCATTCTTACGCGCAGTATAGAGCGCATAGGTAGGCACACCGGTGACAGGAGAAGTGCGTACTTTTTTCTTGTTTGTAGATTTCTGCTCTTGTCTATTGGATGTGAATACAACTGCATCTCCTTCTGGTGTAATAAATGCAGGTGCGAAATTAGATGCGCGTTTGGAGTTGAATTCCTTGGCAGGATTGCATTTGTAGCGTGTTTGGAGTTTTTTCCATTCTTCTGCTTTTTGACAAGAGAATAGTCCAGCTTGTGCTACATAACTGGTAGAGTCGTATTTAAGATATATTTCGTATTGTTTGATAGCATCCTTGTATTTACCTTGGTATTGTAGCACTTGGGCATAGTGTAAGTATACGATAGAGTCGCTGTAATGGTTGCGTATCGCTGTTTTATATGCATTGATGGCTCTATTGTTATTAAGTATGCGGTAACATTCGCCTTGTTGGAACATAACATATGCGCGCAACTGCTTGTCCTTGTTATTGATTTGTCTATAAATCTGTCGGTACATTTCAGCTGCTGCATAGTATTCGCCGACATCGTAACGCTTGTCTGCTCGTTTTACGCGTGCCGTGATACTACAGGAGGAGAGTGCCACTGCCAGGGTGAGAATGAGGATGTATGTATGTTTGATTGACATTGGTTGATAAATAAAAAGAATTAAAGGGTGATGAAGTCTAGTGGATTGATACACTCGCCGTTCTTCCACAGTTGGTAACCAAGTGTTTCATCTTGTATGAGTGCAATGACTTCGCCAGCTTTAACAGCTTGTCCTATTTTTTTTAGTGGGCGTTGTAGTCCTTTGTAAATGGATATGTATTGTGAATGTTGTACTACCATTGTATATTGACTATGAACATCATACTGAATACTTATGATGTGACCATCAAGAACGGCAGAAGCATTCTGATTACCATAGCTAGCTATCGTTATACCATAATGTCCATCTTGTGGTGCATATGGGGTGGTGACAGAACCATGGGTTGGAGGAAAGAAATTAGTAGGGTGTGAAGTGTTGGTAGCAAGCACAGTTTCGAAGAGTTGGAGATTATCTTTCTCCGCCTCTTCGTATTGTGCTATGAATTCTGCTGTAGCTTCACTTTTAGCTTCTAGCAACTTCTCCTTCATTATAATCTGCATAGAGTCGAGACTCTGAATAGAGTCGCTTGGTGCTTCGCCTGCGATAACCTGTGTTAGGGTATTCAGGTAGTTTCGTTGAAGCTCTAGACTTGTGCCTAGCGAGTCAACGATAACTGACTTCTCCATTAATTGCTGGCGTATATCCTCGGAATATCCTGGGAGATAGTGGCGTATAGGAGTGAGCAAAATAATGAGTGAGAATAATAACCACGACACGATAAAGACTAGGGCTAGCAGCACAATGCCACCCCATACCGATAGGCGGATGTGGCTATGTTCGGCCAGAGTCTTGTCGTTGATGATGCTGATGCGGTACTCATTCCGCATACGCTGCCAGAGGCTAACTGTTTTATCGTCTTTCATTCAGTTTATTTTATAATACTACAACCCTCGCAAGGTTTCAATTGTTTGAAGAAGTCATTACCCTTGTCATCAACGAGGATGAAAGCAGGGAAATTCTCAACTTCAATCTTCCAAATAGCTTCCATACCTAGTTCTGGATACTCTACGCACTCAATAGACTTGATGTTCTCTTGTGCAAGGATTGCAGCAGGACCACCAATAGAGCCTAGGTAGAAACCACCGTGCTTTTGACATGCATTTGTTACATCGATGGTACGATTACCCTTGGCAAGCATAATCATACTACCACCGTGATCTTGGAACTCATCTACATAAGGATCCATACGTCCAGCAGTGGTAGGACCCATAGAACCACAAGGCATACCAGCAGGTGTTTTAGCAGGACCAGCATAATAGATAGGATGGTTCTTGAGATATTCAGGCATACCCTCGCCAGCATCCAAACGCGCTTTGATTTTCGCGTGAGCAATATCACGACCTACGATGATGGTTCCGTTGAGTGAAAGGCGTGTGCCAATAGGATATTGGCTAAGGAGTTTGCATACATCAGCCATTGGTTGGTTGAGATCTACGCATACTGCATCGCCTTCACCCGCCTGGCGGAGTTCCTCTGGAATAAGTGATGCTGGATTGTTATCCATCTTCTCAATCCAAATACCATCTTTATTAATCTTACATTTGATGTTACGGTCTGCTGAACAACTTACACCAAGACCAATAGGACAACTAGCACCGTGGCGAGGCAAACGGATAACACGGATGTCGTGAGCCATATATTTACCACCAAACTGTGCTCCGAGACCAATCTTGTATGCCTCCTTGAGTAATTGCTCTTCTAACTCTATATCGCGGAACGCACGACCAGTCTCATCACCTGTGGTAGGAAGCGTATCGTAATAGTGGGTAGATGCTAACTTAACGGTTAGTAGATTCTTCTCTGCACTAGTACCACCAATAACAAAAGCAATGTGATAAGGAGGACAAGCAGCAGTACCCAAACTCTTCATCTTTTCTACAAGGAATGGGATGAGAGTTCCTGGGTTTTGGATACGAGCTTTAGTTTCTTGGTATAGATAGGTCTTGTTAGCAGAACCACCACCTTTGGTTACGCAAAGGAAATGATACTCCATACCTTCGCAAGCCTCTAAATCAATTTGTGCAGGTAGGTTACACTTGGTGTTTACCTCGTCGTACATATTGAGAGGAGCATTTTGCGAATATCGGAGGTTACGCTCTGTGTAGGTTAGATAAACACCTTTGGAGAGAGCTTCTTCGTCGCAATAGCCAGTCCAAACTTGTTGTCCTTTCTCACCGTGGATAATAGCAGTTCCTGTATCTTGGCATAGTGGTAGTTGACCCTTGCAAGACACCTCGGCATTGCGTAAGAAGGTCAAAGCAACATATTTATCATTGGCACTAGCTTCTGGATCGCGGAGAATTTTAGCTACTTGCTCGTTGTGACTGCGACGGAGCATAAAACTTACATCAGAGAAAGCTGCATTAGCCATTTTTGTTAGACCTTCTGCCTCAATCTTGAGGATAGGTTTGCCTTCAAACTCGCCAAGAGACACATGGTCTTTGGTCAAAAGATAATACTCTGTTTCATCCTTACCTAGTTGAAACATTGGTGCATACTTGAATTCCATAATTTATATATTTTTTTCGGTTAAACGATTATTGGTTTGCAGGACGGGGCCATTTCCAACGGTTGTGTGTCCATAGCCACATATGTGGTTGCTCTTGAATATTGGCTTCCATCAAGCGTGCATATGTTAATGTAATCTCTTCGTTAGGCATACTGCTTGGGTCTTCCGTGATGAGTTTAAAGCGGACACGGTAGTATCCTCGTTGTGGTGATGTTATATGTGCAAACATTATACCATAACCAAACTTACGAGCTAGGACTTCTCCACCATTTAAGAAAGCAGTTTCTTGGTTTAAGAATCTAGTCCATATATGTGCACTGCGTGGTGATGGTTTTTGGTCTGCTATCAAGCCTATCATAAAGGGGTGAGGCATATGTCTTAATGCTACTAATTTGCGTAGCAGAACATTCTTTTCAACACATTCTCCTCCTCTTTTGTTGCGCAGTGCCATCATCATACGGTCACTACTTGGATTTTTTTGTCGGCGGTAAACGCAGTACTCAACCATATTAGGATCACTAAATTGGTTGCCGATATCTGCAATCCACTCCCAATTACACATATGTCCTAAATAAGCAATCGAACCATGTGTTCGGCGTGATAGTTCTTCAAGTTCCTCTAGATTTTCAAACACAACTCGTTGGCGCATCTCCTCCTTAGGAGCGCGATATCCATAAACGATCTCCACGATTAGATCTGCAAAATGGTGATAGAAATCGTTTATAATACGCAACTGTTCTTCTTGACTTTTCTCAGGAAATGATAAGCCAATATTTTTGCGTACCAACTTGAGTCGATATCGCACAATATACCGTGCACAAGGGTATATTATGTAGTCTGCAATCCAGTATAGGGCTGGTAGTGATAATAAACTGAATATCTTAACCCAAAACATATACGAATCTTATAGGTAGACAAACAATATATATGCTACTGGCGCTGCTAACAGTAGACTATCAAAACGGTCTAATACGCCTCCGTGTCCAGGAAGGAACTTGCCTGAATCTTTCACGCCAAGTGTACGCTTGAATAGACTTTCAATGAGGTCACCCAATGTGCCTACGATACCTACTATTAGTGCAAATAGCAAACTATCTAGTAGCGGGTAGGGTGTTAGTGATAATGTTTCTGTCCATCCTATATGGTAGAAAACATAACCTGCTATAAGGTCAAACACGAGTCCGCCAATGAGTCCTTCCCAAGACTTTGCTGGACTGACGCGAGGAAACATCTTGTGGTTGCCTTTTGCACGCTTGGCAAGTAATGATCCTACAATGTATGCTCCACTGTCGTTCACCCAAATGATGATAAGCAATGCCAACATTAGCCATTTACTATGCATAAGTATGCCGTTCATAAGCGCAAAAGGTAGTGCAACCATTATTTGACTACTACACAGATAACCCCAATGGTGTATTGGGTTGTCGTTTTCAATGAAAAGTTGGCGTATAATAGCTAAAGTAAGTATTGCAAGATAACCAAACAATAAGTATTCGGATACTGGATCTCCTAAAAACTGGAAGTAAAGGGTGGCAAAAAGCAACACACCAGCGCTCATAGCATAGGCTGTGGATTTGACCGATATACCTAGCAATTTATGATGCTCGTGTATGGCAAGAGCTGTCAGTATTAGAAAAACTATGCCGAAATAGATGGGGGTACTAGCGAGAATACATGCTAGCACTGTGCCCGCATATACGACGGCAGAAAGTGTTCTTTGTACGAAATTATTCATTTTTTTTGCAGTTTTTTCTCAAATAATTTGCAAAGGTAAGAATATTTTTGTAATTTTGCAAAAAAAATCAGAAAAAAAATATATTTTTTTATGAATTCTAATATTGAGCTTAGCCTCTTGGAGGCAGAAGAGAAACAACTTCTCGAGTATATTTGGAATTTGATTCCAGAACAAGATCGTCAAGGAATGAGCCAATCTGATGTGTTGTTGGTGTTGGACTTGATGGATGATTTCTTGATGGAAAAAGGACTCGTTGAAGAATCAGCGGATGAGGTGAATTACCTTGAAGGAGAGATAGATGAGACCGAGCAACTAGAATTTT
>JAEIGA010005546.1_pt1 | contig 19276 bp, 16 predicted proteins | sample 9270691 | NCBI WGS metagenome assembly JAEIGA01 (sample SAMN17057246, study PRJNA624740) | gut metagenome | biome: biome; isolation source: fecal sample | host: Bos grunniens | place: China: Xizang | collected 2019 | reverse complement strand
GTCGGGAGGTCGTCATCCCACCGCCTCTGGACTTTGATTCTATAAGTATCGTAGCGTCTGCAAGACCTGCGATTATCCGGTTCCGTCTGAGGAAATGAACGGCCAGCGGAGCGGTGCCCGGCGGGTAATCTGTGATCAGGGCACAGCCTGGCGTGTGCCAGAGTTTCCAGGCAAAATCCTTATGCCTGTATGGATATGTCGATTCCGGGCCAGTGGCCATAACGGCTATTGTAGGCAAGCCGCAGTCCAATGCAGTCTTGTGAGCGCAGATGTCCGTTCCAAGAGCCAGACCGCTGACAATGACAGGCCTTTCATTACCGGAACTTATGCTCTGTACTATTCTTTCGCACCATTCCTTTCCGTATGGTGATATGTCACGTGTACCTACTACCGCAATGCTTTTTGGGGGAGACCACAGCTCCTGTGGCGGAGTGATGCTTTTAATGTATAGGCCGATGGGAGCGTCCGGACATTCTTTCAGCAGGGTAGGGTACTCTGAGGAATTCCATTCAGTAAATGTGATTCCAAGATTTTCCAGGTTCCTTAGCTCCTGACGGGCTGACCTGACAGCTTCGCTGCATATAGATCCTATATGCTGTGAGGCGCGACCAAGCATAGCTTCGAGCTCTCCGCGTCCGAGCCGGAATACCTCTGACGCGCTTCCCAAATGGGATATCAGTGCAGTACCTGTTCTTGGACTGAATCCGAAAATCCTGTTCAATGCGCAGGCGCAGGCTTTTTCTTCTATATTTTCCATATCGCAAAGTAAAACGAAAAAACTGCCTCCTGATGCACTCAGAAAGCAGTTTTTTCTCTTTTTTATGCGATGTTTTTCTCTTTTTTATGTCTTTTGAACTTTTTTTATCTTCCTTAGGCAGACGCTATCAGATAATGAGAAGGGCATCGCCATATGGACCGAACTTATAGTCCTGTTCCAATGCAGTCTTATATGCCTTCATCACATTCTCATATCCTCCGAATGCAGCTACAGACATAAGCATAGTAGAGCCCGGACGATGGAAGTTCGACACAATGGCATTAGGGATGGCGAATCTGTACGGAGGGAAGATGAACTTGTTTGTCCATCCGTCATATGCATTCACTTCGTCATTTGTAGTTACGTATGTCTCGAGTCCTCTGATGACTGTGATGCCTACTGCGAGGACCTTGTTTCCGGCCTTCTTGGTCTTGTTGATCAGGTCTGCAGTCTCTTCTGTGATGATAAGTCTCTCGGAGTCCATCTTATGCTTGGACAGATCCTCGACGTCCACTTCCCTAAAGTGTCCGATACCCATATGCAGAGTGACGAATGCTTTGTTTATATCCTTGAGAATCATTCGGTTGAATAGCTCGCGGCTGAAGTGGAGACCGGCTGCTGGAGCGGATACTGCACCTTCGTGCTTTGCGAAGATTGTCTGGAAGTTCTCTGCGTCTTCAGGTGTCACTTCTTTCTTGACCCAGTCCGGAATAGGAGTGTGTCCGAGTGAGAAAAGATTCTCCTTGAAGTCCTCGTAGCTTCCGTCATAGAGGAAACGGAGTGTACGTCCTCTTGATGTGGTGTTGTCGATAACTTCCGCCACAAGGCTCTGGTCTTCGCCAAAATAAAGCTTGTTTCCGATTCGGATCTTTCTTGCCGGATCTACGATCACGTCCCAGAGTCTCTGTTCGCGGTTAAGCTCGCGCAGAAGGAATACTTCGATGTCTGCTTCTGTCTTTTCCTTCTTACCATAAAGTCTGGCAGGGAAAACCTTTGTGTCGTTAAGGACGAAGGTGTCACCTTTGCCGAAGTAATCGATGATGTCCTTGAAGAGCTTGTGCTCTATTTCTCCTGTAGCCTTGTGAAGGACCATCAGCTTTGCCTCGTCACGCCATCTCGGCGGCTCTGTCGCGATCTTCTCAGCAGGAAGATTGAACTGGAATTGTGAAAGTTTCATATATGTAGTAAAATTTAAACTGCAAAATTCATAACATTATACGGATTTTTACAATTTTTGTTTCACTTATGATGAGAAATTTGCGAAAAATCATACTTTTGCTTCCCTGAATACCTCAGCTATAGATGGATAAGTGTTTGTCAGGAACGCCGGAAGGCTTGATTTGGCGACCCACGCTGCCTGGGCTATATCTTCCTCACGCTGTGGTGTCAGGTCTACAGGGGCCGTATACAGCATATCATACCACCAGGTGTGCTTCAGATGCCAGATTCCCTCACGTCTGTAGCAATGGTCAGTGATGCATATAAGGTCTCTAAGTTCCAGATCCCGGATGCCTGTTTCTTCGCATACTTCTCTTAAAGCTGTCGTTTCTATCGGCTCCCCCGGATCCTGATGCCCTTTGGGCAAGTCCCAGAGACCGTTCCTGGAAATCAGCAGGTAGTCTCCTCTGCGGTTGGATACAAGCCCGCCTCCGGCATTGACTTCCTTGAATTCAGCACAGATTCTCAGATATGTTCCCTCAATGTCTTCTGTCGGAACAAAGACGCGGTGAAGAGAGTCTGATGATTCGACCATTTCCACGAGCGTATGTATGCTTGATTTCTCCCCGATTCTGAACATAAGGGCATTGGGGTCAGAAAGTACCGGGTCGTCAGGATGACATATGATTATACACCTCTTTTCGAAATATATCTTGTGCATTTGACCTATAATTTTATTAACTTTGCGCGGATAGTGCAATTAGCATATTTTTTGTGCCTGCAAATATAGGCAGAAGAAGTGAAATATAATCAAAACTTATAAATATGGAATCAGTTGAGAAGGCTGTGGCCAAGTCTCTTCTTGAGATCAAGGCCGTTTTACTCAGACCGGAAACCCCTTTTACCTGGGCTTCTGGCTGGAAGTCACCGATTTATTGTGACAATAGAAGAATACTCTCTTATCCGGAGATTCGTGAGAATGTCTGCCGTTGGATGGCTGATATAATCCAGAAGCAGTATCCTGATGTGGAGGTCATCGCCGGTGTGGCTACCGGAGCCATCGCACACGGTTATCTTGTAGCTCATATGCTCGGCAAACCGTTCTGCTATGTAAGACCTAAACCGAAGGATCACGGTACAGGTTCACAGATCGAAGGAATTCTTGAATCAGGAAAGAAGGTGGTTATCGTTGAGGATCTGATATCTACAGGAATGAGCAGCCTCGCTGCAAAGAATGCGCTTGTGAATGCAGGTGCTGATGTGATGGGTATGGTAGCTATCTTCTCATACAATTTCCTCCACGCGCGCAAGGCGTTTGAGGATGCGAATGTCGAGCTTACCACTCTTTCAAATTATGATACCCTTATCGAAGTGGCTCACGAGGTAGGTTATGTGAAGGAGTCGGAAATCGAGGTGCTCAAGGAGTGGCGCATCTCACCTTCAACCTGGAGGCAGTAGTCTATGGCTGAATTCAGAAGCAAGAAAGCTGTAGTATCCAAGGCTCCATATGAACTCTATATGGCTTTTGTGGATATGCGTAACTTCGTCCAGTTTCTTCCTGAAGAGAAGAAGGCTGATGTTACCGCTGACTATGACAGCATACACGCAATGGTCCAGGGCTTCAACATAGGAGTGCGTGTGAAGGATAGAGTGCCATATTCCAGAATCGAATTCCAGGATGATGGAGCTCCTTTCAAATTCTTCCTGACCCTGCATTTTGATGCTGCATCGGATCCGTATAAGACAGATTTCCAGATCGTTGTGGACGCAGAGTTGAATTTTATGATGAAGACACTTCTGGGCGGCAAGATCAAGGATGCGCTGGATAAGGTGGTGGATTCGCTGGTGGCAATGTCTGAGGGAAGGATGCCGGAGGGTATCGATCCGTCGATGTATCCGGAAGGGTTTGACCCGTCAAAGATGAAAGTATGATAAACGGATCATTCAGGAAATATCTTGAAGAGGCGATAGGGAGCGATAATGCCCTTGTCGCTTTTTCTGCTTTTGAAAGTCCGGCTTCGACTGCTGTCAGGTATAATCCTTTCAAGAATGGATTATGTCCGGAGGGACGTCCGGTAGCCTGGAACAGGTATGGAAGAATACTTTCAGAAAGGCCGGTATTCACTCTGGACCCTCATTTCCACGCAGGAGCATATTATGTACAGGATTCTTCGTCGATGTTTGTCGGATACGCGTTCAGGAAACTTCTGGAAAGCATTGAAAAACCGTATGGACGTCCGGTCAGAGTGCTGGACTTATGTGCAGCTCCGGGTGGTAAGACAACTGATATTGCTGCTTCCCTGCGAGAGACGTACGGAAATGATTTTCTGTTGGTGTCCAATGAGGTGATGAAGGCGCGTGCCGGGGTTCTGGCGGACAATGTTGCATTGTGGGGCGATCCAAATGTCGTAGTGACTTCTGATGACCCTCGAACATTTGCCGCTCTTCCGGGCTTTTTCGATGTAATCGTAGCGGATGTGCCTTGTTCTGGAGAAGGTATGTTCCGCAAGGATGAGGAGGCTCAGAAGCAATGGTCAGAAGACAATGTTGCTCTGTGCGAGGCAAGGCAGAGGAGGATTCTGGCTGATGTGTGGCCTTCTCTCAGGCAGGGAGGATTGTTCATATATTCAACCTGCACTTTCAACAAATATGAAAATGACGGCAATGTCCGATGGGTTGCTGCAGAACTTGGCGCGGAATGCCTGCTGGAGGAAGATGTGCTGGAAGCAGGAGCTGGAGTGATAAAGACAGCTCTTGGCTATAGTCTTGTTCCCGGACACGTGGAAGGCGAGGGACAATATTGCAGCGCATTGAAAAAGACTTCAGAGGTCGGATTCCCCGATATAAGGCAGAAGTCGGTCCGACAGTCCAAGGCTATAGCTGTTCCTGAAGGAATCACTGAAGGGCTTCTTACCGTGGAAACCGTTTCGAGACTCAGAGGTGAAACCGTGATCGCTATACCAAAGAATATATCAGCAGAACTTGGCATTCTGGAGCAGGCCTTGCATATCATTGCAGCAGGCTGTGCAGTAGGAAACCTGAAAGGCAAGGTGCTGGTACCGGATGCTGATCTTGCTCTGTCGCTTATGTTTGACAGAGCCGCATTCCCGGAGGCAGAGGTAGACAGAGATACCGCTCTGGCATATCTGCATAGGGATGCCATAACCCTTCCGGATGCTCCAAAAGGTTATGTTACAATTGTATATGAGGGACTTCCTCTGGGGTTTGTGAAGAACCTGGGTAACAGGTGCAACAGTCTGCATCCGCAGAGCAGAAGAATAAGAATGAATATAAAATAAAGATCAATGAGAAGATTGACAGTGGCTGTGGCAGTGCTCCTTGCACATTTTGCGGTTTTTGCCCAGACAGATTCAGAAAGATATGAACAAAGATATGATATGCTGGTGTCCAAGCTGGGGCCGGCCGGAATAGGCGTAGAGACTGTGTTGAACAATTGGGAGAAAGTCGATTCGACCAATGCGAAGATGCTATCAGGAAAATTCAGCTATCTTTTTACTAAGGCGCAGTCATCTCAGGTGGTTGTCAAGCCTACTAAGAAATATCTTGGAATGGAACCGGTGCTTTCTCTAAAGGACAGTCTTGGCAATGACGTGTATTATTATCAGGAAAGTGTCTTTGATGATGAACTTTACGGTGAGGCGATGATGGCTGCAGACAAGGCTATTGAAATATGGCCGGACAGACTTGATTTCAGATTTATGAAAGCGAATGCCTATCTGTCGTATGAAAAGGAGAGCCCTGATATGGCGCTTGTTTATCTTAAGAATCTGATTTCGGAGAATGATACCAGAAAAAATCCTTGGATTTTTGACGGGACCAAGGCTGATGAAAGTTTCTTTGAGGAAGCAATGCAGGAATATTGCTATACATTCTATACAATAGGCAGCCAGGCTTCTTATGATGCTTTTCTGAATCTTTCACAGTTCCTGTCCAAGCTTTATCCGGATAATATGGGCTTTATAAACAATATAGGTTCATATTATCTTCTCAAACAGGATTATAAGTCTGCATTGAAATATTATGACAAGGTGCTCAAGAAGCATCCTGATGACAATACAGCGGCAAGGAATGCGCAGCTTGCAGCAAGAAAAATGAGGAATGTCAAGCTGGAAAAGAAATATCTTGAGCTTATTGTGAAGTACGGTTCGGAAAGGGACCGTCTTATGGCTCAGGGCAGGCTGGATGCGTTAGGCAGTAAATGATGGACGTTTCTTTATTCATATCGAAAAGGCTTCAATTCAAGGGGAAGATCTCAATGGTTTCCATTGCGGTCAGCTATCTTGTGATGATAATTGCCGTGTCTGTGTCGTCCGGATTCCGTCAGGAAATCCGTGCAGGGCTCGCCGGACTTTCGGGTGATATAAGAATTCTCCCTCCTTCCCGCTCTGTACTTGATGAAACTCTCCCGATCGAGAAGAATGCCGCCTATCGGTCATATGTGGAAGCTGTAGATGGAGTCTGCGAAATACGTCCGGTTGTATATAAGGCAGGAATTGTAAAGCATTCCGATAATATCCACGGTGTTCTTTTCAAAGGAGTGGAGTCCGATGATACCGTGCAGCTGGCGGTGTCCATTCCGAGACGTCTGTCGGAAATTACCGGTCTTGTTCCCGGGGACAGGATGCTGACTTACTTCGTCGGAGAGTCTGTCAAGGCCAGACAGTTCAATGTTACTTCGGTATATGATGCATTGGTGGAAACTGATGATAAACTGGTGGTTTATGCTGATATCACAGATCTTCAGAGGGTAAATGGCTGGGAAGAAGACTATGTGTCCTGCCTGGAGGTGATGCTGGATGATAGGATGAGGAATGAGGCTGACATAGAGACAGCTAATAATGAGATCGGTACATTGATCAATGCATATTCTTCCGACGATGAGGAATTTGTCATAGCTTCATCCTCTGTTTCCACATATCCTCAGCTTTTCGACTGGCTGGATCTCATCGATTTCAATGTCTTCTTCATACTTGTTCTGATGACGATTGTGGCAGGCTTCAATATGATTTCCGGTCTGCTGATAATGCTTTTTGAAAATATATCGGTAATTGGTCTTCTCAAGGCTTTAGGTATGACAGACAGGGCTATATCCAAGGTGTTCCTGTCGAGCTCGGCTGTGCTTGTCTGCAAAGGTATGGCTTGGGGAAATATTCTTGCGATTATCTTCTACATAGTCCAGAATACCACAAAAGTTCTCAGGCTTAATCCTGAGAACTACTTTGTATCGTATGTTCCTGTGAAGATGAATCCGGGACTGATCATTACGGCAGACATTGCATCTTTCATTGCAATAATGATTCTGCTTCTGATCCCGTGCCTGTTCATATCAAAGGTAGATCCTGCTGATACTGTCAGGGTAAGGTAATTCAGGCGTTGGGGCAGATTCTGCAGAAGGCTTCGTAGATAGACATAATGCTGTCGATGTATGCGATGGTTTCGTAACCTTCGAATTTACCAAGCTTGACAGATTCTTCCTGAAGAATGGAATCCTCTCTCATAAGTGGAATGATGCTTACGATAGATTCCCAGGAGTTCTTGTCTGTTTCCATAGTCTCAGCAAATCTTCTGCAGTCTGCGATACGTCCTTCTCCTGCGTTATATGCTGCCAGGGTGAATTTGACCATCTCGCTGTTTTCCATACCGCTCTTTGAATATAGTCTCTGGAGTCTTTTGAGATGCTTTGTTCCGGCCTTGATGTTCTGCTCCGGATCGAGGAGGTCATCGATTTCATAATGGCTGGCTGTCTGAGGCATTACCTGCATAAGACCCTTTGCACCTCTGTGCGAAGTGGAATTGATGGAGAATTTAGATTCCTGATAGATGACTGCTGCAAGCATCCTCCAGTCCCATCCGAGTTCTGATGCATATTTTCTGATGATTTCGTCGTATGGACTCAGAGTCTTTGATCTGACCCCTCTCTCGGCACGCTTGTACGGATTGAAAGTGCGACGATATGTATCCTTCGCATCTTTATAGTAATCCATAGAAGTGATATGACTGATCCAGGTGTTGATCTGATGCAGCTGTCCTTCTTCCTTGACTGCCCAGACTGTGCAGTCGTCGATGTGTCGTGAAAGGTTCAGCTGTGGAGTCTCTCTGGCTTCTTCATCGTGCATAATCACGATGTCGGCTCTTCCTTGCTGGAGAGAGTCTATCCAGTTTTCCTTTCTGCTGGCAGAAACAATTCGGATATTGCATCTGTTGTCTTCTGCAAATTTGTTTAAAAGATGATAGTTGAAGCCGGTCTCCAAGCCGTGCGCTCCATACATATCATCACAGAGGTCGATAGCGCATACTATCTCCTTTCCTGAGAAGTAGTCTTCTGTGATGGCTCCGCTGAGTGGCCTTCCATTCTCCAGGAGCGGCATCGCACAGATTATAAGCATTGAAATAATAACGTTTCTGACTCTTCTCTTCCTTTTTTCACTAATTTTCATTTTACACTACATAATTATCTACCGTCCAGCTCTTCCCGGCTGTCGGCCCGGGCCCGCACCGCCTCCCGCGGCTCCTCTGTTAGCACCGCCTCCCGCGGTGGTTTTGCCCGTATTACCACTACTTGTATTTCTTCCGGCCTGTGTATAGAAAGGCCAGGTTATTCCTATCTTGAACGCTCTCTGGGATGGAATGTAACCGGCTGCAGAGAAATAATCTGCGGACTCGTTAGGCCATCCCATATTCACGTTGAGCACCTTCAGGAACACGGATACTCTTTTCCACTGTACATTGACGAATGCATCTATGTGCGGACAGTTTCCGAATTGCTCCTTGTTTTGGTTGTGGAACACTCCCAGTACCGGATTATATGCCGGTGCATACCATTTGGTGGTGAATGTTCCGTTTGCTCCGATCTGCATTGTCATTGAATTCTTCACTACGTCGAATTCTGCGTAGTATCTGAAGTTAAGACCCAGCATTGGGAGCGGCATCACTTCCTTGTCTGATGAAAGCTGGAAAAGAAGTCTGTGGTCGAAATGGAATTTCCAGACTTTGAAATCTTTTCTAAGTGATGCTGTCATTACGCTCATAGGTTTCGAGTTCTGGCGTGCGATTCCTAATGTGTCGTAATATATATTGTTGTCAAGCAATGCATATCCGAATGTGGCATCCAGCTTCCATCTCGGGATGGAGAGGGTACCCTCTACCTTTGTGGTGGATATCTTGCCGAAGTCATTATCCCATCTGTAATGGTTTGTGTACAGGTGCTGCTCGTAGTAATCAGGTTCCTTGAGATTTGTCTCGAAGTGAGCCTTCAGCTCGAGCGGGCTCTTTCTGTCTTTTCTGAAAGGGTATAACTTGAAGATTGCATTGGCCTTTATCGTGAAGTCGTTCACTTCATACCCGAGGAAAGAGTATTTGCCGAATGCGTCCCATTCAAGATATTTCTGGTATTGTCCCTGTGCTCCGGCGTATATATATGCCGAGTTCAGGAGAACATTGCTTGGACCTTGAATGTAGTCTGACGGCTTGAATGTGAAATAGTTGGCGAGCTTGTCACCCACTCCCACGTCGAGCTTGGATACGATTCCGTCACTCTTCCAAGGCTGCAGTCTTATGAAGAAACGATTCTCGAATTTCATCACTCGGAGCGAGTCCTTGCTCTGAGACGGATTTATATAGAATCTGTCATCGTAGAATTCCTTTCCGTATCCGTCAGTGATATTGTCCGTGTAGCTCTTTCGGAATACGGAATATTCACTGCTGTGTCCGATGAAAGCCGTGGTTATGTCAGTCTGCAAGGTGTCTGTTGCCTCTGCCTGCTCGGCTTCTTTTTCCAGTCGGGCGGCTTCCTGTTCATTGTATGCAGCGATGGCAAGGGAATCTCCGCTGGCCAGAATACTGTCGCGTACTGCCAGACGAAGCTTTTCGGCCTTCTTCTGCTCGCGGTATTCCTTGTCGAGGAATGTAAACGGAATTCTGTAAGTCTGATCCAGAAAGAGAGTATTTCTCTTGAGACTGTTTCGGGCGTTGTTCAGGTAGACTTCAAGCTCGCGAGGGTCCAAAACCGTGTCGCGTATCATCTTGAGGTCGACAACTCCTCCGTTTTCGCCTCTCTCGATCCTGTCGTAAATGTATCCTGTGTGCATCAGGTACTTCTTTCCGGTGTAGTTCGCAGCCATAACGACATTTCTGTTGTCGGTATCCTCGTTCCTGAGCATACCTCTGCTTCCGAATCTATGGTATTCCAGCAGGATGTTCAGTTCTGGAGTGATGTTCTGTGTGGTGCGGATCCTGATGTTGGCTTCCTCCTTTTCCTGATTCGCAAAAAGGGTTCCATAATAGTCAAGCTCGGTGTAAGGAGTCTTGGTGTTGAATTGTGGAAGGTTTTCCGGAGTGTAGCTCCATATCTGGTAAGGCGTGTAGAAGATGGCGTTGTCCATCTCCTGCCTTTTGAAATAATTGTACAGCTGGGCCGGTGATCCGGGAACTCCGAGCCAGGATGCGTTTACATCTTCCCTGAATATAGGATTGTCGTGGAAGTTATAATTGAAGGATGTGTCGACCGACTGGTCTCTGAGGCCTTCCAATGAGTGGAAATATCTTTCGTGCTTCCAGGTCACGATACGCTTATAGTGCATTGAGTCCGGGAATGCGAATGTTTCCAGAATACGAGGAGTCGCCTCTATGACACTATCCTTGTATGCTCTGATACTGTCTTTTATCTCGATCTTTCTGTTTGCGGCAGCGATCAGCCCGGGCAGCTTCTGCTCTGCATCATATTTCCTTCTTTCCTTGCGCGTCAGGGATGCATACCAGGCATTATGTCTGGCAATGGCCACCTCTGTGGAATCCTTGATATATAATGAGTCAAGCTTCTGGAGTTCAAGAGTGTCTCCTGCCATAATGAGGGAGTCGCGTACCTGTACTCTCGTAGCGGAATCCTTTACTGCTATATAATATTTGAAGAAGAAAGGGTCGGTTTCCTTAAGTGAGTCCGGAACCTTGATGGTGTCGCGTGCGGTGAGGATCAAGGTGTCTGCTGCAATCGAATCAACTGCAATCGAATCAGCTGCTGTAGAATCTTCTGGGAACAGTTCTGTAAGTATAGAGTCTGTTTTGAGGCTGTCTGCCGGAGCTGCATCTGTGGCTGTGGTATCGTCCAGACGAGTGAGTACGAGCGAGTCGGCAAGGCTCCAAAGCCTTACCGCTCTATGCGCATCGATACCGAATGACTGGACTGCTGCAATCATTACAAGCAGTGCCGGTACCCATATTTTAGCCACCATTTTCTTCATAACAAGACGGCAAAGGTACGAAAAAATATTGATTATTCAATACTTATGCCTTTTGCTGCCATTTCCGCCAGAGCTTTCTGATGTCCCTGGAGGTCTACATATGCGATGCAGTCCTTGAGAAGATGTACCTTGAAGCCGGCTTTCTGGAGGTCTTCGCAGGTATTGCGTACGCAGTACTCTGTAGCGATACCGCATACATATACGTCAGTGGTGTCAAGAAGCTCGAGAACTTCCGCCAATGGCTGTCCTGCATTGTTTACAGCTTCAAATCCCGAATACTGTTCGGTGTCCCTGTCGCATCCTTTGTCAAAAGTAAGTTCTTCGCTGGCATATGGTGCAAGGCTCTGATGAATCTCGCTTCCTCTGGTGCCTGCCACGCAGTGTGACGGCCAGATTCCACCCTGATCTTTGAATGAGGAGTGGTCGGCAGGGTGATGGTCGCGGATGAAGAGGATAGGGAAGGTGTCGAGGATCTCGTGGTCTTCACCGCCCTGTCCCTTGGTTTTGGAGTCAATGACCGCCAATGTCGCCTTTACGGCGTTTTCTGCGCTCAGACAGGCCAGGCTGCCGTCAATGAAGTCGTAGAGCATATCGACGACCACTAAAGCTGAATTATGCATATTTACTTGATTTTGCCGAAGTTCTTGATTTCTTTCACTATTTTGTCGATGATACCCATCTTCAGGTTGTATAGGTCATCGGAGATATCCACCTTATAGAAGTGAGGATTTATCAGACGTCTTTCGCTCGGACTGAAATGCATAAGGACCTCCTGGTGATATTCCTTCTTCTCCTTCAATGTGTATGGTGTGTCACATCTAGTTCCATTATCGATGACCTTATGCTGCATAACCGATGCTATGTATTCTCCAGCCTCAAAGCTCTTTGTCAGATACCTGTCCTGCTCGTGACATACGGTGAATGCTTCTCCAGCCTCGATCTTTCTGCTAAGTTCATCACCTCTGAGACAGGTTACATCTACCTTATATATATGTCCCTTAGCCGGGTCGTTGACCATAATGCGGTAGGTGATCTGGAAGCCTGGGTTTATAAGCTTAATCTTATCCTCAGAACGTTTCAGTACTGCTTCTCCGTCGATTTCTACGAGCTTATATACATTGCCGAAACAAGGCGCTGCCTTGCTGGTGGCTATCGCATCTCCCACTCCGTATGAGTCGATGCAGGCTCCCTGACGCTCGAGGTCGGTAATGAGGTATTCGTCCAATGAGTTAGTGGCGAATATCTTGCAACCTTTCAGCCCGTTGCTGTCAAGGATTTCACGACATTCCATAGAAAGATAGGCAAGGTCACCGCTGTCCAGTCTGATTCCGTATCCCCATTGGTAGCTGTCATCGATTCCGTTTTCCTTGAATGACCTGATGGCATTGAGGATTCCGCATTTAAGTGTGTCGTATGTGTCTATGAGAAGGATGAGCGGCTCGCCTTTGTGTGTCTTGATATATGTGTCGAATGCCTTATGCTCGCCTTCGACGCTGCAGCCGAATGCCGTTACGTAGCTGTGAGCCATTGTGCCTGTCGAGCCGTAGTCATACATAGCTCCGGTAAGTATATTGGATGTAGCACTGCATCCGGCTATGATGGCTGCCTTCGCACCATAGGTGGCTGCCCAAGGGCCGTGAGCTCTTCTTGAACCGAACTCGCTGACAGGGCGGTTAGTGGCACGGCATACTCTGGAAGCCTTGGTGGCAACAGCCATCTGGTGGTTCATTATGCATAGCATCGGGGTTTCGAGAACCTGTGCTTCGATCAACGGACCTTCCACGATGATGATAGGCTGGTTAGGGAAGGCAATCTCGCCCTCACGCATAGCATATACTGTTCCTGTGAATTTCATTGACGAGAGATATCCTCGAAATTCGGCATATTCCTCACCGGGGAGGAACTTCTCGAAAAAGGAAGGATCCATATTTCCGAGGTTTCCGATCATTTCGATCACTTCGTCTGTTCCGCTTACTACAGCCCAGTTATTGTTTTCCGGGGCTTTTCTGTAGAACAGATTGAAGACAGCGTGCTGGTCTTTCATTCCGCTGTCGTAGAAGGACTTTCCCATAGTGTACTGGTACTTGTCCGAGCAGTATGCGAAATTAAGCATAGCGATCAAGTGTTTAAATCATACAAATGTAAGTTTTTTTCTCCGAACATTTTCGTAAATTCGCATTTAATTAAAGGCGAATGCGAAACGATGAAGGATTTAGAAGCATTATACAGGCAATGTACAGGTTCAGAACCACGTCAGGTCACCGCTTTGATAGGTTCGGCCAGTAACAGACAATATGCCAGGATCACCGGATCGGGAGATTCTTGCATAGGCGTCACTGGTACTGACCGTCTTGAGAACAATGCGTTTGTTACTATAGCCAGACATTTCCGTTCCAAGGGAATTCCGGTTCCGGAGCTTATTGCTGTCAGTGAAGATGGAATGTCCTATCTGCAGGAAGATCTGGGGGATGCCATCCTTTATGATATGGTAGCCGGTGCCGGCAAGAACGGTGGAATAGAGGAGGATTCTTCACTGGCCGATCTTCTTTGCCGGACAATGTCAATGCTTCCGAAGATTCAGTTCGAAGGTGCTGATGGTCTGGATTTTTCCGTCTGTTACCCTCAGCCTTCATTTGATAGGAGAATGATCCTGTTTGACCTGAATTATTTCAAATATTGTTTCCTTAAACCTTCCGGACTGGAGTTCAATGAGGTCCGTCTGCAGGATGACTTTGAGAGATTTGCTGACGATCTGCTTCAGGAGGATAGTGATACTTTTCTTTATCGTGATTTCAACGCCCGTAATGTAATGGTGAAGGATGACGCCCCGTACTTCATTGATTTCCAGGGAGGAAGACGTGGCCCGATCTACTATGATGTGGCATCTTTCGTATGGCAGGCAAGAGCTTGCTACCCGCAGTGGCTGAAAGAGAGGATGCTCGAAAGTTATCTGTCTGCCTTAGGTCAATATATCGAAGTGGACCGACTGTACTTTAATGAGAGGCTTCGTCTTTTCGTACTTTTCCGTACTCTTCAGGTACTGGGTGCATATGGATTCAGAGGACTTGTGGAGAATAAGGCACGGTTTGTAGTGAGCATACCTCCTGCAATCAATGCTCTTAAGGAATTGTTATCTGTCCCTTTCGATGCGTATCCGTATCTGAATGAAGTACTCGGACTTATGGCAGATATCCCAAAGTTTTCTGCTGCACCTTCTGACGGAAAGCTTGAAGTGAAGGTGATGAGCTTTTCATATAAGAAGGGTGTGCCTCAGGATATGTCAGGAAACGGTGGCGGATACCTTTTTGACTGTCGTTCCATTCATAATCCGGGCAGATATGAGCCTTATAAGCAACTTACCGGAATGGATGAACCTGTCATCAGATTCCTGGAGGATGACGGAGAAATCATCCGCTATCTGGAACATATCTATGCTATAATTGATCCGCACGTCGAGACCTATTCAAGAAGGGGATTCACTGATCTGATGGTGGGATTCGGTTGTACCGGTGGGCAGCATCGTTCGGTATATTGCGCCGAGCATCTGGCTCATCATCTTGCGGAAAAATATCCTGACATCCGTGTCAGGCTGATTCATCGTGAACAGAAGATCGATAAAATAATGTGATACACCCACCCTTACAATAGGATTGCTATGAAATGCCTGATATTCGCTGCGGGTCTGGGTACCCGTCTCAAACCGTTGACTGATACGATGCCCAAGGCCTTGGTTCCTGTGGCCGGGCTGCCCCTTATCGAACACGTTACCCGCAAGCTTAAGGCTTCAGGTGTGGATAGGGCAGTGGTCAATGTTCATCATTTTGCGGATATGGTTCAACAGTGGGTTGAAAATCAGGATATTATGGATGTCGAGGTTTCTGATGAACGCCAGCTGCTTCTGGAAACCGGCGGCGGAGTCCTGCACGCCCGTCCGTATCTGGAAGGATGCGGGAAATTTCTTATTCATAATGTGGATATCCTTTCCGATCTGGATATCAGATGGTTCGGGGCCTGTGTACAGGAAGATGCTCTTGCGACTTTGCTCGTGAGCGAAAGAAAGACATCACGCTATCTGCTTTTTGACCCTCGGACAATGCTTCTGGCAGGATGGACCAATATCAATACCGGTGAAGTCAGGTCTCCCTATCCGGATCTGAATCCTGAGAAATGCGTGAAGCTTGCCTTTTCCGGAATACATATACTGTCGGACAAGGTCTTCGATGTGCTGGAGACTTATGCAAGAGAAAAGGGACTTTATGAAGAATATGACTCGCCTCGTTTCCCAATAATGGATTTCTACTTGTCTGTTTGTGGGAAGTATAAAATATATGGTGTCAAGGCTGAGGCGCTGCATCTGGTGGATGTAGGCAAGCTTGACACCATTGAGATTGCTGAGAGGGAGATTCTTACGCTTCGCTCAGAATGACAGTGAGGCTTCGCTCAGAATGACAGTGAGGCTTCGCTTAGAGTGAAGGATTAAATGGACAATGGTTCGACCTTGTCGCAGTTTCCCATCTTCTGATCCTTTACGGGAATAGCTCTCACTATTATGATTGCACATATAAGGATGACAAGGCTTGCCGCATAGATTCCTGCGTATTTCCAAGGAGCAAGCACGTCCATAAATGTTTCAGCGTCCTCGAATGCCGGAATGCGGCTGAAGATTGTAGCCAAAGTGTTGTTTACGCAGTGCATCAGCATTGTGAGCTTGAGCGATCCTGTCCTGTAATATACATATCCGAATAACAGTCCCAGGATGAATGCAGGAATAGCCTGCCAAGGATTCATATGCAGGACTGCGAAGAATGCTGCGGAGATGCATATTGCTTTCGTAGGATTCATCTTGTTCATCAATCCTCTGAGTACCAGACCTCTGCATAGCCATTCCTCAAAAAGAGGAGCGAAAATCGAAACTGAAAGCAGGGATGCCCAGAGAGGACCGTTTGTCAATGATTCCAATGCTTCTTCCAGTCGCGCAGGCATATCAGGAAGTAGGGTTACGACCGGCTCGGAAACAAATGCCGCCGCCAATGTTGCAAGTGATACTGTCAAGGCAATGACAACTCCTCCTTTACTTCCGAAATTATTGCTGTCCAGAGCGTATCCGGTGTCGAAGATTTCATTTTTTCTGCTCTGGGCTGAGGCATAGAGCAGAGGTGGAATGAACGATACAGGGTAAGCGATCAGCATACTGTAGGATTCTACAAGCTTAGACGGTCCCATTGCAAAATTAAAGAGTCCGCTGAGAAGACTTCCCAGAAGAGAACCCAGAATGAACAATAGGAAAAGCATAAACATACCTCCGATTCCCGGGAGGTAATGAGAATATCCGGTGAAGAGTTCGTAGGAAGCTCTTCCTTTGTGTTTTTTGAAAAATGCCATAATTATCTGTATAGAGGTGTTGGATAGATTCCTTTGTCAGCGAATTCCTGGAACTTTGCCACGACGCCCGGACGGTCTTCCTTGAATGTTACTCCGAACCATCTTGAAGGAGTGGACAGAAGTTCGCATTTTCCTGTTTCTTCCTTGATTATGCTGTCCACTACAAACGGGATGTAGAATTCAGCCTTGAGTTCGTTGACATTCTTTTCAAGGAATCTTGTGAAGATTTCTTCGCTCTTGTCGAAATAGTCCGGGGTAAATCCCCACATATTCATAGAACAAAGTGCCTTTGGAGCCAATTCAACCGTTTCTCCTGTGACATTGTTCTCTCCGTAGATCCTGCCGTCCTGAGCCATCTGGATCTTGTGATGTTCCACTACGTCAGTCAGATAACCTGATTCGTCAGCTGTTCCAATACCTCTGGATACTCCTCCTGATTCTGACAATGTGTTGTCCAGCTCGAATCCTACAAGAGCGTATTCTCCTGTGCTGTTTTCGTGTGCTCTCAGCCAGTCTGCAATGATCCGGAATGACTCCTTTCCATAGTAATCATCACCGTTGATGACTGCAAAAGGCTCTTTTACCGCTTCCTTGCCCATAAGCACTGCGTGAGCTGTTCCCCAAGGTTTTTCACGGTCAGGGTTCAGGGTGAACTGTGAAGGAATCTTGTGTAGTTCCTGAGTGACGAACTGGAATTCAAGTGGCTCTCCGTCGATGCATTTTACATTGCTGTACTTTTCCTTGACGACTGCTTCCATCTGTTCGCGGAAGTATTCACGTACTATATATACTACTTTTCCAAAGCCGGCCTGAACAGCATCATAGATAGAGTAATCGATTATGGTTTCTCCGCTTGGACCGAGACCGTCCATCTGTTTGAGTCCGCCGTAGCGGCTGCCCATTCCGGCTGCGAGAACAAGAAGTGTTGGTTTCATTTTTTCGGGTTTTAAATGTTTATTGATTTTTATTTGACTTGTCAGTTTTTCAAGGTCGTGCATAAAATATGAAACTAAAAGGATGACCTTTTATTTTGCAGCGCCTTACATAATATTTGCCAAAAATAGTTATTTTTGCCGAGACAAGAATATTAAAGAAGAACTATTTTGGGAAAGATAAAGGATATTTTTTCAGGTGAGCACAGGTCTCTGGCCTGGTTTGCTGTAATTATGACCGTAGGCTTCATAGTGATGAAACTTTTCGGTCCCGGCAATACTGTAATTCATTGGATCGAGGCCAAAAGAGAGATTGCCCGCCAGGAAAGACAGATGGAGCAGTACCGCCGCGATATAGATGCAATGAATCAGGATATCGATGAACTCAAGACCAATCGTGATTCATTAGAAAAATTCGCCAGAGAGCAGTTTGGATTTGCTGTCCCTGGCGAAGATGTTTATATTGTCAATTAAAATCCGGTGTATGTCCAAGGGGTTATGACCCTGAGTTCTTCCTTCACTGATTCCGGTACTTCCAGGGTCTCGATGAATTCTGCGATGACCTCGTGATTGATGCCCGCGCCTGTACGAGTGAGTGCCTTGAGCGTCTCGTAAGGGTTCGGGTAATTTTCTCTGCGGAGGATTGTCTGGATAGCCTCTGCTACTACAGCCCAGTTTCTTTCAAGGTCAGCCCTTATGGCCTCCTCGTTGAGGATGAGCTTTCCGAGTCCCTTCTTCAATGAGTTGAGGGAGATGATGGAGTGGGCGAGCGGCATTCCGATGTTGCGGAGCACAGTAGAGTCTGTAAGGTCACGCTGCAGACGTGAGATCGGGAGTTTCATTGAAAGATGTGTGTAGAGAGCGTCTGCCACTCCGAAATTGCCTTCCGCGTTTTCGAAGTCGATAGGATTGACCTTATGTGGCATTGCTGATGAACCTACCTCTCCGGCCTTTACCTTCTGACGGAAGTATTCCATTGAAATATATGTCCATATGTCGCGCGCGAAGTCGATGAGGATGGTGTTGATTCGGCGGAGGCAGTCGAAGAGGGATGCGAGATTGTCATAATGCTCGATCTGAGTGGTAGGGAACGATCTCTGGAGACCGAGTGATGCGACGAAATCATTGCCGAATGCAATCCAGTCCACAGCAGGGTAAGCCACCTTGTGGGCGTTCATATTGCCTGTAGCACCGCCGAACTTAGCCGGGTAGGTAAGCTGCTCGAACTGGCGGATCTGCTCTTCGAGACGCACTGCGAACACATTGAACTCCTTGCCTACTCGTGTAGGGGACGCCGGCTGTCCGTGAGTCTTTGCGAGCATCGGGATTTCAGCCCAGTCAGCTGCCATTCCTTTGATCAGGCCGAGGACATCCTTCAGAAGAGGCATAAAACAATCGTCGATGGCTTCTTTGAATGAAAGCGGAACCGATGTGTTGTTTATATCCTGTGATGTAAGTCCGAAATGAACGAATTCGCCCCACTTCAGAATTTCCATTTCCTTGAAACGGTCCTTGATGTAATACTCGACGGCCTTAACATCGTGATTTGTAACCTTTTCTATTTCCTTCACTTTGGCTGCGTCTGCCGGAGTCATTGTTCTGTAAATGTCTCTGAGAGCTTCGAACTTCGAAGTGTCGAAATCGGCAAGCTGAGGCAGAGGGATCTGACAAAGCGCGATGAAATACTCGATTTCCACGCGAACGCGGTACTTGATGAGGGCATATTCGCTGAAATATTCCCTAAGTGGCTCAGTCTGACGCGAATAGCGTCCGTCGACAGGTGATACTGC
>JAEIGA010005545.1_pt1 | contig 19276 bp, 28 predicted proteins | sample 9270691 | NCBI WGS metagenome assembly JAEIGA01 (sample SAMN17057246, study PRJNA624740) | gut metagenome | biome: biome; isolation source: fecal sample | host: Bos grunniens | place: China: Xizang | collected 2019 | reverse complement strand
GTTTCAGCAGCAGGTGCTTTTGTTTCTCTTGGTTTACTGGATGTTGAAGTGGTTGTTGCACTAGTTGTAGTGGGTGTTTTCAACTTTACAATACCGTAGTTTTTATACTGTTTAAGGTTGAAAGAGATCAGTACATCGTCACCTTCACCTGCATCTTCCTTCAAAGTGAAGTCTTCCAGTGCCATATATAAGTCAGTATCCCAACTTCTTTTACCACCTAAAGAATCCCTTACCACAATAAAATGGAAGGGTTTCTTTTTTTCTTTCAGTTCTTTGAACTTATCAAAATAGTTTTGGAAGTCAGAGTACTCCCTAGCATAAGGATACTGTCGCATTGGGAATCTCGCTTCAAAACTTACTTCAATCAGACCAGGTGCTTTCAGAATATTAACATCACCCTCGTTGATTAAAGTTACTACTTCGTTTTTAGAACCTACTGTGATGTTCAGTGAAGGTGGTGTAATTGGAAATGTTAATACATCACCACCATCGTCAAAATAAAAATTATAACCGTTACGCAATGATTAACACCTCCTTACGCATATACACCATTAGCAACCATATCCAGTTCTTCATACAGTTTATCTGCCAGTCTAGTAACAATACCATCCAGGTCAGAATCACCATTAACTGTGTTATAGTTACTCATGTCTACTTTAATTTCAGCAGTTGTGAACTCTTTTCTCCATTCCATATCGGCAATCTTACGCAGGTATTCTAAATCTTCTTCTGCTAAGTCCATAGCATCAGCCATTCTACCTGTGTTATCTTTGATACCGTTTAATGCTTCACTTGGAGAATAAGAACCAGTACCAAGTAATTCATCGTAACCACCACCCAGTCCATCCAGACCGAGTTTTTCTTTGAACTCCTCAATCTTGTTAGCACCCCAGTCATAAGCACCTGTACCGATGCCGTAGCCTTTTTCAAACATTTTGTTCAAATCAGCATATTTGGCTAAAGATGAGCCTTCTTTCCACGCATCTTCGATGCTAACATAGTCTTTAATTTTATCTCGATGGGAGTTAACTTTAGTATCAATGCTAATAGGGTCTAAACCAAACAGTTCAGCAATCTTGCTTACTGCTTTCGCAATCTTACCAGTACCATTAAGACAGTCTTGAACCCATTCCCAGAAAGATGCAGCAGCAGCGTGCCAAGCGTTTTGGAACGCTATACCGATATTAGTACAGATGGCATTAAGTACATTCATTAAACCAAGTGCCATATTGACGATGAATGCAATTACATTGTGAATTACACCTAATACCCAGAACACAGCACCAACGATATTACCACAAGCATCTCTAAAACTATCAGATACCCAAATAATTGCAATTACTATTGCTGCTAAGATTGCGATTACTAAGAATAAAGGTGGACATACAGCAATCCAACTGATAATTGATTTAACTGCTGCACCTGCGGCTACTGCTCCAACTCTGAAAAAGTTTGCAATCAAACTAGCTGTTAACACGATACCAGTGTAAAGTGCGATGGATAATTGGTATGCAAACCAACCCCCGATTAAAGTGCCAACTGTTAAGAGTACTCTACTGATTACACCCCAGTTGTCCACAACAAAGTTATAAACTTTAGCTATTAAACCAAATACTGTGGTTAATGCTTTTGCTACAATTTGCAGTGCAACACCAATACCGTTGATAACTGCTTTACCAAACTCACTGTTCAGTGCTTGGTTCAGCATTTCCAATACAGGCTTAAAGGAATACAATGCTGTGTTTTTAATGGTTGTCCATGCCTGTGCAAATGTCATGGCACTATTATTAAATTTATCATTGATTGTTTGTTCAGCGTTCATGACCGCAGCCACAACAATATCAGAAGTGATCTTACCTTGGGATGCTAAATCCTTTAAGGATTCCTCTGTGTTATAAACACCTTGAGCAAACTTTTCAATTTCTTTATACGCAACAGCAGCACCTTCACGAACAGATCGAAGTTCGTCACCTTGCAATACACCAGAGCCTAATGCCTGTACTAACTGATACATGGAAGATGCTTGTTCAGCAGCACTCGCACCACCTACTGTGTAGGATTTAGCCATGATTTCTTGGAACTTAATTGCGTTATCGATATTACCGCCAAATGCACCACCTGCAAGTGTCATGGACTTAGACACATTAGTCATCATGTCAGCATAACCAGTTCTTGCTCTTTGGGATGCTGCGTACATTTTATTCATAGCCTTTTCGGTTTGTTGTGGACTACCACCGTCTAGGGCATTAAATTTATTTTTGGCAGATGTTATGACATCCGATGCTGTTATCATACCTCGGACGCCCATGACACCAAGGTATACACTAGCCAACCATTTCAGTTTAGAACCAACCTTACTGATGACACTGTGCATTTTACTATACTCAGCGGTTGCCTTTTTAGCAGTCTTAGCAACCTCTCTATTACCAGTCGCTAATCGATTAACTTTATCAGTTGCTTGTGCAATTTTCCTTGACAAATGACCAGCTTGGTCACCTGCTTGTCGAACTGCATTTTGCATTCTGTTAATCTCTTTTACGAACTCCTTAATGTTTCGTTTTGACCGACCAGTCTTCACATTGACAATAGCGTTAATAGTATTACTCATTTATTCACCACCTACTTTTTACGAGGCTTCTTTGCTTTCATTTTCTTTTCTTGTTCCTTCTCAGCATCAGCCTTGATTTGGATACAAGCAGTGATAAAAGCCATTTCTTCTCTCGACATACCTAAAAGCACGGTGGGTTTCCAGTGGAATTTATGAAGGCAATAATATGCTATATTAGCTTCAAAATCACCTTCATTTATCAGTTTTTTGCATCATCCACCAGTTCATCCATGCTCATATCGTAGCCGTTAATTTCCATTACTTTGGCTTTATATTCAGTATATTCCCCAGATTTTAACATCTTTTTCAGCAGAGCATCGGGTGTTTTAACACCATAGGAATCCTGCAGTTCTGCGTTATTCAGATCGGGGTAAACAGTACAAGCCACACACATTTTACCGAGGTACTTGTCTGTGTCAGTTTCCATGTTATATTGACCACGCTTACCAGGGATTGGTACACGCTTTGTGCATTCTTTACGAATCAGTTCATCCAGTTCAGAGTCGATTGCTTTCAGTTCCCACTCAACTGGTTTACCTTTTTCTTTGAAACGATCAGATGCAACATATTTAATAGTTTCATTTTTAATGACATTACCTGCCATGAATACAGAAAAATCACTCATATTTTTGTCCTCCCTTTTTTGTATACAAGAAAAAGGTGGAGTATTTCTACCCCACCAAAATTATCTTATTCTATTACAGCATACCGTCCATCATTGCGTATTTTTCGGGCATTTCAAAACGCTCTGCTGTGAAGTCCAGACTTTCTGTCAGAACATCATCACTATCAGCATCAAATGCTGCCAGCATTACAGAATCGAAGTTGCAATCATACAGGATGATTGTCTGTCTACCAATATCTGTAGTAGGATCGTAGTTTGTAATCTGCATATCGAAGTAAATATCTTCACCAGTTTCCTGGAATTTATATGCGATTTCATTCCAAATGGAAGTATTTTTGTGGAACTCACCACTACCTGTGATTTTAGAGCCAGTGGATTTCGCACCTTTGTTCATACGACCAAGGATGGGAATATCTACTTTTTCTTTCTCAAAGTTTACTTCCACATTGATTGCAGACATAAAGTTGTAACGGTTACCGTCAATTGTGATGTAGCACTCTGCCATTTTGGAAGAAGGTGCATTTTTTGCGTGCATTGTCTGAGCCATTCATCACACCTCCTTACGCAATAATAACTGTCATGTACAGCTGTGCCATAGCGTTTGTCACAGTTACATAGTCAGTTACCACAACAGATTTCTTTGTATCACCCTGTTCAACAGTCAGCAGAGAAGAATCAAAGTTTTCAATAGCCTGGATTGCTTCCATCTGTCTGTGATGAGCAACGATGTCACCCCACAGGGATACTCTACCAGAAGCATTGTTAGGGATTTTACCCAGATATTTTGTGTTGAACAGTTTCGCAATATCGTTTGCGATCTGGTCAATAACACGAATTGTCTGGTTGGACTTGAAGTCTTCGCCTTTATCCATTGTTACTTCTGTGAAGGAGTTAATGTCTTCCAGAACACGAACATCACCGTATACCAGGTGGAATACCAGCTGACCTTTTGTCAGACACTGTTCTAACTGGGACTGTGTTTTGTCAACTACGATTGTGTATTCACCATCGTATTTCATGTTTGTGCAAGATTCGTTAATAGCACAACCAGCTTCAGCACCTGCCACCCAAGCAACCAGTGCGAATGCATCACCGTCTTCAACAGTGGAGCAAACATTGATAACACCTTCGTGGTTGGGAGAAGTCTGATTATAAACTACAACCTGGCACTTTTTACCCATATCATCTCTCCAGGATTTAACCTGTGTGATGTATGCGGAAACATCTGCAGCTTCTTCTGTATATGCACACAGGATGTTGAAGTCATACGCTTCCAGTGCAGCAACTACATCTTCTACTTCACCGTCTGTACCCATATCGTAAACATATACTTTATTGGAATGACAGAAGATTTCTCTCAGTGGAGTTGCTTCAGCAGAATCGTATTTAACACCCAGCAGTGTTTCACATTCTTTGATAAACTGTGGTCTTGTAATTTCGATTACTTTACCAGCGTTTTTACCCAGAGGTAATGCAATGGCAACTGTACCACGCTCACCCAGAGTAGCACTAGCTTTGGTAGCATTTACGAAATTGATGTAAGAACCAGGCAGAACTTTGTTTTGTGTTACAAACACACCACCGCCTAATGCCATATTATCAACCCTTTCTATTAATTAATTGTTTTGTTGTCATAACCAAGATCGTACATACCTATTTCGTCTTCAGTAACATTTCGTGTTACGAACTTATATGTAACGAATAATTGCAAAACATTCTCTACCATTTGCCAACTAACATTTTCAGAACGCAAAAAAGAACCTTCAAATGGAAGGTACTCCAGTGCTTCTTTCAGTTGTTCTGCAATAGCATAAGAATCTTTTTTTACAGTTGATTCATCATCATTGAAGTAATGAATCACGATAGGCATTGTTCGGTCATACAGAATTAGACTTCTTGACCGCTCTCTCGGTTCTAAAACATCTATCGTAAAGCAAGGTTTAGTCATACCTTGTTTCACATTTTCAACATAATATTTATACGAACTACCAAAGGTTGTACCGAGTTGTTTGGTAATCGCATTTAAAATCTTATTTACCATGAATACACCCCTTGAACCATTTACGCAGTTCTTTCATAATAATTTCTTTTGATTTTTCTTCAACAGCAGCTATACTGTTTTCAACGAAGAACCTACCCATAACCCAACCACCGTTAGGTGTAGCATGACCGTAGTTTACAACCCAACCGTACTTGTAACCGTCTGCCCTTTGTGCGGAGTTTACCAAGGTTACTTGGAAGCCACCCTCAACACGATCAACATAAAACATTAAGTTATCACCTGCACTCCACATCTTACGCAAGTTACCAGTATCAACAGGAGTTCGTTTTAATAACTCTTTGTGTAGTTCTCTTGCGATATTCTGTGTGGCAGTCATAACCGCTGTTTCAAATCTCTCGGTCTTACTAAGAGCATCTGCGAAAGCAACCAGTTCACTTAAGTCAACAGTTAAATCCATTACGCATTTTCCTCATACAGTTCTAAGATGATTTCTTGGTGGTTTGTGTAAACCGCTGGCATACCAGAACCTTTGTACTTGACAGTGTTACCGTGTTGTGTTATCTCAATTACTGAACCAGTTTTGATTACCAAGTCTGGTCTGATAAAAAGAGTAATACTTTGGGATACCACTGCAGCACCGTTCTGAATGTTTGTAGACTGTTCTTTGTTGTAGGATAAGCGACAAGGCTCGTCCACAAGGACAGCCACTTCTCTTTGAGTAGTTTGGAATGTAAATGGGTCTGTTATATCTTCGTACTCGTAAATAGTGCATTTACCAATCCACAGTGATTTCAGTGGATTTGGTGTCTTAGTGGTAAATGTTGTATAATCCACATTCATGTTACCACCTCAATCTTCGATGAGGAGTAATCCACTTGTCATAACCTCGTTCTAACTGTTTGACAAAAGAATCGAATCTGTTTTCGGGTGTATCTTCACCTTGACCAACCGCATACTGGATTGTGGTGTCACCTTCTTTGATCTGTCTGATAACAGCTTCGTAGTTGAAGTTTCTCAGCTGACCAGCGTTCTTCTTATAGAACAGAAACTCGTAACAGATTTTATCAATCATACGAACATCCAAGATTTCGGGGATTTCTTCAATGTTACAGTAGTTCTTTGTGTAGTTAATGATCTTAGTAAGTTCAAAGTCAATATGCTCATAGTCTTCTACGGTAGCAACATAACCTAACTGACCTAATCTCTTAACCACTTGTTCTCTAGTAACCATTCTTATTCACCCCTTATAATTTCAAGCAGTTTCTCCTTGTTTCGGATATTTTTCATTTTGTGACCGTAACCGTTTTCTTTCATCCAGTCACGAATCTCGTTTGGTGTCATTTCTTCCAATGGTTTATCTTTCTTTTCCACAGTTTCCAGAACAGAATCAACAACCTTTTCAATAGAAGGTTTTGTTTCTTCTACTCGATAACCGTGTTCTTTGAACCATTTAATCAGAGAAGGTTTATCCGTTTCACCCACCCCATTAACAAACATTACGGAAGCATAAACACCATTTGTTTCTTTAATAGGTGCATAAATCTTCATAAACATCCTCCCCTAATGAATTATTCTACTGTTTTGGGTGTGCTACCTTCGATAGCATCCTGCATCATTGTACCCAGACGAATGATACCAGCTTCTACACCATGAGGTGTCTGGATACCACTAACTTTTGCATCCTGCATTACTGTACCTTTATGTTCACCTGTGTAGTGACCATTTGTGGACAGTCGTTCACCAGCGATGGGTGCTTTCCACACCTGGTTTTCATATTTCACATGATTAGCCATGTAATCAGTCCTTTCTATATAAAAATAGGTAGGGACTTTTCAGTCCCCACCAAAGAAGGAGGAATCAAACCATTCCAAAATTACTGTACTTTGATACCTCTGAATACACCAGCAGCTTTTGTGGATTTCAGCGCACAACCTGCAACCATTTCAACTTCACCTTTTTTAACAGCACCTGCTGTGGAGAAGTCGGGCAGCCAGATTTTTACGGGAGGCTGACCAGCCATGGATACAGCGTGGAAACCGTCCATACCGAAGCGTACTGCGTAGATAGATGTTTTACCATCTTCACCAATACCAACGATAGGTGCGTTAGAACCAGGTTTAGCACCCAGGTCGATCATAGGAATGTTACCGTAGTATTCAACCTGCTGACCAAAGTCATTCAGTTTGGACTGGTACATACCCTGTCTACGAGCAGCTGCACGCATTTTAGCCAGTGCTTTTGTATTCATCATCAGACAGTCAACACCATCCATAGACAGCAGCCATTCATCCAGAGCATCCAGGAATTCTACTGTGTTTGCTGTTACTGCAGCGGATGTGGACATATCGATTTCTTTTGTATATTCTGTGTCAGAACCTGTAACTGCTACATCCAGACCATCGAACACATTTGCATCTGTGGAAGAATTACCATTGATGATTGTGTCAGAGAACAGTGCGGATGCTGCTTTAACTTTCTGAGAAGACTGCAGAGCAACTTCGTCTGCGATACCGCCCATACCAGCAATGATACGGTCGATTTCAAATGCGCCACCCAGAACTTTCAGATCGGATGTATAACGCTGTTTCTCTACTTCGTGTGTACCGTATTCACCGTTCACTGCACGGAATTCAGCCATGGGCTGTGTTACCAGACGAGTGTAAGCGTATGTCAGAGTTGCGCCACCGCCAACGGGGGATACTACATCGGCAAATGGAATGTTGTTCATGATGAATGAAGATTTTGCAAATTCATCAATAATACCCATCTGCAGGTCATCTGTTACATTTAATTTTGCTTGAGCTAATGTTACTGCCATATTTACATTTCTCCTTTACTTGTCTTAGTTTTTGATTGCCGCTGCAATTGCATCAGCAAAAGATTTACCAGTAGGTGGATTGTGGTTAGTACCGCTAGGATTGGGTTTAGGTTCAGTCCCAGCAGGAGATTGTTTAACTTCACCAAATAAGAATGATGTATCCTCACCTGCTGTCAGTTTTTCAATCTGTTCACTTAAACCTTCAATCTTACCTTCATTGAATGTAATTTTATCTACATCGAGTAGTGCCATAACTGCTTTCACATTTTTCGCTTTAGCATCACGAACACCATTCTCGATAGCATAAGTCTTTTGGATATTAGCAATTTTTGCTTCATACTCTGTCGCAGAAGTTTCATTCGCTTTTTCCAGTTCTGTAATTCGTGCAGTCAGATCATCATTGTCCTTTACGGACTTTTTCAGTTCTTTTAACTGAGTGTCACGGTCATTTAATTGATTTGTTAGTTCAGTCACCTGTGTTTCCAACTTAGATGTGTTGGACTTAACAGCATTAATATCTTTGCCGTTCTCAGCCATGATTGCATCGATTACGGACTGTTCTTCAATACCTAAAGACTTTAAAAATTCTGTTTTCATAATTTATTCTCCCTCCACTTAGGCTTTTCAGTTGTTCTCCATCAACTAGTGTCTTGTTGTTAAGGCATACAAGTTGCCAAGTTTACTTGTGTAGATTGGATTGGGAGGGGAGGAATCCCAACCCAACCCTGTATGAATAAGGAGGTCACTCCGTTATTCCATGATAGGAACTTCCCAGCATCTGCAACGAGGGTGAACTGGACTAGCAGTTACACCAACTTCATAAGCAGACATAGGGAAGACTAAGCCGTGCATAGAACCACAAGTTTCACAAGTGCGTTCATCGGCTTTTGTATAGAACTGATATTTTGTAATACCAAGTTCTTTAAAAATCTTTTGACGAGCAAGTGAACCAACAGCAGTTGACTCACTTAAACCAAGTGTTGTAATAACAGATTCAATACTGTTGAACCGCTTTTCCAACTTCTTGAGTACTTCGTCCAAAGTTTTTCTCTGTAAAATGGAACGCTTCAGATCAGCAGAAATCTTATCAATCCAAAGTTCGATGTCTTCTTCTAATCGTTTCAGCCAAGTGGAATCATCCATACCCCATTTTTTATCAAGGATTTTGATGTCATCCAGTTCCACATCGAAAAAGTCAGATTCTTTTAGAATGACTGACTTGAGCATATTTTCTAATTCAGTTGTTAAGCCTGGTGAGATGGATTGGAACTCGTTACTAATGAAAAGCAACAGAGCAACCAATCGTTTTGTGTGGTCTTTATCACTTACCCACTTCCTAGCTTCGGAGTAGGTTACCACATTATCTTTACCATACTTTTGGTAGAAACTTCTTAACTCATTTTCCAAGTTATTCTTGACCATGTGAGTTAAAAGGATCATAGCAATGATTGCTTCATCCGTAAGAGTACGTTCCTCTTGTTCCAATTCAATGAATTGTTCTTCTGTCCACATTAGTTATCACCACCAGTTGCTTTTGTAGGCTTTGGTGTGTTTTTATTTTGAATTTTCATTGTGGCATCCATTTCTTCCAGTTCAGCCTGTTTGTCTTCCTCAATCTGAGCAAGTTCATGAGCCAGGTCTGTAACCCAAGGATGTCTAGCCACAATAGTTTTGTTGGACAGAATGCCAACAGATTTAACACAGTTGTCAATCTTAGCATCTTCGTTGATGAAGATATCACGATTGAATACGAACTCTACTGTTTCACCAGTGTAGTCCCCTTTATTACTGTGAATCAGATACTGGTCAACGAACCATTTCAGTTCTTCAAAACCAGCTTGGAACTCTGTTTCCATACCATTGACATCCAGGTCGATGTCTGTATACATGGACTCAATGTTCATCTGGTTAGGGTCACCGTCCATGCGTTCTTCTTTCGCATCGAAACCTCTACCGTTTTCCACGATTGCTCGTTTCAGTTGCATCAGAATAGCCTGGTAGTTTTGAGCATTGACTTCCACACTCAGTGTGTCAACACCACCCTGTACACCATCCACAGTTGTTACTTTGATTACACCGTATGTAGCAAGGTTCTGTCTGAACTCTGGAATGTTTGTACCATCGTAGTTCTTCAGTACCAAGATTGTAGTACGAGGGTCTTCTTCCATGTTGTTCTGGAAGTCAGACAGTACTTGGTTCAGAGCATCCTGTAAGGATTTAACTGCTCTAATCAGTGGAATCTCTTTAGAGTTGTACTTGAAGGGGATGATAGGCAGTCGCTGCCAGTTGAAACCATCCTCACCAACATATAAATAGTCGCTGTGACCATTTTCCTCTAAAATCAGTGAACCTTGGTGATAACGGAAATGTGTGATACCACTTGTAGTGAATAAGTCCACATGATAAATCAGTGTTACACCACCGTTATTATCAAAGACTTCTTCTGAGTAGTAACGCATTGCACATTCCAGTTCAGTGTGTTCTTTATCTTTCCAAACTGGACAAACTTCATAAGAAGGGAAGATTGCCATTTTGAAATTGCTGTTTTCATCGTAGTAGGGGTACAGCCAAGCAATACCACCATCTACTGCGTACTGAGCCAGTACACGAAGTTTTCTATGTACTCGTTTGTCAAAGACTTTTTTCAGCAGTTCCAAGTATTCGTCTTTGGAAGTTGCAATAGTCATTGGTTTACCCAATACATAGTTTGTTTTCTGATCTACCAGTTTACGATACTGGTTGTCCACCAGTCGGTTATTAGCAACATTGTTGATAGTGATTAACTCACCACCTGCACCAATAACTTTCTTTTCTCTGCGTAAAATATCGTGGTCACCATCGTAGTATTTCTCTGCTAACAGTTGTTCCTGTCGCAGAGGACTCTCCAGCCATTTACGCAACACCATTTCCAAATATCTAATATCAGAGTTAGAATTGGAGTTGGGTTTTGGTAAATCTGGTTGTTTGAACTTATTAAATAATCCCAACCTTCATTCCCTCCATTATGTAAAACTAAATAAGTTACCTCTACCACACTTGTCATAAATACCAGCCAAGCAGTCCTCGGCATCATCGTGTGCCATCTTACCTTCTTTTTGGTAACCCATGACATCACCGTAGAACTCTGTATAGTTGATTTCCCAACCTACAGGGAACTTGATGTTATTCTGACACCATGTAGCAGATGATAAAATTCTTGATTTCTTATTTCTACTCTGTGTGAACAAATCAATGTAAGTTTTATACCAACGGTATTTCTCACGCAAGATTCGTTCAACAGATCGACCGAAACCTCTACCACCGTTATTTGACTCGATGTATGCTTTATTTACATGATGCTCAAACAATCGTTTGGCAACCTCACCCTCGGTGATTTCCATACCATCTTTGGTGAAGTAAACATCGTAAACATATGCTTGTCCTCGGTATAGACCGTAAATGATGCAGCATAAGTAGTCATCACCTTGATCTGCCGTATCGACATAAGCACATACTTCTTCGATAAGAGAGTTTCCTTTTTCGTCCCTTGGAATGTCCTTGTATGTTTGGAATCCCAAAGTATAAAGTCTACCAACCAAGTCGATTGGATTCTGGTTGTAGTTGGCTTCGACAATCTCTCGACCCATTGTTTTAACAATCAGATCGTATGCTTTCCTATCCAATACACCGTCACAGAGCATTGTACCGTCTTCTTGTAACGCTCGTTTCATGATTACATGACAAGGCATCCCAATACTGTTGTAGTGGTCGATTGCTCTACCAGACAAGTCTTTGGTATTCCAACGAGTTGCAATGATTACCAGCTTACCGTTCTTTTCAAGACGAGAAAGCATTGTGTTGGTAAACCAAGTCCAGTGGTTTTCCAATACAGTTTCGTTCATTGCTTCGTCTGCGTTCTTGACAATATCGTCAAGGATCATGACCGTTGCACCGAAACCAGTTACAGTACCACCAGGTGAAGTAGCCAGATAGGAAATATGTTGTCCTTCCAATGTCCACAGGTTAGCTGCGGAACTACCTTTTTTCATTCGGGTGTTTGGAAAAATGTCAGAGTACACTGTGCGATCTCTGCTTGCTTTTCGTTCTTGAATAGCGTTACGAACACCTCTTGAAAAGGTTGTTGAAAGTTGTTCATTATAAGAGCCAGTAATGATCTTTTCACTTGGATTTTTACCAAATATCCATTGAGCGAACAAACCAGCTGTTCGAGATTTACCATGACGAGGTGGCATATTGATAATAAGCACTCGCTGATCACTCTCATAAAATTCTTGCAGTGCGTAACAGAATTCCTTTAGGTAGTCTCGCCCCTCCATATAGAAATCGGGTGCAAGCGTACAACAGAATTCCCAAAAATCTCGTCTGCAAAGTTCCATTCGTGCTTGGTATTGCAAAGTTTCAAATTGAGCCTTAGTCAACCCAAGTTCTTCCCACAGTTCCATAGCAACCACCTCCCCTAGTTGTGAACTGTAAAACGCAGTACACAGGATTCGAACCTGCAAGTCGTTTCCGACCAACGGTTTTCAAGACCGCTTCTTCACCGCCCAGACATACTGCATAAAATCGGGACAGAGGGAATCGAACCCTCGACCACTGCTTTATAAGAACAGCCCTCTAACCAACTGAGGTATGTCCCATTAGCGTATAAACTAAAAAAGAAATCGCCACCGTTTACCAATCCACAGTTGCAGTGGCGGTCATACGGTAGCGAAATCCCTTGTCAGTCGCATTAAACCTTTATGTAAATGTAAGATTGTAATCTGTAAGAGTATCGTAGTAAGTGTGAAAGTAGGTGAAAATTTTTTTGAGTACGGGTCCCTCCTGGTCAATCTGTTTTTTCTACCCCTTCAACCTATTCACTAATAACCGTTGATCATTTCTATTTAGGAAACTATCGAATACTATCATATCAGTATTTCAATACTCTTTTGTAGGCTGTTTGTGTTCTGTTTTGTATTTATTCGCAAAACTACTCTTTTACGAATACATATCTATTATGTAAACAATACAGTATTATACCACGCTGATAGGCTGTATAACAAGACTTTGTTTTTCTGGTGTTATCCTATTCCAATGTTATAAACCAGTCTTAGAAAGCCTATAAACGAGTCAGATCGAGTTATCCTATCTTTGCTATCTTTGCGAGTATGTCAGTATTGAGGTTTGTTAGATTATTATCATTATCTTTCTTTTCCTCTGGTTCGGAGTAAAGCTGTAATAACTTGTTTTTCATATCCATCCAACGAATAAGGCTTTGTTCATCTTCTTTCTTCTTACAAATCTCTATTCGTTCGTCTATCTCTTTTAATTGCTTTTCCCTTGCGTTCATTCCTTCTACTTGTGCTGCCAATTGCAAGGGTTTTGATAGTGCCTTGATACGCTCTTGTATATCCTCTCTTAATGCTAATTTAGCTGATTCCGTTCTAACTGTCGTATCTTTTCCGTTAGTGTTATAGGCTGTGATATAGGCATCTTTATATGACTTACCAGCCACAACCTCACGACAGAATAATTCTTGTTTCTGTGTTAATGCCATATACTCACCGCCTTTTAATTTATTTGATCTGATCAAGCATAAAACACAATAAAAAAGGTCATACCTATGGGAAGGTATAACCTAAAATTCTATTCATATATATTATATGCCGATGCGGTTAAAATGCTATTAAAGGGATATAAAAGGGATATAAAAAAAGAGGACTTTTCAGTCCTCCAATTTATATTTTTCTATTAACTTATATTGTTTCTTGTCTAATTGACTTTGTTTATATTCCAGATCAATCCTTTTCTTCTTCCAATACAATCTCTTTTCATCTTGTATTGCAAGTTCTTCCTTCCATCTGTATTGACTTATTAACTCGGCATTTACTCGAATCTGGTCTTGTAATGCTTTCAATTCCAAATCAATATAATAAGGTGGTTCGGCAGCCTGTACAGGTTCGACTTGTATCCGCTTTTCTTCTTCTATCTCTTGTAAGATGCGGTTATACTCTCCAGTATAACCTAACATAAAACAAGTAAAGCAATCTCTTATAAATCCCATAAGCATCACCCAATATTTTCAATCCAACCAAGGATAGTATAACCGCCATTAGATTCTAATCTAATATCACGACCGAAACTTTCATAATCAATATAATTAGCAAGTGTACCCAGTTTATTCACATCGATGTCATAACAGCCAGATTCGTGAGTCCAATAATAACCAAGGTCATAATCATTATTGACATCATAATATAATACATAATCACTTTGATCATGGTCTAATACTTCGTTAATATCCCAGATTTCACAGGCAGCTTTAAAAGTATCTTCATCCCAATCTTCTAATTTTTCTGCGATTTCATTAATTTTTAATACGCTTTCATATTCTCCAAAATTATGAGAAAAATTACAGTCCCAATCAGTAAAGAAATATTCTTCATATCCTGTATTAATATACTGACCGTCCCCATCATTATAGCAAAGTCCAATTTCGTAAAATACTTCGTTCAGTTCGTCTTCGTCAATTGGAAAGTCAATCCATTTTCCAATTAATTCACCTTCGTTATATTTTCCCAGATTTGTGATATATCCTTTTACTAACATATAAAACACTCCTTTTTAAAATTCTTCGTTTAAAATATATTCGTTAATGTATTCCTCATCTAATGGCTTTAAAATAACTGTTTTTCCTTCTTCGAGTGCTACCAGATCAAGGCTTGTAATTCTATAATAGTTCCATCCACCGTTATAACTCCAATCGGCAGCCATTGCGAAATTACTAATACAATACTCGTCTGATACTGGCACTAAATCATAGTTTAAAAATAACTTTTCAATAGCTTCATTTCCAGAGTCATCCTTTTCAAATTTAATATGAAGATTATTGTTTTTAAATACTTTAATCATTTTGTATCCCTCCCGTTTCTTTATGTCTTTATTGTATCCTATTAAGATACAAAAATCAAACTCGTTTATGATTGTTTGTGCTGGTTTATGTTTAAATAAACATCGCACCTATCACCAGAATAGGGAAAGAAAAGAAACCGATAAGTTCTAATGTTTCCTGTCTGGAGATTTCTTTTTCAATTCTTTTCGCTTTTCTTTCTTTTCTTCTCTTTTCCATCTGATCAATGGCTTTTGTGTATTCGTTCATATTATAACCCCCATTCTTGAATATCTTTTAAAGTTGTACAGCCTCTAATAGAAACACCCTTGTCTTCGTACTTCATTAAAATAGTTTCGATTGCGTTTATATCTTCTTCTAATAGTTCCACCAGATGGACGGATATTTCTTTATTTTCGTGTTCCCAAATGAACCCCACTAAATTAGTCATTATAAAACCTTCTTTCTATTAATAACAAGTTTCAACCAAATCTTTTAACAGTTCCAATAAGCCTTGACTTTCCTCAGCACCGAACTGTAATTCTGTTTTGATTCCTAAAAACTCAATTTTAAAACTGTTATTATATAAGTAATCCATAAATTCGTCATAGTCCAAACCGATGTTGATCAGGTTATCTACTGTATTGATAAAATTGATAATACTTTCTTTACTTGTCATAGTTATAACCCCCTTACTTAACAAATGCAAAATAAGAATGCAGACCACGGATGCAAGTTGTATCCCAGTATACTTTTACATCTTTATAACCCAGACTGATAAGTCTATCATAAAGTTCCTGTGCGTCTTCATGACAATTTAATGTGAGTTTCATTCTCCATCCGTTTTTAATCATTCGTTCCTGTGCTGCACCACCGCAATAATTTACATTGATTTCTTTTCCGTTTTTATTTGTAATTGTCATAAGTTATTACCTTCTTTCTATTTGGTATATTTTGTAATTCATCTGTTGAGTACATTATAGTACTTTATACCCAGACTGTCAATACCTTTTTTTAGAAAATTCAAAATAAAAGAGTTTCTTCTTATATTATATAGAAAAGACTTTTCCACCTGACCAGATTCGGAACAATAACCCACTTTTCCACTCTTTTTTATATCCTATTATTCCGATATACATTAAAACCTAGTATTCCAGATGGATTTATTTTAATTTCCAGATCTGAATTTCCAGTTTTCATTTTTCAATTTGCAATTTTGAATTTTGGATTTGCATTTTTGAATTTGCATCTTGCACTTTGAGATTTGCATTTGCAATTAAAAAAGAATGACCAATGTTAATCAGTCATTCTTTCATTTGCATTTACCAATATTAAATTAGTGCATCATTTCCTGTGTTACCTGGCTTGGGAAGATTCGCATTGCCAATTCCTTTACCAGTCTACTCTTGTGGTATGCAACATTCGGCTGAGTACACTTCAGTTCCACTGCAATGTCCTCTTGTGTTCTACCTTCCATGTATCGCATTACCAATACTTTGTAGTATGGATCATTCTGCATTGCAGCCATATTTCTATCTATCATAGAGATGACCTGCACAGTGTCTTGCACAGAGCACAGTATTCTCTGCACAGCAGCTTCCACAGATTCTTCGGGTAGCACAAGACCACTCACAGAACCGCTACCACAGTATGTATGCACAGCTTCACCCTTTTTAGGCACACCATGTTTCTTGATTTCTTCGATCTCGGCATAGCGTTCATCCACAATCTTTTTGAAATTATTGTAGTTATAAAGGAGTTGCTCAGTCTTCTGGTAAGCACTCTTTTCCTTTTTAGGTTCAGTAGGTGTATTACCAATCAAATGATGTTCTTTAAGTGCAGTTACCACAGAAGTAGAAATCATTTGTGCTAATTCCAACATATCCTGTTTAGTGAGTTTCATTAGTTACCACTCTCCATAGCTTTTTCTTGGCAGCAAGGTTCATCTGGATCACAACCAGCAGTGCATTCGCATTTACCAAACTCACAACCAATGCAGTCATCTTCCAAATCATTTTTGGATTTGCCAATAGTATCCAGCAGTTTGATTACCTCTGCTTTCAGATGATTGTTTTCTTCTCTCATCATGCGGTTTTCAGTTACCAATCTCATATTCTCTTTTTCCACAGTAAATACTCGTTCTACTAAACGCTGGTTATCAGCATCCAGAGTTTCCATAGTCATTGTTACATTTGCAGTTACCACATCCATGCTGCTCTTGATTAAGTCTAAATAAGCATCAATTTTCATGTTATTCCTCCCTCTTACCAAAACTGATACCAACTAGTATCAATTAGTATCAGTTTGACTATACTTTATTCTTACATTTGCATAAAGGTTCACAGCTTACAAACGCTGATATATCAAGGTTTGTAGGCATTTTTATAAGTTAAGTGTCTTTTTTATATTATATACTTAAGTCAACATATGTCTTATTTTGTAAGACATATGGAGAACAATAAATAAGAATATATTATATAAGAAAGTTTATAAGGTTTATGTTATTTTGGTTTCTTACACCATATTGTAGTCCCTTTCAGATCAGCATAACTGTGTGGAATGTTCAGTTTAATGTTCTTTGGGTTTCTAGGACATTTCTTTTTGGTACAATTCCAGTTAGAACAGAATGTGATACCTTGGGTCATTTACTCACCATCCATTCTTGCACCACAGGTAGGGCAGTAGTTATAAGTTACAGGTGGAATTTTGAAGTCTGAAATGAAATTCATTCTTACCACTGTTTCACAATTACTGCACTCGAAATAGTCAGCCATCAGTGTCATCTGAACCATTCTCCACTTCCCATGTTTTTCTGGTACAAATTTTTTACTTGTTCCATCTTTTTGTCCAATGCAAACTACTTTTACTTTAGCACCGTCATATAAGGTCATTTACTCACCTCACCCATGTGTTTCATAAGCATTGCTCTAGTCATTAAACCAATACCTTTGGGAACTGGTGTTACTCTTAACGCTGGTTTCAATGCTTTATAGAAGTTGTAACAGTCACCACACAGTTTTCCAAGTACATCTCTATTTACACCAACATCAATTACAACATCAGCCCAGTCACAATCATTGAGATTAACAGTATTTAGTTTACCTACCGCTGAGATAACAATTTCTGCATTTTCGATGTGCCATCGTAAGTTCTCAGTTTTAGAATGTGCCACCGTTACAGTGCAGTCAGCATCCAGAAGCATCTGAGCAATTGGTTTACCAACCAGTTTACCTCTACCAATTACCAGTGCATCTTTACCAGTCAGATCACCAAGTTCTTTGTGCAGCACATACATAATACCTTCTGGTGTGCAAGGTTTGAATTTGGAAGATGCTCTGAAACCATCCACATCCTTATCTCTATCAACAGTCATAGTCAATACTTCTTCGTTCCAACCTTCTGGTAATGGTAACTGAACGATAATGCCACCAATAGATGTGGATTTGTTACACTGTCTGATGTAATCCACAACATCCCATTCTTTAGATACAGCAGGATCAAACTTTGTATGGATTACTGGTACACCACAGTATTCACAGTCTTTAATCTTACCTTTGACATAAGACTGAGATGCCATATCATCACCAACCGTAATGATTACCAATGTTTTTTTATTTGGAATTGCTTTTACTTCATCCAGGATTTCCTGTGCATATTTTTGACAGTCAATGTATTGCATTTAGATCACCTCACTCATTATCTAATTTGCATTCAACAAATCTATCGTCTTTTCTCCAACCAGTATTGTAAGGTTTAACCATGTTACATACCAGGTCTTTGCAGAGCGTCATAAAGTCTTTCACAGTTTCACTTTTATCGACTTGTTTCCAGGAGTATTCTGACTGAATAGCCTGTAAAGTGTCACAACCGCTGCAAGAACCGTAATCAACGAAAGTCATGATATATTCACTTTCGTTTGGCTGATAAGTTTTCACTGGAATCACATACAGTAAAGTACCTTGGTATTCACCGTTATTGATCTCAGTGATCTGTTCAGAATCAAATTTGTAATCAGAACATTCTAAGTTGTGGTTTAGAATGTTATCTACAACCAACTTCACAATGTCGATGTAGTCCCATTTGTCCAAATCACCGCTGTTTTCAATAACAGACTTCAAATGTTTCTGGTTTTTATTCCATTTATCAATGAAGTATTTAATCATGATGTGACCTCCTTTACTTCAATCTAATAATCCTAAAACATTTATCCTTCTTCTTAGTTGGTACAGTTTTCAGATTTGGATATAAACTCATTAACTGTCTACTGAACCCTTGAATCTTGAGTGGATTGTATCCATTGTCGATACACCACTTCCAATATATCTCGTAAAGATACGCAATAGGCATACCAATCC
>JAEIGA010005544.1_pt1 | contig 19279 bp, 49 predicted proteins | sample 9270691 | NCBI WGS metagenome assembly JAEIGA01 (sample SAMN17057246, study PRJNA624740) | gut metagenome | biome: biome; isolation source: fecal sample | host: Bos grunniens | place: China: Xizang | collected 2019 | reverse complement strand
TTTCAACGCAAGCAATAAATCTATCTCATGGCAAAAAATCATAACAAATTCATTCACCGTTGCGCCGCCGGAAGGTGCAGTCTACCTTGTAATCAGAGTCGGCGTTCCTACCGTTACATCGGGGGCGGTTTACAGCACGGACATAGTTGTTACCAATTCTGATTACAGCAAGCCTGTTATTGAAATAACAGCAAACAAGGACTCCCAATATGCGCTCTTTAATGACGATCTGTTTGATGGGCTTGGGTTTGTTGTAGGTGGGTTGAACAATAGTGGAGAGATTTCGGGAGAGAAATACCGGGTTGCAACAAGCCCAATGCTCTATTTCGATACACCGCTGATTGTCACCGTGCCCGCACAAATGGCGTCAGGATACGACACGTTCGACCCGGATACAAAAGTCAGAGATGAATGGTCTGGGTGGTTTTTTACGGGAACATACACAATCCCTGCAAAAACATATTTCAGAATCCAGTGCAGGCGTGAACCGCAAGACTCAACGGAAGTAATCACAAATCCGAAGACATTTCTCAGTCAATATAAATTTGTACTGGCTTCCAATATTACGAATCTGGAAGAGCGAGTAGCCGCGTTGGAAGACGGTCTTCCGAGCTATTACTATGAGAATGATTGGCTGGAAGACAAAATCAATGAAGTACACGATGCCTGCGGATTTCTGAACGGTGTGGTGTTCCCGTTCATTACGGATCTGCACTTCACGGCAAATTCTCTGAACAGCAAATATCTCCTCAAAGACGTTTTGGATATGACCTCATGCTCCATGGTCATCGCCGGAGGCGACTATGCCGCAATGTATGGAACACAAGCAGACCTTGACGGTGAATACCAAACTTTGCTCGACTACGCAGGTTACATCGGTCATGAGAACTGGTTCGCTATGAACGGAAACCATGACCTATTCAATGCCGTAAGCACAACAGATTCCACAAGGCATTCGTACACATGGGGGAAAACATATAATGGCATCTTCAGGAACTCTGAGAGATGGCAGATTAAGTCAAGTGTAAGCAACGGGTATTACTGTGTTGACAATGAAGCACAGAAGACCAGGATGATCGTTCTCAACTCCTGTGAGCCAACCAATGCGGTGAGTGACTTCGTTGTAGTTGGCGCAGCCAGAGTAAAGAACGCACAGCTTCAATGGCTGTATGATCGGATTGCAGAACTGTCTGGGTATAAGATTATTGTTTTTTCCCATATTGCATCTGATTCCACCATGGGAAGCTATACGAGCGCGATGGCGCCAGTGCAGACAATTCTTGAGGCTTTTGCAAACAAAACAACTTTCACTGCAAGGGGTTCTGGGGCTTCTGCCGATGTGACTGGGACATTCGCGGGAACAACAAACACATTGATTTGCCACATCAGCGGACACTCCCACAAAGACGAAAGCCATGTTTCAAATGGTGTGCTTTCCATCTCTACGACTTGCGATGCACACTATCAAGACGATGGACACGGCGCAGTCGTCGGAACGGTAACAGAGCAGGCGTTTGATGTGTACTGTGTCGATTACGATGCGATGTCTATTCAGACAATCCGATTTGGAAGAGGAAGCAACAGATCCTTTGACTGCGACAGCGCCTCTGCCAACTTTGGAGAAATAACTTAAAAAAACAAAGTATGTAATTGGAAGGGGTTTATATATGGCAATATACAATCTCGGTCAGGTTGCGGTAATCAGCAGAGGAGCATGGGCATCCGGCACGGCATATGCCCCTTTGAACACCGTGACGCACAACGGCGGTTCTTTCATGGCAATCGCCGCAAGCACCAACAAAGAACCCGGCGTGGCATCCGGGTGGGCAAGCTACTGGGTGGCTATGTCCAAAGGCATCAATACGATTGTGATTGAGGCGACCGACGCCACTCACGCACACGCAGTCGTGACTTTCTCCGACGGAACGACCTATACCGGCGCAGACTTCGCCACAAACGGAATCTCCGAGGGAGAAGTTGACACAGACGCGATCGCCCCCGGAGCTGTGACGGCATCCAAGCTTGGCACGGACATTCTGCCTGCCAATGTGGGATTCAAATTCGGCACGGTTACTCCCACCGCAGGCACGGGAGCGAACCAGATTTCTCCGGGTCAGGTGTACTTCAAATACACCGCTGAATAAGGAGGCGGAATAAATGCCGTCAGGAAGCACAACTTTTGACATCGAGGCAAAGGGATCGGCATATAACAGCTACCGGCTTGCGGGAACGGTGTCGTGGAGCATCAGCGGGTCTACGGTGTCGTGGACGATGAGCTATACCACTTATGAGTGGGTAATCCGTATGGGGTCTCCCGGCTCCTATTATTGGGGATTCCAGGGATTAGCCAACAGTGCTGTCGGGCTTTATGTTGGAGAAGAATACGTTGAAAATGCCGCCCAGTATTCAGGGTATTCATACGGCACTCATGCCAACAAATCCCAAAATTCATGGCAAGCAGTTAAAACCGGGTCGCTGTCTGCTACATCAACCGTTGAATCCGGCACGATTATCGTAAGACCCACTATTGTTGTTCCCAATAAGGATGCTGAACTTCCTTTTATCCTCGCATGGGATGTTACCTACAACGGAAACGGCAGCACAAGCGGCTCCACAGCTTCCCAGCTCAAAGTAAAAGAAACGAGTTTGACGCTGAGTAACAATGGCTTTGTGCGTACAAATTACTCGTTTCTCAGGTGGAATACGGCGGAAGACGGAACGGGAACCGACTACAATCCCGGAGACACCTACTCCGCAGACTCCGACTTAACGCTGTATGCACAGTGGAAGAAGAACAACATCCCCGTGTTCACAAATCCAAACGGCACTGTGTACCAGGTCGAAAAAGCCTACGCCAACATACCCGGCGTCGGCGTAAAGGAAGTCACCGTATACACCAATGTAGGCGGGACAATCTACGAACTTACATGAGGAGAGGCGTATGGGAGTAGTAGATAAAGCAGTTGAATGGGCGGTCGCCGTGGCGGAAGACCCCACGCACGGCTACGATCAGGCAAGCCGGTGGGGAACCCCCGACTACGACTGTTCCTCTTTCGTAATTTCCGCATACCGACACGCCGGTGTGCCGCTGACGAGTACATACACCGGCAATATGCGGAGCGATTTTTTAAATCACGGGTTCGTAATTCCACTCAACTACAACCTTGCCACAGGCGAGGGGCTGAAAAGGGGCGATGTGCTTCTCAATGAGCGCAGCCACACCGCCCTTTGCCTTGGCGACGGAAGAATCGTCCACGCCGCAGGAAACGAGTTCGGCGGGGCTACCGGCGGACAGCCGGGAGACCAGACGGGGCGTGAAATCTACATCGGATGGTACTACAACTTTCCGTGGGATTATGTCCTGCGCTATGTGCATGACGAAGAAGAGGAGACTCCTGAGATGCCCTACGAGGACGCAAAAGAAAACGAAGACTACTACATTGTAAAACAGGGTGATTCCCTGTGGGATATTGCGGAGCGATTCCTTGGGGACGGCTATCTGTATCCGCTGCTCCAGCAACTGAACGGGCTGAAAGACACGAACATTCTCCCCGGCATGGTGCTTCTGCTCCACCCGGAAGGACTTGAGCCGGAAACGCCGCCACAAGAAGACAAGCCCACGCCCACTCCCCCACCAGAAGAGAACATCGGCGGAGCCGGGGCATACCAAATCGCCCTTCAAGTGCTGAAAAAAGGCGACCGTGGCGCGGAAGTCCGTCAGGCACAGCGGCTGATTATTGCCAGCGGCTATAAAATGCCGAAGTGGGGCGCTGACGGTGACTTCGGAAGCGAAACCGAAACAGCCGTGAAGAAGTTCCAGGCGGACAACGGACTGGAACAGACCGGAACCGTTGACAAGGCCACCATGAGCAAGCTTTTGGGGCTGTAAAACATAACGAAAAGGAGATATTACAATGGCATACGAGATCAAAAGCGAAAGCTATGGCCGCAGGCTTCCCAAAATCACAGCCACAGCGGACAGCACAGACGACCTTGCAACCCTCGGCATCGACTGGGCGGAAGGTTCTTCCTGCGTTATCGGCGACAAGACCTACACGCTGGACAAGGTTCAGGGATGGATCGAGGCAGGCTCCGGCGGCGGTGGAGCATCAATTTTGACAGTTACGATTAGCGCCGACGATGACCTATACACGCTCGACAAAACATGGGCTGAGATCTACGATGCGATGCCGATGGTGGTGTGTAAGTGGGAAAGCGACGCATCGCCCGTTCTCAATATGTATGAGGACGGTAATGGGTTTCACGCTGCCATCTACGGCGGCGGCAACCAGCTTAATGATTTTGTCGCGTCATCAGAAAATGATTACCCCACATATGACAATGGCTGACCACCGCAGATGATTAGCGAAGGCTAACCGATAAGCAAAAAGAAAGAACGCCCCCACGGAGCCGTGAAATGCTCTGTGAGGGCGTTTTGTTTGTTGCGTTAGTTTACTTGTTGAGCTTGCGAAGTTGCGCCACGGAGCGCCTGAGTGCGTCTGCGACGAAACTGAACTCATCCGGCGTAGTTTCGGGGCAGAAAGACAGGCGGATGGTGGAAAGAGCCTGTTCTTCCGTCAGCCCGGAGGCGAGAAGGACACGGGAAGGTTCATCGGAGTCAGCGGTGCAGGCGGAACCGGCGGAAGCGTACACGCCGTTGACATCCAGCATGGTCAGCAGCTCACGGGCGTTCACGCCATCGAAGCGGACAGAGAGGATGTTGGGGAGTCTGTTGGTTGGCGGCGTGTTGATATATGCCCCCGGTATATTCAGCAGATACTTGGCAAGAAATTGAATCTGTTTCAAGAGATACACATTCGCATCTTTCATGTGTTCCGTGCGGTACTCCAAGGCGTAAGCCATTGCCAAAGCAAGGGCCACCGGCGGTGTACCGGGAAAGGTGTCTTCGTCCTTTACTCCGCCACGGATATAGACGAATCCCACGCCGGGAAACGCTCCAAATTTGTGTCCACCTGCGGCAAGGGCGGCAACGCCCAGATCCTGCACGTCCACTGGGATTTGCCCGACGGCAGCGGTGGCGTCAGAAAAAACGGTGTATTTTTTTGACAAGTCTTTAACTTTTCCATAGAAAAGCTCTCCTGTTTCGTTGTTGGCAAGCATATGTGCGTAGGAATTTCCGCCGGACATGAAGGTTCCGTTCCACCAAACTGCATCATCTACCGCCGCGTGTTCATGCGGAGAGCATTTGCTAATGCTAAGATAGGCTGTCGCAAAACGGCAGGCTGCGGTAGCGGACGGCGTAAACGCAATCTCGGACGGCTTGGCGTTGATACAGTGCGCTATGATCTCGCGGGCTTCTTCCAGCTTCTTTCTTGCATCACGCCCCGCCGTGTGGACACTGTTAGGATTGCCCCACCCCTCGGCATACGCTTTGGACACGACATCCCACGCGACCTTGAGGACGGGAGCAGACGCTGCGCAATCAGCGTAGACTTCACAGTCGCGCATTGGCTACACTCTCCCTTCGTCTTAAAGTATGCAGCGTGTGGATATTCGCGTACACCGTTTCTTCCCGGTAGCATCCGCAGGAATTGGTGCGCCCTGACACAAGGTTCGTGATATTGACGACGACCTCGTTTCCACAGTCGCATTTGCAAAGCCATGTGGACTTTGACTGCCCTTTAGGGGAACGGTATTGCAGATGCGCCGGGGCACGGCACAGGACTGTCAGCCTGCCGTATCTCATGCCGGTGCGGTCAATGAATCTGCCCATCAGGTTTCCCCCTTGTGCCTGCCATTAGCGCAGAAAAAGTTCTTGGAAGCTGCGCCGGGAACGAAAAGAGGGCAACTGCGCTTGCCGTCATGGACGCAATCCACGCACCGAACGACAGGCTCTGCGTCGATGACGGGCTGTGCGTCCACGATGTCATCAAATAGTGTGCGCTGCATATCTTCGTTTCCCCACCATTCGTAGTGGGCTTTCAGTTTCTTGGGATCTATCAGGAGCAAGACTGTTCCTCCCTCCTTTTGGCATACATCTTCTTCCTGTCCTCCTCGTCTTTGATAAAGCATCCCTCGCAGTTGCGATTTTCGTAGTCCGGGCAGGGGATGTGTCCGGGATTCCACTTTGGGTCGCGGGGAATAATCACGCAGTAGTAATCGTGCATATCATTCCCAACCTCCGTCGGCTACCGGGCTTTTGAGCCAATCGAGCCAATCCATTTCAGACATTTCCCCATCGTCAAGACAAAACCCTTCCGCTGTATACGTTGACGGTCTTTTTGGGGACGTAATAGCGACAAACGCTTCTGCCAGTTCTTCGTTCGTCATCGCCCTGATGCGGTCGGCGTTGGTCTGTGGCTTACACTCTTTCGGATAATCAAGATACGGCGGGTAATCCTTCATCCCTCTCCCTCCTTCGGCTGGAATGATGTGTTTTCCGCTGTGCGTTCCCGTACAATGAATATTCCCCGCCGTGTCGGTGTATTTGTCGTACACTTCTTCAGCATAATCTGTATGCTTATATACCGCGCCATAAGGCAAAGTTGGAATGGGATTTCTGCACCATTCGTCTTTGCACCAGCCATCTTCGTTTTTGTTGAAACACTCTCTGTCGCATTTGTAAGGCATTATTCTTTCTCCTTATCTGCCGGATGGTGGATAAAACATCCACGCAATTTTTGAGGAGCAGATAAACCGGCTGGGCTTTTGAGCCAGTCCATTTTGCACTTATCACAAGTGATTTCTCCCTTCGGGTGGATGCATCCAAAACCGGGGATTGCAGACATTAAACTTGGGTCTACGTTTGCGACCACCCTATAAGGGCAGTGCATGATCTTAACCATCTTATCAGGGTTTTGGCATAGCCACTCCATATTGGTCATAACACGTTCTCCTTCGGCTGGAAATCAATGCAGAACAATTCAACGTTGTCCTCTTCCATATCTTCATCTGAAAGCCCACAAGATGCCACAAAGCAATACGGATTCCCGCTGTAGTCTTCTATGCAATTGTCACATTGTTCACACTTCATGTTTGTTCCTCCTTTACCGGGTCGGCGGGAATGATGGTGGGCGTTGGAACGATTTCCTCCATAAAAAACTTTATTATTTCCATCCCAGCAATATCATGTGGGTCATTGGATGAAAGAGCTTTGCACCCATCAATAAAAGCATCCTTGTCCATTAGCCGTCCATGCTCCGGGACGGGGACGAGAGGGCAGAAAGAACTTCGACTATCATAATCGTCAAAGCTATCAATATCCCTTTTTGCCGCACTACACCAATACAATTCTGCTTCATACATCTCGCAGAAATAACAGCTTTTCGGCATCTCCATGCCGGGGATGTACACGCTCATTCTGTTTCCTCCTAATCCCACTCACTCTTTATCTTTTTTCCGGCTTCGTTCCAAACAATAGTGTCTCCATTGTGGCAAAGCCGCTCGTATTCTCCAACCAGAAGATAGGGCGGGTTTGCATTTTCTTTTTCGATCAGATGGGCGTATTCTATGGATTTCCGTATTCCAAAGCACTGGCCCGCCAACTCATAAAAGCGAGATTTCCAATCCTCTGATGGAGTGTATAGCACTGCATTCATTCCAGAGGCATAGTTGATGTAGTATTTCATTCTGTTTCCTCCTTCGGCGGGTCAGTCTGGCAGTTCGTGGCAATCTCGCCAATCCGGGTCGCAAGTTGCGTCCCAGTCAGCCTCAAGGACTTTCTTTACAAGTCCCTCATTATAAATCAGCCTTTTGATCCGGCTCTTGCACTCCGGGCAGAGCCACGCCTCACCCTCGTTGACATAGGTTGCGCCGGGTCTTTCCATGCGATCACACACAAGGCACTGGCGTGTCGGTGTCTCGTAAGCCAGGTATCCATTGCGCAGAACGCGAACCATTCCAGATTTCGGATCATCCATTGTCTTTCTCCTCAAACTTATCGCAGGATTCGGAGCGGTGACACAATGCACCCTTGACGAACTCACAACGGCTGTACATACCGCCATACTCCGTTTTCTCCGACCAATGCTTGCAGTTCTTGCAGTAGCGTTTGCTCATGCCGAAGGTCTGACGAACTTCTTCGGTGAACTCAGCGAGATACTTCTCGATCCGTTCCCGCCGACCGTGTTCCGTGAACCACTTCTCTTTGAAAGCGTCACGGGCTTCGTTCCAGTCACCCACGCCGGTATCGGCGGATAGATACCACTCTCTGTCATGGAAGAGTTCAGCAAGGTCATGAACCAGTTCGTTCAGTTCCTTATCTCCGAAGTCGTTCTCATGCTCCTGCAAAATGCAGTAGAAATAGTCAAGCGACCCACCGCTCATGTTTCATTCTCCTTTCCGTAGTGTTTCTCCCACCATTCCTTCGCCGCTTCCGGCGTCTTGAATTTCATGTCTCCCATCATGAGAGCCTGAGACACCCACGGGTCTCCGTAGGCGTAGCCGATGGGAACGATGGAGCCATCCTCTTTGACCTCGTACTCGACATACATGGTCGGCCCATTGTTTTCTTCAGTCAAACCATTCATCCTCCATATTTCTGATCCTAATGTGCATGGCCGCGATGATGGTCAACGCAACGAACGCTATCATGTAGGCGAGGAAGTCATAGTTCATCAGATTTTCTCCCCAGCGCATTGGCTGCGTTCTTGTATCTGTTGGGCAGATTCAGCACGGTGACGAGGGCGTTGCCTACAAAGACCCACACCTTTTCGCCGTAGATGTAGATGGTGGATGCGTTATACGCATAACCACCATGCGAATCCATCTTGTCGTTGTAGTGGTAGAGGGCATCAAGATACCGGCGCAGACTTCCGCTGGTATCTCTGCGCTCAATGCCCTCATTCCGCGCTTTTACTGCCAGACGGCGGACGGCGCTCCGGGGAACGCCTACCCGCTGACGGATTCTCTGGTCGGCGTGATTCGTTACCCCAAGCTGTTCACCGCCTTTTCGATGGCATCGGCAATGTACTGAAGCCGCATATTGTAGCGGCGCTTATGCTCACGACTTTCGCTCATTCGACTCAATCCTTTCTAATACTCCTGAACGAAGCCTATTCAGCATTTCGTTGACCAAAAGGGGGCTTGTCTGTCCGCCTTGGAATACCTGCGTATGCTGAACGGCAAGAGGCTCTTCCAACGGGATCGTACGGACTGAATCCCGTGCGCCGTCGCCTGTACTGCTTACAATGTAGTGGCGATATACGATCTCATGGATTTCGTATGCGGTCTCGATTTTGTTCACTGTTTTACCTCCCCAATCATTTTCGTGGCGTCACGAAAATAATCACTTCTCGTAGTACCCCAGCACACCAATGCACTTCCACGGATGGCCGGGGGATGTGCCCTGGTGTACGGAAACGTATGTCTTCTTCTCGCCGGTTCGTGTGTTCTGAATCAGCATTCTGTAATACTTCATTTTTCGTTTTTCCCTTCTCCTTTGCACTGATTTGAAAGAATCTGAAACAGGAAGCACAGCGTTATACAATGGCGCGATACTTCAAAATTCCCAGCGAATCCGGCGACAATCGCAAAGGCAAGCTCCAAAAAGGATGCTACGATCCAGAATATGTACATACATTTCACCCCTTTCGATTGAACACATTAGCCACCGCCATAGCCGGAGCGTTGACGCTGAACCGGGCGGCGTAGATCTTCGTGGTCGCCACGGACGCATGACCCATCGTCTCGGAGATCAGTTCCATCGGAACATTGTTCTCCAACAGGACGGAAGCGTAGCAGTGTCGCATGGCGTGGGAGCGGCAGGACTTCTCCTCGCCCAGCACCGCCTTGGTGTAATACTTGATGCGCTCGGACAGTTCCGTCCGGCTCATCTGGTTCCAGTTCCCTGCCTTGTCCACGGAGCCGAAGAGCCAGTCTTCATCCCCGGCGGTACTCGGACGCAGACCGCTGTCGAGATACGCCTGTACCGCTTCCTGTGCGGCCTGAGAGAAGACCACGGCCCTGGGTTTGTCACCCTTGGTGTCCTGCGGATACGCCACGCCGTTCTCCCAATCCAGATCGCACGGACGGAGAGAACGAATCTCGGAGTTGCGAAGCCCGGACTGGAGCAGGAGAGTGACCTCTGCCTTTTCACGCAGCCATGTGGGAGACTTCCGACCGTACATGGGACGGACGCAGTTGATAAGCTCTTCCGCATCCACATCGGTCAGGACGTGCTCATACGGCTTGCTGCGCTCCGTGTTCAGCTTCTTCTTGGAGGGCATCATGTCCTCATCGAAGAACGGCTTGTCCACGATCTCACGGCTCACAGCCCGGTTGGACAGCGCACGGATGTGGGTGAGGTACAGAGCCAGGGACGTGGCCTTGACTCCGGCGGTGTCGGCGAACTTCCACACGGCGTCGGCGCAGATGTCGGTGTAGCCGTTGCGCTCCATGCTCTCGCGCAGAAGCCTGTAGGTCTTGCTGTAGCTGCGGATGCTGTCGGGGGACAGCTCGTTGCGCTTCATGGTGGTGACGTAGGCATCCACGGCGGCGTCATATTTCTCGAACATGATGTGCTCCTTTCTTCTGTAGATCTTGGTTTACTGGAAGATGTTCTTGAACGCCAGCCGGACGGCTTCCCGTGCGTTCTCGGCCTCCACCGTGCGGACATCGACCTCTTCCTTACCGTACTCGGTGTTGAGGTAGACCACGATGGTGTAGGATTTCTTTGTCGTCTGATTCTTCAGGATTTTCAAAACGGAATCTCCTCCTCACTTGTGAAGGGCTTGACGATTTCCTGCCGGATGGTGACGACTTCCACCGTGCCGATCACCTTGGCGGGCGGATAGTAGCCGCCGTTGCATTCGCACAGCGTTTGCGTCATCGTGTCGGATGCGTAGAAGTTGGGGCTTGTCGCCACGCCGATGTGTTCGCCGCGCCGGTCTCTTACGCACAGTTTTTCGCCGCCTTTGATGTCGGCATCCAGCGGAAGTTCGTAGAGATACGACCGCCGGATTTCTTCTGGGTGCTTGATGTACACCATGTTTCGGTATTTCATACAGCAAATCTCCTTTCCATTGCTTTCTTGAGGTCATCCCGAAGGAGAACCGTTTCTCTTCTCGTCATGCCGGTGAAATCCATCAGCAGACGGATCTCTTCGGGCGTGTCGGCAAACTTTCGGTACATCTCCAGCAGTTCGCTGAAGCTGTAGCCGTCGGGGTATCCGCCGGGGCGGGGAATGATCGACAGCTTGCTGGGCTTCTGCCCACGAACCGGGGCCATGATCGGCAGTCCGTTCCTCGCCCTCTCCCGGAGCGTGTCATACGACAGCCCCATCATCTCGGCGTAGTCCCGGACGCTCATCTCCTGGCCGTTGTAATTGACCGTGTATTTTGTTTCCGTGATGTCCACCTCCTGTGTCGTGATGATGATAACCAAATTGTCAAGCGGTTTTTTGGCATAAAAAAAGAGCCGCACTTTCCGTGCAGCTCTAAATATTTATTGGTATCAGATGTTCCGCTGGTTGATTCCGCTTTTCTTTTCGGCCACCAGCTTGTCATAGAGTTCATCAAGCGCGATCTCGACGATTTCTTTGTTGGTGAACCGCTTGTAGGTATAACCTTTATTTCCATGAAGGAGATCCCGAAGCGCTTCGATCTCGCCAACGGCATCGGAGTTTGGGTCAAGGTGAATGGTCATTTATTCTGCTCCTTTCTGTGCAGCTCAGATGAATTTATATCTCCCACTATATACACTGGCAGAGCCTGCTTTACAAAAAAACGAAAGATTTTTTTAACCCGCAACCACAAACGTGACCACTTTCAGATTTTTATTTTGGTTGAGCATCATGCGGTGTGCGTTGTGCTTCATCTGGATCAGGGTAGACTGTGCCTCGGCACTCAGATACCCGTCGGTGAAGCGCAGAATGGCCTTCCAAAGCTCATTGTCGTGGAAGTAGTGGATGTCGTATAGACAGGTTTCAGTTCTCAGGCTTTCTGCCATGCGCGTCAGACTTTCGCGGGCTACCTTGGCATTGAGTTTTGGCGCGGCGTCCTTCGGCTCTTCATCGGGTGTGTTCAGGATCATGTTCAGCGTGTCGCTGTCCGGGATCGGGTTGATACCCCGCAGCTCCATTTCTTCTTTCAGATGCTTTTGGATCTGCTTCAGCATGGCATTATAAGCGGGGCGGTTTTTCTCCTCTTCCCGCGCCTGCTCCAATGCCTCGTTGGTAGAGATCGAGTCACCCTCCATTTCGGCCAGCAGCATTTTCTCGGCAGCGGTGTCGATCAGTTCCCCTTCGGTTTCCAAATCCAGCTCCTCATGCTCTGCCGCAATTTGGGCCATGTAGGGAATAAGCTGGGCGTCCACGTCGTTTCTGAGATTCCTTTCCAGTGCCTCTTCGTATGTCATTCGGTGTCATCCTCCATTGTGATAACGTAGAATGTAATGGTCGCCTGACGTTTACCTTCCATCAGCGTGGTATTGTGGGCGTTGCTCCGCATCTTGGTAAGCGTAGACTGCGCCTCCTCGGACAGCTCACCATTGGCGAACACCAGGGAACACGACCACGGGTTCTGGTCATCCTCGGCAAAGTAGATGCGCATAAGGCATCGCTCCTTTGTAAGCGTACCCGCCTGTCGGCGCAGAATTGCCTTGGCAACAGCGGCCTGGGTGGAATCCATCTTTCCCTGCACGTTGCCGCCATTCTTCATGCTCTCATATATCTCTCTCGGCGTCATATATGCCCTCCGTTTCTTTGCAGATTTTTATAGATATAATATAGCGGCCTGATACTTAAATATCAAGCCGCTTTTTTGCGAATGGGGAGCAGCAGGGCGTCGCCCTTGTCGCTCTTGAAGATGATGGGGCCGGTCAAAGGGTGATCGGTGACATACGCCTTTGCGTCCGGCAGGCAGTCCATGATGTTTTTGAGGTAGTCTGCGTTGACAAGGGGAAGATCGTCACCGAAGTCGTACACCGTTTTGCCGGTGGTCAGCTTTCGCTTTTTGATCTTCAGCTCTCCGGGCGTAGGCATCGGCAGCTCCGCCACCAGCTCATAGTCTTTGGGGTAGCACTTGTCCAGATCCATTCCCTTGACGGCATTGAATCCCGCCACATGGTTTTTCAGACGCAGGACGTGGTAGCCATCGCACATACACTGGCGGTCATCGGCGTCATACCACACGCCCTTTACATCCGGTCGGGAATCAGGGCATCCTTTGATGAACCTCTTGACGGCAGAATATGCCGTACCGCCCTTGGCTTTGCCCAGCTCGTCTTTCGCCATGAGGTAAATTTCCAGGGCAGGGAGCGCTTCGTACCAGTAAATCCGGTCGCTGGCGTGAAGGTAAAGCTCCGGGTCTTTTACCATCATGCCGTACAGTTTGTTTCCGGCGTCCTCGTCCTTGTCATGCACCGCAACGCAGGCGCGGCGCAGAGATTCACAGGCGGTCTCGTACAGTCTTTCAGTGTTCATCATTCATCCTCCTTTTCCCATGTTCTGAATGTCCATCAGCAGATCCTTCATATCGCTATACTGCTTGATTGTGGGGATCGTCGCTGTTTCCTGGTATATCGTCAGGCGCGGCTTGTCGCTTCCGTTGCAGAGATATACCGTGAAATCTGCGGCGGTTTTGTTCGGATAATCCGGGCGATAGTCTGCATAGTATCCGTCTTTCGTCTGCGAGAAGTACCACAGATCGGCGCTCTTTGCTGCGCAAAGAATCAGTTGCTTAAATTCCCGAAAGGAATATTCGTCCAACGGCTTCATGGTTTCTCCCTCCTTCTCCCGCAGAAGCCGCGAGGCATAATTCCTTGCGTCACATCCGAAAAACCAGGCGTTTTGGCTGTAATACTCGTATGCCTTCGGATCGTACTTTTTGAAGACTTCAAAGCACTCGTCTCTGGTCAGTTCGCGCACCGTTGTTCCTCCTTCTTCTCGTTGGCTTTCAGCAGCGTCTTGGCGTAGGTCACGCTGTTCTCGGAAAACGCCTTGGGGTTGGCGTTGTGAAAGCTCCACGCCGGTCTGTCGTATTTCTCAAAGACTTTCATGCAGTCCTCGCGGGTCATGCTTTCGCCTCCATCCTCTTGAATGCCCAGAACATCCGCAGCAGTCGGGTGTGGCGTTTGCTTGGCCCCTTGGCGTCGTAGAATTTGCGTCGCTCATATCCGGCGCGGTCGTGTATCTGTTCAAGGTAGTCCAACGCTCTGAGCTGGGCAATCACCTCCCTGCTGTTTTTGGGCGTCTGCGACAGCATAACCCATGCGTCGATTATTCCGTAGTTCTTTCGCACTGTTTCAGTCCTCCTTTGTAAGCATGATCTCGTCGCCTCTCATGCCGATGGAATGGTCAATGCCGTTCCACTTCACATCGTAGATGTTCCAGATCCCGGAATCATCTGTCACCACGCCGCGCTCGTACTTCTCAGGCTCCACGCAGACGGCTTTTACTCTCGGTGTGAGCGTCACCACGTCGCCGTTGGAAAACCGCATCAGTTATCCTCCTTCCCAGGCAGAAAGATCACACACCACGACAGACTGTGGTTCAATAGGGATTTGCTTGCGAACCTGTCAGCCCTGTACGCACTCGGAAGCTCCTTCTCGAAGTAGAAGTCAGGCACGTCAGGCCAAAAGCTGTGCTTCTTGAATTTGTAGAGCACCCAAATCACCTCCGTGTATATATGTTAGCAGATGGTTTTTTACAAAAAGATTTCCCTGTCATTTTGCACAAATTTGTGCTAAATTCTACGGCGAATGAAACTGAATAATATTCAGTCGTCAAAAATACCGGGGTAACGCCTCCCGATCTCCATGCTGTCTCGGCTTGACCAGTCCCCAATGGGCTTTCCGTCAGCGTTGTACAGGTTTCCTCGATATATGCAACCGTCCGGGTAAAAGAAACAGTCTACATATACGGCAGTTTCTTCTCCCGGATACCACAGGTCGATTTTCATTTGATCTTCGCTCCTTTCAGAACCACTCGTTTTCCTCTGCGGCTTTGAAGTAGCGGCGCTTCGCCAGGTAGTAGGCATCGACGGTCTTCTGACCGTAGCCCATTTCTGACAGGTACTCAGCGCCGCCCTTGTCGTTGGAATACTCACACTCTCCGAAGCAGGAGCACACGTCCCAGCTCCCCTGCCAGTTGATGCCGAACTCATGGTTGCACATTTCGTAAAAGAACGCATCCTCGGCAAAGGACGGGTCTTTCATCAGCTCCGGGAGCGGGTCTTCCTTATTCAGAAAGGCCATGATCGCATCTTTGTCGCTCTTCAGTGCGAAGCCTCCCGCGCCGATGTAGAAGATCTTGTCGGTGTCGTTGATGGTCAGCCCACGCTCTTGCATGGCTTCCTCGAACTGACGGTTGGAAAACGCCCAGAAGATCGGCAGAGCGTTGAACTCGCCCTGCCGCGCGTTTTTGTATTCGGTGTATGTCAATGTGCGTTACCTCCTTTAATGAATATTTCCGATTTCTTCTATCTCAATCCGTGCATACGGATATAAACCAACCCACCCGTTGAAGCGGTAGAGTTTTCCGCCTTTCGATACGAGCCGGTTGAACTCGATTCCCTTCCACTTTATTTCTTTATAATTCTCTATGTCTTGCGGATCGACATGGACATATCCGTTGGCCTCCCATACCTCTGCGGCGTTGTAGACTTTTGTTTTGGGTATGGGCATCGAAAGCTCAATCTTTTGACCGTTGCGCTTGATTTCCACTTCCAATGTGCATTACCTCCTTACAGATTTTTTGCGGTCTCCGCAATCACCAAAAGCCCAGCCTCAAAAGAAGAACCGGCGATCTCTGTGATGGCGTTCAGTTTGTTCAGAAACGGGTCTCCGTCACCGTGATCTTTCATGGGATTCCGCTTGACGCACTCCGGCATCAAGACTTCGATAACCTCGGTGCTCCGAATAGACTCCACGGATTTGTCGTCGCCGCGCAGAATGGCTACCGCTACAGCGGCGTTGATGGCCTCGTCTCTGTGGAGCGCATTGAAATAATGCGTGGCCGGGATGTTCGGATTGTAGTGGGTCTCGATGAACATTCCGGTGCCTCCGTGATTGTGACCGAGGCCGAAGGTGGTAAAGTTGTACATCGGCTCGGAATCCTTTGACCACACTTCCAAAATTCCGCCGTTATCGACAAGCAGGTATTCATCCGCACCCTCATGGATTGCAGACTCCACTTCTTCCCTCGTGTCCGGGCATTTGCCGAGGGCAAACGACCAACAATAACGGTTATGTGTCGAAAGACGGTCTTCCAGATCTTCGACAGTGCGCCATCCCTTTCCGCCGCATATAAGCTCTCCCATGTGCTGACGGCTGTACAGATTCCCATTCCAGAATCGGTACTCTTTCTGCGTCAGCGTCTTGGAATACTCGATTCGATTGGAATAATCTCCCCAGCCGTAGTATTCCTCGTCCATGGCCGCGCTCAGTTGGCTGTCAGGATGACGGAACGCAACAGGCGCATCCTTCGGCGTTACCACAGGGATTTCGATGACGGCTTCTCCCTGTGCGTCACGATAGCGCGGCTTGCGGCAGCGCGGCGGAATATAGGATTCAGTGTAGGTATATGCCACGTTGATTTTTTTACCCATGTGGTTCACTCCTTTCCAGATTTTTATTTTATCTCCCGATGATCGTATGCGTAGCCATCCTCAAAGGTGTGGATAATCACCACTTTCCTTCCCTTATAGTGTTCAGTCCACGCGACGGTCATGGTCACGCCGTTTTCTTTCAGCGTGATTTCGTCTCCCTTTTGGAGCTTTACTGCGTCTGCGTATCGCATTTTCCCCTCCTTATCGGCTGAGAATGTCGTATTCTTCCCAGGTTTCCTGCCGGTCGTGGATTGCGATTGCTCCGTACTGATGGCCGCACAGCTCACTGAAACGGCTGTCAGAGGTCGCGGCGTAGTTGCCGCCCATCATCCAGCCCGCTCCCGTAGGACGTGCCACAGGCTCGATGTGGTAGATGTCACGGCCAAACAAATGGCGGTGAACGACTTTGCACAGATTTTCCGGGGGATTGTTCTCGTCCACGTCGATGAATCCGTCCGGGCAGAGGATCAGCAGATCACGGAACCGGGCAGAAACGCCGTTGTTTGTGCAGTCTCCCGGCGTGGCGTCGCGGTAAACAGATACAGGCAGAGCTTTCATTCAGCCACCTCCCAAAACTCCACGTTTTTCAACTGGTCGTCCAAAAACAGGTCGATGTCCTCGACGCTTTCGGGAACACTGACATAAAACACCGGCCCGATTGTCGGGTAGATTTTCACGGTCAGGTATTCACCATTCATATATCAGACCTCCTTTTTGATACTCGTGATGATGCTGACAGTTCCCACAAACCTATCGTCTGCGCAGCAATGCTTTGACAGGTCTATAATGCTTTCCTTGTGAAAATCATTCAGGCCATAGGAAACATCATAACCGCGTTTGCGCAGCTCGTCATGGTATGCGTTGCTTGCAGCGGCAAGCGCCCGGAGAAGTTTTACTCTCTCGGCCTTTTCCATGTCTCACCCCTCCATGTAATTGCAGATTTTGGTGTTGAGCCGCTGTAGCTCTTTCGTGTAACTCTCGATGGCGTCCACTACAGAAGATTCTCCGGGGAAGACGCCCTCCACTCTCCATGCGTCACTCATAAGACGAAGAAGCCCATCGGACAGCAGGGAAAGCTCACGCTCGGTAAACTCCATGTGTTTCTCCTTTCACAGCTCCCGCGCCGCATTTACGCACAGAGTATACACGGCGCAGTAATCCTCGTTGGTGATTCGCTCGTCGTCGGCAGCTTCCTCCACGATGTTGCACAGCGTTTCAAAGTCCTGGGCATTGGCGATCTTCTCGCGGTAGATGTCCATTAGCACTCCTCCAAAACACGGTCAGCACCGTCCGTCAGCTTCATCATGCCGTTCAGTTCCACGTCGATATCCATCCTAAAAAGCATTTCCTCCAACTCCTGCACCGCAGTATCCAGGTCAAACGCCTTTGTGCGGATTTTCAAACGACAGCCATAGCAGAGCAGTTCGTTCATGTTCTCACCTCACCATGATTTTCTCGCAGAGCTTGAACTCGGCGTTGTAGTAGTCCTCGACCGCCATCAGGCAGCGTTCCGAAACGGGCGTATTCTTCGGAACACGCTTCGTTTTTAGGAAGTAGCGACGGTCACACTCGCAGTACGACTCAAACACCGCAAGTCCACCTATGAAAAAGAACGGCACACAGGCGTACCGTCCCGGATTTGCAGGAACGTCAGGGAAAACAGCCAGGTAGTGTTCCCTTGCGTTGTCGTACTGATTTTTCTCGATACGGAATACCACTCGCTCCATTGTAACCTCCTTTACCATACGATGCGGCAGCTTTCGTCAGCCACCGCTTGCTCAAACTCTTTCAGCACAGCCTCGTGGTTATCTTTGTCTTCTTCGTCCCAGAAATCCTCTACGTCATAGTCTGCCACACAAACCACAACTGGTTCGTCACCGATGGCGTACACATTCTGCACCATACCGCCGGACACTTCTATGTAGATTTTCATGCGCTCAACTCCCTTCGCTGTATACACTCAGCGGGCACGTTTTACAAAATTCTGTGCAGATTTTTTACGGCCAAAAATCGTCTTCGGAGAACCATATATCGCCGTAGTGTTCTTCGATTACATCATCCGGGATAAGCTCGTTTGCGTGATCTATGTCGCCGTAGCTCGGCTCGTCGTAGTCCACGTTCATCACTTCGGCAAACGTCCCTTCGTTCACCAACTCGACCATATAGGCGAATTTCAGAAAGATTCTCTGATCCCTTGTCGGCTCGGAATAGGTCATTTTTCCGTCTCCTTTGTGCAGATTTTTAGTTGATTGTTGGCAGCGTGATCTTTGAAAAATGTTCCAACTCCGATGTCAGCCCTTCGGGATCGTGTGCGTACTTCTCCATCCAGACAGGGAAGTGATACGACAGATAGCACTCCAGGTTTTCAAAGGCGTATTCATCCTCCGCCAGTGCTTTAATTGCCTTGCAGAATCGCTCGGCCAGTTCGTCGTATTTGCTCATTGTTTTATCCTCCTTTGTGCAGATCGTCAGACTGTGATAATAATGCGCTTGCCGTTACGACTTGCGCGAAAATATCCATAAGGCGTACCGGCAGGCGCGTTTCCATGCAGATGCTTTGCCCACTCATACAGTTTGATCTCGTGGTATTCCAGTTTTGAATACCATCCGTCATAATAAACGCAGAACAGCGTTTTCCCGCTATCGTCGTCCTTACCTTCTATCACGGCATAGGTTTTGCAATCATTGGCATAAAACCTCTCCATTTTTGCCCTCCTTTTTGCAGATCGTCAGACGGCATTGGCCGCAGCCCGCAGCGTTCCAGCCCGCTCATA
>JAEIGA010005543.1_pt1 | contig 19283 bp, 15 predicted proteins | sample 9270691 | NCBI WGS metagenome assembly JAEIGA01 (sample SAMN17057246, study PRJNA624740) | gut metagenome | biome: biome; isolation source: fecal sample | host: Bos grunniens | place: China: Xizang | collected 2019 | reverse complement strand
ATAAACCACGACTATGATGTCCTGATAGCCACCTCTATTGTCGAGAATGGCATCGATATTCCCAACGTGAACACTATAATCATAAACCAGGCACAAAACTTCGGCCTTAGCGACCTGCACCAGATGCGCGGACGTGTAGGACGCGGCAAGCGCAAGGCATTCTGCTACATGCTCACACCGCCACGCGAAAACCTGAACAGCGATGCACGCCGCCGACTGGAAGCCATCGAGAGCTTCAGCGAACTGGGCAGCGGCATGCACATAGCAATGCAGGACCTTGACATACGCGGTGCCGGAAACCTTCTGGGAGCGGAACAGAGCGGATTCATTGCCGATTTAGGATATGAGACATACCAGAAGATTCTTGCCGAGGCCGTACGCGAGCTAAAAGACGAGGAGTTCGGCGACATACTCACACAAGAGGAAGAGAACACAAACGAGCTGGAAAGGTATGTAAAGGAGTGTTTTGTCGAGAGCGACCTCGAACTGTTGTTTCCGGCGTTATACGTACCGGACAGCAACGAAAGGATACTCCTTTACCGCGAACTTGACTCAATAACCGAAGAACGCGACATCATTGCCTTCAAGGCACGAATAAAGGACAGATTCGGAAAGATTCCGCCTCAGGCCGAGGAACTTATACGCATGGTTACCCTGCGACGCAAGGCACAGAGCCTCGGAGTAGAAAAAATTTACCTGAAGGGTGGAAAGATGAACCTTTTTCTTGTAGATACCCGCAACGAACGTTATTACACGAGCGAAACCTTCGGACGCATAATGAGCTATATTCCTTCAAGCCAATTCAAATGCCGGGTACGCGAAGGTGACGGTCGGTGCATAATCACCGTTGAAAACGTAAAGAATGTAGAGACTGCACTAGCCTTCATTGAAGAAATTGGAAGGCATGGCATTATATAACTTTTGGTTTTAGAGGATTATTCACTATCTTTACCCAAAGAACAACAACACATTTCTATATATGAAGACAAAAAGACTACTAGGTTTTGCAGCAATGGCATTACTGCTTTCATCGGCAGCAATGGCGCAGAACAACGGAGGCATCGACGCGAAGATGCTGAATGAGCTCAAGGAGAGTTATGTACCGGCCGGTGCTGAGAAGGCACTGCAGAATGTAATGCTGGCCAATTCGGTAAAGGTTCTGGCCGTAAATCAGGAGAACCTTAACGAGATGGACACATACTTCAGCCATAGTGTACCGTCAAAAGGAATCACAGACCAGAAGTCATCGGGCCGTTGCTGGCTATTTACAGGAATGAACGTACTGCGTGCAAAAATGATTGCAAGCGAGAATCTCGGCTCATTCGAGTTCTCGCAAGTATATAGCTTTTTCTACGACCAGCTTGAGAAATCAAATCTCTTCCTTCAGGGAGTAATCGACACACGGAAGAAACCGTACGACGACCGCACTGTAGAGTGGCTGTTCAAGCATCCTCTGAGCGACGGCGGCACATTCACCGGCGTAGCCGACTTGATTGCAAAGTACGGAGTAGTTCCGAAAGGAGTCATGAAGGAGAGCTACACAAGCGACAACACCAGTGCATTCTCATCGTTGCTGACAAGCAAGTTGCGCGAGTTCGGTCTCCGCTTGCGTGAGGCACATGACAATGGTGCAAAAGAGAACAAACTCCATGAAATTAAAAAAGAACAGCTGAAAGTTGTTTATAGGATGCTCGCACAGGTATATGGAGTTCCTCCTACAGAGTTCACATGGGCACCAAAGGACGCAAACGGCAAGTACCGTGAAGAACCTCAGAGATATACTCCGAAGAGTTTCTATGAGAAATATCTCAACATAAACATGCAGGACGACTATGTGATGTTCATGAATGACCCAACACGCCCTTATTGGAAGAGCTATGAGATAGAGTACGACCGCCATCTCTATGACGGGCACAACTGGCTCTATATAAACCTGCCTCTCGATGAGATAAAGAAAATGGCTATCGCATCAATCAAGGACAGCACCATGATGTATTTCTCATGCGATGTAGGAAAGTTCCTCGACTCGAAGCGCGGCACGCTCGACCTCAAGAACTACAACTACGGCGAGCTCTTCGATACTGAGTTCGGCATGGACAAACGCGAACGCGTAATGACCTTCGACAGCGGTTCTTCACATGCCATGACATTGAAGGCTGTTGACATCGACAAGAATGGCAATACAGTAAAATGGCAGGTAGAGAACAGCTGGGGTGCAAATTCAGGTTTCCATGGCACACTCATAATGACTGACGAATGGTTCAATGAGTATATGTTCCGCCTTGTAGTTGACAAGAAATATATTCCTGCCGAGATTCTCAAAGTACTCGACGAGAAGCCCACAATGCTCCCCGCTTGGGACCCGATGTTCATGCCAGAGGAATAAATCCTGCCTTACATAGAATTGAGGAGTGCACTTTCAATGATGCACTCCTTTTTTAAATTGCCAAAACCGATTGCTACGTTCGTTTTTAACAATGGAAGCACTTTGCCGGCCATGCAAAAAAGGGGTACTTTTGCAGCCGTAAAATCCAAAGAGACAAGCATGAACTATAGCCTAAAAAGCATGATAAAGAGATACGTCAATGCAAGTGGCGTACTCATATTCTTCGCAATACTTGCACTGGTGATGGCAAACACATCACTCAAGGAATGGTATTTCTCTATCTGGGAACAGGAAGTATATCTGTCAATAGGAGATTTCAATCTGTTCAGCCACAACGGGCATGCAATGTCCATAATGGCAGTGATAAACGATTTTCTCATGGCGATGTTCTTCCTCTCCGTGGGCCTTGAGATAAAGAGAGAGGTGCTTGTAGGAGAGCTGTCGTCAATGAAAAAAGCCATGCTTCCCATTATCGGAGCAATGGGCGGAATGCTCGTTCCGGTAATAATATTCTGGCTTACATGCCCCAACGATGCAGAGATGCTGCGTGGCGTAGCCATTCCCATGGCTACTGATATCGCGTTCTCGTTGGGAGTGCTGTCGATATTCAGCAACAGAGTACCTGCAGGACTGAAGATATTCCTTGCAACCCTTGCTGTTGCCGATGACTTGGGCGGAATAATTGTAATAGCCCTCTTCTACTCTTCGGAGATGGATACCCAGTTCCTTTTGCTCGCCCTTGCATGCACCATGCTGCTGATTGCCGGAAACAAGGCTAAGATTATGAAAAAGAGATTCTACCTTGCCATAGGAGTTGTATTATGGTTTGCCATGCTCAATTCGGGAATACATGCCACTATAGCCGGGGTTATTGTCGCATTCTGCATCCCTGCATCGTTGAAGAAGGGCACTCCTTACTATATCGAGCGCATAAGGAACAATATAAACAGTTTCCCTGTAACCGAGGCTGCAGGCAAGCACAACACGGTGATACTGAGCCACGATGATATACACAAGCTGAAGAGCATCGAATCGGCAGCAGACAAGCTTATCAGCCCACTTCAAGCACTTGAAGACGAGTTCTGCCACTTTATAAATTTCATTGTGATTCCGCTATTTGCCTTTGCCAATGTGGGAATAGACTTCTCTTCAATGGAACCGGACAATCTTGTCAATGGAGTAGGCCTGTCCGTGATGTGCGGACTTCTATTCGGAAAGTTCATAGGCGTACTCTCTTTCTCATGGGCAGCAATAAGATGCAGGATAGTAACCATGCCGAAAGGCTGTAACTGGAAATCGTTTGCAGCCGTATGCATGCTCTGCGGCATCGGCCTCACTGTCTCAATATTCATTGCAGACCTCTCCTACAACAATGGCAGCACAACAGGAATGCAGCTGCTCAATGAAGCAAAGCTAGGAATTCTCTGCGGCTCATTGGCTTCTGCAATAATTGGCTGTATTATGCTCAACATGTACCTTCCTAAAGAAAACATAAAGGATTGACCGCTCAATAGGAATGCTCGTTGGCAAGACGCCATGTGCACAGGTAGGCCAAACGTGTAATGTCCGTAAGTTTCCGATAGTCTATCTTGTCGGCCGTGTCGGACGGACGGTGATAGTCGGGATGCCCCTCAGTGTGATACCAAACTATAGGAACTCCGGCCCTGGCAAAAGGTATATTGTCACTGCCGCCAAGAAGATTCTCCGAAGCCTTGCAGAACGGTTCAAGGGCAAAACCGTAATTCTCCATGTCGGCATGCAGCCACTCGCCGAAAAGCGGATTCCCGGCTGTATATAGATAGCTCATGTGAAGCGGTTTCTCTTCGGGACCTCGACCTATCATATCGAAATTCATATATGCATCTACATTTTGCATATATGGAAAGTTCTTTACAAAATATTTTGAGCCCAACACACCTTTCTCCTCTCCGTCCCATAGAGCGAAAATAACCGTTCTCCGAGGACGTTCATCTGCAACCTTCATAGCTCTAGCTATCTGCAATACAGCAGACACCCCCGAAGCATTGTCATCTGCTCCATTGAAGCATTGGTCACTGACGAGTGTCGTATCTGTTCCCAAGTGGTCGTAATGGGCTCCTATAACCACAGCCCTCTTTTCTGTTCCAGGAATGAGTGCTACTATATTCTTCAAGGTACGCGACTCATTTCCGGCTGCGACAAGCACCGAGATATCCATATCGGCCTCGGTTACCCAATTGTTGCCGTTCTTGACTGCCGTAAACGACTGTTCAAAAACAATAATATCGCAATCATTCAGAAAAGAGCTGACAAAATCCGCAGCCATACGGCCACCGGCAGTTCCAGCGTCACGACCTTGCAACGAATCGGACGCCAGGAGAGAGACAATGCTTCTCGCATCAACTTCATTAATACTCCCATAACCGCACTCCAACGGGGATTGTGCTCGCATTGCCACAAAGACAAATAGAGACAGAAGCAAGACGGTAAATTTTCTGACTGATATTCTCATAAAACTAATTTTGGACAAAATTAGCACTTTTCTGCATATAACACAGAAGAGGAAAATTTATTTTAAAGTACAAATACCACTTCAGTCCACTCACAATACATTACAGCAAAGAATTTATTCTCAACATCATAGGGCGAAATGAGGATATCAACAAATTGTTGAAAACTTTATTTCAAAATATTTTGTGTATTTGGTGGGGAATTGTGGGGAATTGTGTAATTTTGGAACGGATTATCTATATTAGAGGTATAATATGCGTTTCATAGGCAACATAGAGGCAAAGACAGACAGCAAGGGAAGAGTTTTCTTGCCAGCCTGCTTCCGCCGCATACTCCAAGCCGGGGGATGCGACAAGGTGATGTTGCGAAAGGACGTATATCAGGATTGCCTTGTAATATATCCGGAGGAGAGCTGGAACAGACAGCTTGACTTGTTGCGCAGCCGTCTTGACAAATGGAACTCAAGACACCAGATGATATTCAGGCAATTCGTGGCAGATGTCGAAGAGTTGTCAATAGACAGCAACGGACGCATTCTCTTGCAGAAACGATACCTGAACATGGCCGGTATAAAGCAGGAGGTGCGCTTCATTGGCATGGACGACACTATTGAGATCTGGGCAAAAGAAAAACTTGAAAAACCGTTCGTGTCACCCGAAGAGTTCGGAAGTGAGCTTGAAAAGATTATGACGGCCGAGAAAGGAGGTACCAATGAGTAGAACAGATGTATATCATACACCAGTACTGCTCAAGGAGAGCGTTGACGGCATGCTCATTGAACCTGACAGCACCTGCATCGACGTTACATTCGGAGGCGGGGGGCACTCTAGAGAGATTTTGAGCCGCCTAGGAGCCGACGGGCACTTGTACAGTTTTGACCAGGATGCCGATGCAGAAAAGAATGCGCCCGATGACAAGCGGTTCACTTTTGTACGCGGAAACTTCAGGTTCATATACAACTTCATGCACTACCACCGCGCCACAAAAGTCGATGCGATACTTGCCGATCTGGGAGTGTCGGGACATCACTTCGACGACGAGACACGCGGTTTTTCATTCCGCTTCGACGCCGACCTTGACATGCGCATGAACAAACGAGGGGGCGAGACCGCAGCAGACTTGCTGAACCATGCATCGGAAGAGGAACTGACTAGGATATTCAAGTTCTATGGCGAACTGAATTGCGCACGGAAATTGGCAGCAAAGATTGTAAAGGTACGTGCCGAAAGACCTATAAGAAGAGTAAACGAACTCATTGAGATTGCCAGGCCATTCTGCCCTCCCCAACGCGAGAAGAAAGAGATGGCAAAGATCTTCCAGGCATTACGCATTGAGATAAATAAAGAGATTGAAGCATTACAGGAAATGCTTGAAGGCGCAAAAGAGCTGCTCAAGCCAGGAGGAAGGCTTGTTGTAATTACATACCACTCCATTGAGGACCGCATAGTGAAGAACTTCATGAAAAGCGGCAATTTCGAAGGAAAGATCGAGCAAGATTTCTTCGGAAGAGTAATTTCACCTTTTGAAATGAAGAAATTGACAGTTCCTACAGATGAAGAACAGGAGATGAACCCGCGCTCAAGAAGTGCCAAACTGCGCATCGCAATTAAATTGGAAGAATAGAAGGTATGAGCGACAACATGAAAAAAAAGAAAAAGAAAAAAGGCGGAATCATCAACTACATAATGGGTGGCCGCATTTTCATAAGCGATATCATAACAAATAATGCGATGCTCCTTGCGCTTATAGTTGTCTATGCATTCATTTATGTAAGCAACCATTATGAGTATGAGCAGGAGTTGCTTAAGATAGACCGGCTTACAAAGAAGAGGGATGAAATGAGAAACAACCTCCTGACAATGCGAAGTGAATTTTCCTACAAAAGCAGACAGACAGAAATAGAAAAACTGCTCTATGAGAAAGAAAGCGACCTAGAAGTTGCCACAAAACCGATATATAAGATAGAAAAGCCAAAAGAAGAAAAATAATGTTCAAGTTCCGACCAAATGTAATATTCCGTTTCAACCTGCTGGTGATATTCTTTTTTGCTGTGTGGGGTCTTGTCATCATGTGGTGTGCATTCTCGAAAATGACACTCATGAGAGGATATTGGAATATTATAAAGGAAAAGAATATCGGAAAGGAATCGCCGGAACCTCCGAAAAGAGGAAAGATACTGAACGACAATGGCGAGCTGCTTGTAAGCACTCTTCCGCAGTACAAGATACACCTCGACTTCGTATATAGCAACAAGAACGACAGGAAGGACGAAGAGAAAACGACTGCAATGAGGGATTCTCTTTGGAGAAACGAGCTGAAAGAGTTGAGCGCAGGACTCAATGACATCTTCCCCGACAAATCGGCCGAAGATTTCGAAAAGGACCTTAGGTACGGATTCCGCAACAAGAAAAGATATCACTGGCTCTACAATCGCAAGATATCTTACACCCAGTACAAGAGACTGGAGAGGCTTCCCATAATGCGTATGGGAAAGAAATACAACGGACTTATCGTTGAAGAGGAGATAGAACGCAAGAACATCTTCAATGATATCGGGATGAGCACTTTCGGAATAGTCCGAAATACCGAAAAGAACGGAGTTGCTATCGAAGAACTGAACGGACTTGAGAAGAAGTACGACAAATACCTGCGTGGCATTCCAGGCGTAAAGCGGATTGAGAAAGTCGGCGGCAAATATATAAAAAGGATTATTGTGGAACCGGAGAACGGCATGGACATACAAACCACAATAAACTCGGACATGCTCGACATTTGTGAGGACGCGGTAAAGAAAGTTCTTGCAGAGCACCACCTTCCTGCTGGCTGGGCCATACTGATGGAGACCAGGACCGGTGACATAAAGGCGGTCGTAAACCTCACCCGTCTGCAGAACGGAGCATACTATGAGACAACCGACAACATTCCGAACAACCCCACTCCAAACCATGCATTCTGCAGACTTATGGAACCGGGTTCAATATTCAAGACCGTAGCACTGACTGCCGCATTGGACGACGGACTGTTGAACATAAACGACTCTGTTACCTCATACTCGTCTAAGCAGTGTGTCTTCAACAGAAAGATTGTTACCGACGAGATGTACCGTGACAACGGAACCGGGAAATACAGTATGGGAGAGACACTTAAGTACTCATCAAATATCGGTATGGTGCAATATATAAGGAAAGCCTATGCAAAAGACCCTCAAAAATACACCAACACCCTTATACGCATGGGACTCACACAGAACTACAAGGTTCTTGACAGCGAATCCACATCATACCTTACTCTTCCTGGGACAAAATCATGGAATGCGTTGAGTCTCAATTCAATGTCATACGGATATGCGGTAGGAATGACCGGAATAAGCATGATTGCCTTCTACAACACAATAGCAAACGGAGGAAGACAGATGCAGCCACGCCTCGTCAAGGCAATCATGAAAGATGGAGTTGTTGTTGAAGAGTTCCCCACAAAGGTCCTTAATGAGCAGGTAATATCGAAATCAACGGCAGAAGATGTCACGAAGTTGCTTGTAGAAGTTGTAAATGGTAAGGACGGAACCGGCAAAAGGGCCAAATCGGACATGATGCTTGTTGCAGGCAAAACCGGCACGGCAAACATCCCGAACTCCATAACCGGGCAGTACGACAACAGCGAGAAGATGATGAGCTTCTGCGGATTCTTCCCTGCTGATGATCCCCAATATACATTGCTCATACAGATGCTGTATGACAAGAAACAGGACACCAGGCCCGATGACAAGAAAATCAAGCTCGGCGGAGGAAGCAGTGCAGCCGTTGCATTCAAGGAGATTGCCGAGAAAGTAATGGCCAAACAGTTACAGGCACCTCTGGAGACAGCTATAGACACCGTCAATACACACAACCCTAAAGTCAAGAATGGCAACAGGATAGATACCGACTATATTTTAAGGGAGTTTAACCTGAAGCAGAATGACAATCCCGAACATATGGAAGATGAATTCGTTTGGGGAGAATACAGCACCGACAAGAACGGAAAGGCAACATTCAAGACAAGAGACCTTGACATTGAAGTTGTACCTAACGTTACAGGAATGGGAGCAAAAGACGCGATATACCTGATGCAGGAACGCGGGCTGAACGTACAAGTAGAGGGATACGGCAGAGTCAAGTCCCAAAGCATCGTTCCCGGAACAAAGGCCATTAAAGGAGAGGCCATAAGATTAATGCTTGCCAATACATAAAGAACAACATAAATAGACCATATATGCTACTTAGCGAACTGCTCAGAGACATTCAGTACAACCGGCTGGTACTGCCGAAGGATGAACCGGAGATACAAGGTATCAACATCGACTCACGCCTTGTGAAGGAGGGCGATGTGTTTATCGCTGTCAAGGGTACACAGACAGACGGGCATGCCTACATAGCTGCTGCCGAGGAGAAAGGAGCTGCAGCAATCGTCTGCGAAGAGATGCCCGAAAAGTTGAACCCGAACGTTGCGTATGTAAAGGTGAATGATGCACAGCATGCTACCGGCCGTCTGGCAACTGCATTCTACGGTAATCCCTCTCAAAGATTGGGGCTTGTAGGTGTTACAGGAACTAACGGCAAGACAACCATTGCGACCCTCTTGTATGAGATATTTACACAAATGGGGCATAGATGCGGACTGCTTTCCACCGTATGCAACTATATAAACGGAACGCCATATCCATCGACACACACTACGCCCGATGCTATATCACTCAACAGACTGTTGGCGAAAATGGTTGAAGAAGGATGCGAATATGCATTTATGGAAGTAAGTTCACATGCTCTTGCACAGGAACGTACTGGCGGACTTGAATTTGCCGGCGGAATATTCACGAACCTCACCCGTGACCATCTGGACTATCACGAAAACATGGATAACTATCTTAAGGCAAAGAAAAGTTTCTTCGACAATCTTCCGCGCCAAGCATTCGCCATAACCAATCTTGATGACAAGAACGGGCCGGTCATGGTACAGAACTGCAAAGGAGAAGTAAAGACATACTCGGCACGCACATTAGGCGACTACAAGGGCCGTATTGTAGAGACACACCTCGATGGCATGGTTCTTGAATTCAACAACCGCGAATTCACAACCTTGCTTACAGGTCGGTTCAACGTAAGCAACCTGTTGGCAATATTCGGAACTGCCGTTGAACTCGGAAAGGAACCGGAGGAGGTACTGCGCGTAATAAGCACCTTAAAACCGGTTTCGGGACGTTTTGAGACCATACACTCAGGCAACGGAATTTCTGCCGTAGTCGATTATGCACATACCCCTGATGCAATAAAGAACGTGCTCGGCACTGTAAATGAAGTCCTTAGAGGTCGCGGAAACATTATAACCGTTGTCGGTGCAGGCGGAAACAGGGATAAAGGCAAGAGACCTATCATGGCTCAGGAAGCAGTCAAGGGAAGCAACAGAGTTATCCTGACCTCGGATAACCCACGTAAAGAAGAGCCGCAGGAGATTATAAATGACATGCTTGCAGGCCTGAACGAGGAACAGAGAGCAAAGACACTTGCCATTACTGACCGCAAGGAAGCTATAAGGACAGCTTATGCCCTTGCCCAAAAGGGTGACGTCATTGTCGTTGCCGGGAAAGGACACGAGAACTATCAGGAGATAAACGGTGTGAAACACCATTTCGATGACAAAGAGGTTATTAAAGAAATTTTCAATTTATAAACGGGAACTATGTTATACTATCTTTTCGACCTGATAAAGGATACCGACCTGCCTGGAGCTAGATTGATGGGTTACATATCATTCAGAGCCCTTCTCGCCATAGTCATAGCCCTTATTGTATCGACATGGTTCGGAAGCAGCCTCATCAGATACTTCAAGAAGAAGCAGATTACGGAGACCTTGCGCGAGTTCGACAAGAACAACCTGAAGGCAGGCGTACCTACCATGGGAGGCATTATCATAATCATTGCCATATTGGTCCCATGCCTGTTGGTAGGAAAGCTGAACAACATATATATGCTATTGCTTCTGCTCACCACCGTATGGCTTGGAATACTAGGATTCGCCGATGACTACATAAAGACTTTCAAGAAGAACAAGGACGGAATATCGGGAAAGATAAAAATTGTGGCGCAGGTAGGTCTCGGACTATTTATCGGCCTTGCATTGTACTTCAGTCCACAGGCTGTAATGCGTGAGAATATTACGGTAAACAAAAACAATACCGAAGAGGTACGGCACCGCAGTACACCCGAAAAGCTTACAAAAACCACCATACCGTTCATAAAGAACCACAATCTCGACTATAGCGAAATAATGTCGTTCTGCGGAGAGTATAAGGAAATCGCAGGGTGGATTCTGTTTGTTGTCGTTACAATAATCGTGGTGACATCCGTTTCCAACGGAGCCAACTTGAATGACGGCATGGACGGAATGCTTGCCGGCAATGCCGCGATAATAGGTGTAGCATTAGCAGTGCTGGCATACGTATCGAGCCATGTGAATTGGGCCGAGTACCTGAACATAATGTTCTTGCCAGGAGGAGAGGAAGTCGTTATCTTCACCTTTGCCTTCATCGGTGCGCTGATAGGCTTCCTGTGGTACAACTCATTCCCGGCACAGGTATTCATGGGGGATACCGGAAGTCTTACCATCGGTGGCATTATTGGCGTTATCGCCATCCTGCTTCACAAGGAAATTCTGCTAGTACTGCTATGCGGCATATTCGTAGCCGAGAATATGTCCGTAATATTGCAGGTTGCATACTTCAAGAGAGGAAAAAGGAAAGGCATAAAGCAGAGAATTTTCAGACGCACCCCACTTCACCACCACTACAATGTAGAGGACGAGAAGCTGGACAAGGATTGCACATATATTTTCAAAGGTCCCGAAAGGCCTTTGCATGAGTCTAAGGTAACAATACGCTTCTGGATTGTGACAATCATTATGGCTGCCATAACCCTGATGACACTAAAGATAAGATAAATGGAGAGACGGATAGTTGTTCTGGGAGCAGGCGAGAGCGGCAGCGGAGCTGCCGTGTTGGCAAAGAAACTGGAATTCGATGTTTTTGTATCGGACTTCGGGGGCATTGCCGATAAGTACAAGGAACTGCTTGACAAGCACAATATTGAATGGGAAGAGAAGAAACATACGGAAGAGCTCATACTGAATGCAGGTGAAGTCATAAAAAGTCCGGGCATACCCGATGAGGCACCCATAATCGTAAAGATTAAGGACGCAGGCATACCTGTCATATCGGAAATAGAGTTTGCAGGGCGCTACACAAAGGCAAAAATGATATGTATAACCGGAAGTAACGGAAAGACAACGACGACATCGCTGATATACCATATATTCCGCGAAGCCGGGCTTAACGTCGGTTTGGCCGGGAACATCGGCAGCAGCCTTGCACTTCAGGTGGCAGAGGATGACAAGGATTATTACATAGTGGAGCTGAGCAGCTTCCAGCTCGACAACATGTACGAATTCCGCGCAAACGTCGCTGTCCTGATGAATATCACACCGGACCACCTTGACCGCTACGGCTATGAGATGCAGAACTATATAGACGCCAAGTTCCGCATTCTGCAGAACCAGAAACCGGAAGACGCCTTCGTGTTTTGGTACGATGACCCGATAATACAGAAAGAGTTGCCTAAATACAAGCACGGGAAACTATACCCTTTTGCCGAAGAGAAGCAGGCCGGAATAGCAGCATATACCGAGGAGGAGATGATTGTGTTTACAGAACCTGTACCGTTCAACATGGAGCTTGAAGAACTTTCGATTACCGGCAAGCACAACATATACAATTCCATGGCTGCCGGCATATCGGCAAACGTGGCCGGCATACGCAAAGAGACAATACGTGAAGCCCTGAAATCGTTTACCGGTGTCGAGCACCGCTTAGAAAAGGTTGCAAAGGTAAACGGTGTGGAGTACATCAACGACTCAAAAGCAACCAACGTGAACAGTTGCTGGTATGCACTGCAGAGCATGAAAGCAAAGACCATACTCATTCTAGGCGGAAAGGATAAAGGAAACGACTACAGCGAGATTGAAGAACTAGTAAAGGAGAAGTGTTGCGGACTTATATTCCTAGGTGCCGACAACAGCAAGCTGCTGGACTTCTTCGGAAATACTGGATTGCCAATAGCCGATACCCACTCAATGCAGGAGTGTGTAGAAACTGCATACAGAATGGCAAAAAGCGGAGAAACAGTGTTGCTTAGCCCATGCTGTGCCAGCTTCGACCTGTTCAATAGCTACGAAGACAGAGGAAAACAGTTCAAAGAATGTGTATGCAAACTATAACGTCATAATATGGGAGGAGATCAGATAAAGAAAATACTGTTCAAGGGAGACAAGGTCATCTGGGCTGTCTTCTTCATTATTTGTGCCATTTCTTGGGTAGAAGTGTTCAGTGCGACAGCCAGGGAAGGGTATAAACAGGGCAGCTATTGGCTTCCTATCATAAAGCATTCCGTATTCCTTATTGCCGGAATGGTTGTCGTCTGGTTCATGCACAACATGAAGGTATCATGGATAAGAAAGCTTACCCTTGCCATATACTGGCTTGGTGTGGCAGGACTCATTTGGGCACAGTTCGATACCAGTTCCAAAATAAACGACAGTGCGCGTTGGATAAGCATCATGGGAATGACATTCCAGCCAATGGAACTGGCAAAGATGGGATTAGTCATGGTAACGGCACTCATAATGACACGGCACCAGGACGAAGAGGGGACTGACCGTTTCGCATTGAAACGCATAATGCTGTATTGCATACTTCCAGTACTGCTCATACTCAAGGAGAACCTGTCAACAGCGGCCATACTGTTGCTTACGATATACTTCATGATGTTCGTAGGACGCCTGCCCGGAAAACAACTGCTTACAATTCTGGGCACAGCCATAATAACATGCGTCATTGGAATAAGTGCTATTCTGTTCACACCCGACAGCGCTGCCAAATACGATATCGGGAAAAAGGTAGTTACATGGAAGTACCGCATACAGGAAGCATTCAAGCCCCCTGTACCGCCTGAGAAATATGAAATAACAGACAGGAACAGACAGAGGACACATGCCAATTTTGCAGTAGCATCAAGCAACATTATCGGTTGCGGTCCAGGAAACTCAGTACACCGCAAGGACCTCACGCATGCCTACTCCGATTTTATCTATGCCATTATTATAGAGGAGTTGGGACTCGCCGGCGGATTTCTTGTACTGATGCTCTACCTGACAATACTGTACCGATGCGGCAAGATTGCAAAGAAATGCGACGAGCCCTACCCGGCATATCTGGTAATGGGTGTAGGAATGATAATAACAATGCAGGCACTATTGCACATGTTCATCTCAGTAGGAAGCTTCGTTACGGGACAGCCACTGCCCTTGATGAGCCTTGGAGGAACATCAGTACTCATCAACTGCCTTTATATCGGAATGATTCTCAGCATCAGCCGATATGCCCGCAAGGCAAGCTTGAGAAAAACAGATACAAAGGAGAATGATGGGAACAACTCCGGTGCACCGGAAATAGAGACAATAACAATACAAAATATCTGATGCTATGAAAAAGGAGTACAGGATAATAATAAGCGGTGGAGGAACTGGAGGGCATATCTTTCCGGCATTGTCAATAGCCGACACCATACGAAGCAAGCACCCGGAGGCAAAGATTCTGTTTGTTGGTGCCGACAACAGAATGGAGATGCAGAGAGTCCCGGATGCCGGATATGATATCATAGGGTTACCCATTGCCGGTTTTAACCGGAAGAACCTTCTGAAGAATCTCAAGGTACTTTGGCTCATCTTCAAAAGCCAGCGCATGGCAAAGAAGATTATCAAGGATTTTGCACCTCAGGTCGCTGTCGGAGTCGGAGGCTATGCCAGCGGACCGACATTGAAAATGGCGGCAAGCATGAATATTCCGACACTTATCCAGGAGCAGAACTCCTACGCTGGAGTAACGAACAAGATACTGTCGAAAAGAGCAAAGATGATTTGTGTAGCATACGACGGCATGGAACGTTTCTTCCCGCACGAGAAGATAAAGCTTACCGGCAACCCTGTACGCAAGAGCCTTCTGGATATGCGTGCCAACCGCAAGGACGCCATGAAATCGATGGGTCTTGACGAGAACAAGAAATGTATTCTCATTGTAGGCGGAAGCCTGGGAGCAAGAAGCATCAATGAAGGAGTAATAGCGAATATTGAGCTTATAAGGAACAACAAGGATATACAGTTCGTATGGCAGACCGGAAAACTTTATTTCGAGGAGATGAAGGAAAGAGCAGCTGCAGCAGGCAAACCGGACAACCTTATAATAACTGATTTCGTTTCGAACATGGCAAACGCCCTTAGCGCAGCCAACCTTGTAGTTTCACGTGCCGGCGCAGGCTCGATATCGGAGTTCGCCCTTATCGGCAAGGCCGTGATACTTGTACCGTCACCGAACGTGTCAGAAGACCATCAGACAAAGAATGCCATGGCCCTGGTTGACAAGGATGCCGCCATATATGTAGCCGATGCAAAAGTCAAGGAAGAGCTAATAGCAAAAGCCATTGAAACAGTGAACGACGATGAACGCATTGCAACACTTGAGACAAATATAGAGAAGCTTGGCAAACCGAACGCAGCAGAAGATATCGCCAACGAGGTTATCATGCTTGCCGATGCATACATAGAGAAAGAGACCCGCAGAAAGAAGGAGAAACTGAAATGAAGGGATTGAAAGATATAAAGGCCGTATATTTCCTCGGAGCCGGAGGCATTGGCATGAGTGCTCTTGTAAGATACTTCCTGAAACAAGGGATGTTTGTTGCAGGATATGACCGTACACCTAGCGAGCTTACATCGAAACTCATTGAAGAGGGTGCCGTACTTCATTTTGAAGAGAATACGGAGCTAGTTCCCGAAGTATGCATGAATCCTTCGGACACCCTTGTCATATACACACCTGCAATCCCTGCCGACCACAAGGAGTGGGCGATGTTCCGTGATAACGGTTTCACCATAAAGAAACGTGCCGAGGTATTGGGGCTTATAACAAAGGACAAGCTCGGTATATGCGCTGCCGGCACTCATGGCAAGACTACGACATCGACTATGACCGCACATTTGCTGAAGCAGTCCCATGTCGATTGCAACGCATTCCTTGGCGGCATATCGAAGAACTACAGAAGTAATCTGATACTTGCCGACAACAGCGACCTTGTTGTCATTGAGGCCGATGAGTACGACCGTTCATTCCTGCATCTTGAGCCATATGTTGCAGCAATCACATCGGCCGACCCCGACCACCTCGACATATACGGCAACAAGGAGAACTACCTAGAAGCTTTTGCACAGTTTACCGAAAAGATACGCAAGGACGGCTATCTGATAATCCATGAAGGCCTTGAAGTTGTTCCACGCACAAAAGAAGGTGTACAGACATTCACCTATGGGCGCGAAAGCGGCGATTTCCATGCAGAAAGAATACGCATAGGCAACGGAACCATAATTTTCGACTATGTATCGCCATGGCAGAGAATCGCAGATGTTGAGCTTGGGGTGCCGGTAAGCATCAACATCGAGAACGGAATCGCATCTATGGCTATGGCCGAGATTTGCGGCACGACAGCCGAAGAGCTCAAGAATGGAATGAAGAGTTTTGCCGGTGCCGACAGACGCTTCGATTTCCATATAAAGGAAGAAGATCTCGTGCTTCTCAGCGACTATGCACACCACCCCGACGAGGTAAAGGCTTGTGCAAGGTCTATAAAGGAACTCTACAGCGACAAGAAGGTTACGGTGCTTTTCCAGCCACACCTTTACAGCCGTACAGCTGATTTTTATAAGGAATTCGCCGAAAGCCTCTCACTGTTTGACAAGGTTATACTGGTAGAAATATACCCTGCGCGAGAGAAGCCTATGCCCGGCGTGACAAGCAAGCTGATATACGATTGCCTTGCAGAAAATGTAGAGAAAAAGATGTGCAGCCGTGCCGATGTGCTCAAGGTTGTCAAAGAGGAAAAGGAAAACATCGAAGTCCTTGTTTCTCTTGGTGCCGGAGACATTGAGAACGATGTTCAAGAAATGAAAAAGATACTATTAGAAGACAGATGTTGAAAAGAATTCTGAAATATATCATTGCAATATCCCTGATATGCTATGCAGCATTTTCATTTGTCTATATTCCGCTAATGGACAATGAAAACAGATGCAAAGGTGTATTTGTATATATCGAAGGCGACAAGATGGAAGCCATGAGCAAGGAAAGCATAATGGAAATGCTTGATAAGGAGGGGCTTGACCCGATAGGCAACCATGTTGACAGCATTGTATGCAGCAAAATAGAGAACTACATGAGCAGCATATCACTCGTGAAAGAGTGTCAGGTATATATGAGTTCCAAAGGACACCTGAATATTGACATTGAATGCAAGATTCCGGCACTGAAAGTCTTTGAATCTTCGGGCAAGGCATACTACATTGACTGCGAGGGAGATATAATTGACGGAGTACAGAAAGCCCTCTACCTGCCGGTCGTTACCGGACATGTGACAGACAGTATGGCAAACATAGAACTTAAGGAGATTGCCAATGCTATAAACGGCAATGCATTCTGGACAGCCCAGATTGAACAGATTCATTTTAACGAGAACAAGGAGATAGTGATTGTTCCACGCGTCGGAGACCATATCATAGAACTGGGAAAGGCTGAAGACGTTGAACAAAAACTTCAGAAGCTGCACACCTTCTATCATAAAGGCATAAACACAATAGGCTGGAACAAATACAGCAAGCTGAACATAGAATATAACGAAAAGGTCATTTGTACAAAAAGATAATCAAATATATGGGAAGTACTAACTATATCACTGCGATTGAGCTCAGCTCATCAAAAGTTTCCGGAGCAGTGGGCATTGAAGCCTATGACGGAATAAAGATACTGGCTACAGCAAGCACGCCGGTCGATAGATTCATATCAAAGGGTGTCGTACGCAATGTCGATGAAACGAGCAAGGCCATCAACTGCATAATCAACAGCCTTGAAGCAAGTCTCGACAATATCAATATCAAAAGAGCCTACATCTCCTTTGCGGGGCTGACAGTACACTCTATACCTTCTAAAGTAACCAGAGGTTTTGAGGAACACACAAAGATTACCCCTGAAATCATAAATGACCTGGCAATGGAGAACGACGAGACATTCCAGTGTCCTGCCGGATACACCAGAGTGCAGGTCGTGAATCAGGAATACAGGCTAGACGGCAAGATAGACAACAGCCCTATCGGAGCCCCGACCAAGATGATTGAAGGCAACTATCTGAACATTGTCATTAAAGAACAGTATCTAAAGCAGCTCAACGACAGTTTCGCACAAGCGAACATTGAGATAGCCGACAGCTTCAGTGCAGCAAGAATGGACGCTGACATTCTGCTGAGCAAGGATGCCCGCCGCAATGGTTGCGCACTTGTAAACATCGGTGCAGACACCACAACCATTGCAATATACAACAACGACATACTGCGTATGCTCACCGTGCTTCCTCTCGGCAGTCATAACATAACCATGGACCTATGTGCCGGCCAGCTCTCGCTTGACGAAGCCGAAGAGATAAAGATTACACGCGGATACAAATCTCCAGGCAAGGAGACCACACCTATTGACTCCGAGCTTGTCAACAGCATTATCAATGCCAGAATGAGCGAAATACTGCAGAATGTAAAATACCAGGTCGAAGAGTCTGGAGAGCTCATCGGACATATCATCTTCACTGGTGGCGGTTCAAAGCTGAAGAACATCGAGCTTCTTCTGGAGGAGTTTCTTCCCAACTTCAGAACAGAAGTCATCTCGGAGCCCCAGTTCAGCCTTGTAGGCAGCAGTGGTGTAAACCTTAACGGAATATTTACCACAGCACTTTACGGACTTCTCAAACAGGGAAAAGAAAACTGCTGCGAGGAGATAAGGAAAGAGGCTCCTAAAGTTGTCGAGCAGGATATCTTTGGAGGGAACAATTATGTGAACGAAAATGAGATTACTGAAGATGTCAAGCCCAAGGAACCGGAGATGAGCAAAGAGGAAAAGAGAAGGCTGGAAAAAGAAGAGAAAGAGAGGAAAAAGGAGGAAGAAAGACAGCGGAAAGAAGAACAGAGAAGAATAAAGGAGGAGCAGAAGAGGATTAGAGAGGAACAGAGAAGAAACTCTCCCGGACTATTCGATGTTATAATTGACAAGTTCAAGAAAGGAACAAAGGACTTTATCGGACAAGTTACCGATGACGAGAAAGACGAGGATTACGACGACGAGAACTAACAGATAAATGATACAGGAAAGTATGGAAAATAACACACAAGTAAAAAGCAGCCTGCCTTTTGCAATACCTACAGACGCACCTAGAATAATAAAGGTTATCGGCGT